>MDTB01200025.1_pt1 | contig 13942 bp, 13 predicted proteins | sample 811161 | NCBI WGS metagenome assembly MDTB01 (sample SAMN05326650, study PRJNA326480) | marine metagenome | isolation source: seawater | place: Mediterranean Sea | collected 2009
GCTTTAAATTATGGAATTCTCAAACAGGATTTGAAAGCTCTCTTGATGTAAGATGGTCAGAAGGTGTTGGTTTCTATACCACAGATGGAATAAGTATAGCAGGACAGATCATTTTAGGATCTGAATTAACTACTAAAAAGCAATTAGTTAGAATAACGGATATGCTTGGAAGAGATGTTAATGGAGATGAAAAAGATGTGATGTTACTATACATTTACGATGATGGTAGTATAAAGAGGGTATATACTAAAGAATAAATGTAAATAAACTAGATTTAAAAGCCCTGATTAATTCAGGGCTTTTTTTTATATTCGTATAGTAAAAATCAAAATATATGTATCAGTTAAAAATATTTTTTCTTTTTTTTCCACTCATTATACTATCCCAAAGCTATAACAATGGAGAATGGAGTGAAGGAGAAATCGTTCCTCAAACTCAACAAGACAAAGAAGAAATACAAAATGAAGAAAAAATAGAAGTAACTAGGAAGGAAATTTCAGTCATTAAGGATGGAAAAAAATGGTTTGGAGAATTAATATTATTTACTGACTCAACATCAATATGGCGACCATGGTCAAAAAAAGAAATTGATCAATCTATAGCTTTGTTAAAATTTAAATCAGACACGATGGAAATTTTTAATGAATTCTGGAGTACATCTAGATTATTTCCATATAAACAGAAAAAATTAGAAAATTTAAAAGATACTATTTTTATTGATTTAGAAGCATCAGGTAACTTTTATTGTAGTCCAAGTAACAAAGTCAATTCACCATTTGGCTGGAGATATAGAAGGCAACACAAGGGTGTTGATACTTATGGAAAAACTGGTGATACATTAAGATCTGCTTTTGATGGAAAAGTTAGATTTTCTGGATATAATGATGGCGGATACGGTCATTTAATAATAATTAGACATTTTAACGGATTAGAGACTTACTACGCTCACTGTAGTAAAAGAATTGCTAAAGCAGGAGATATTGTAAGAGCAGGTGATATTGTTGGCTTATTAGGAGAAACAGGAAGAGCAAATGGACCTCATTTACATTTTGAAATGAGATATTTTGATCAAGCATTTGACCCTCAAAATGTTATTGATATAGAAAATCAAAAAATTAAAGATAAATTTAAATCTAAAAGACCGAATGGAGAGGAAACTTACATCTACCCTCTTACAAAAAAAGACTTTAATTATATCAAAAAAAATAGTGCAAGAAAATACCATACTATAAGAAGGGGTGAAACACTTGGTCATTTGGGACAAAAATACTATGGAGCTGCTTACGAAGGTGGTAGCAAAATAAAAAAATTAAATAAAAAAATTATTAATTGGAATAGCTTACAAATAGGACAAAAAGTAAGAGTGCGATAAATTATTTTCTTAAAAAAAGCATTTGATTTTGTTTTTTATCTTGCCAATGGTATCCCAATGAAAAAGGTAACAGACCACCGTAATTTTCTTTATTTTTAAAATATAAGTCTAAATCTTCTTGCATCATAAAAGTCCATCTATCAAAGTCTTTAATTGGTTTTTCATAAGTGCCATAAACAGTAATATTCCAATTATTTTCATTTATATATTTAAATGGCACACCAGTATCATCTTGAAAAATGGATTTACTCTTTTCAAGTATAATATCTCTAACATTTTTAAATGACAAATCATCTCTATCATGATGCATCATATAAGATGCAGACTTAATAAATGTATTGCAATCTCTCATGTTATTTAAAAATGCTAATAAGTTTGAGTTTTTATACTTAATATCTCTTCCATTCTTACCAGTAAATGCTTGATCAGAAATATCACATGAAAAATAAACTAATTTTTTTAATTTATTATTAGTGTTTTTAAAATGAAAACGAACACCATCAAAACCATTAATATTCCATCCCTCAGAAATATTTTTTTCTTCTATTATGTTGCCTAAACTATCTAGTGTTACTTTTTCAACCTTAATAATTTCATGATTAGTTTTTTTAATAAACCAGTATAAAGTTGAGAGGACTCCATCGACTTTATTTTCAGAAATATCATCAATCATATTTCCAGTAATAAAATAACTTCTTAAGTAAATATCTCTTAAAAATAAATTCAAATTAGTAGCGTATGTCTGAATACTGTCTTTAGAAATAGAAGAAAAATCAGGCATACTACCCACCTCTTCTAATGCTAATAGAATATATTCATTCGCGTTAGGGTAAAAATGAAAAGCATGTAAAAAATCAGGACCTGAAAAAGGATAAAACAACAAGCTAGTATCAATATCTGATTTTATAAAATTTGATTGACTCCAATTTATAATAGGATCTAATCTTTCTTTTTTAATTTTATTCCAGCCAGGTTTTTTGCTTATTTTTCCGTCTTTAGATTTAAAAGAAAAACCATTGTTTATATTTTTAGTGAAAATATTCCAAAAATCTGAATCAACTGAACAACAAAAAGATGAAGTATCAACACCAGATAAAAAACTTGCAATACCATCTTCGTAGAAATTAGTTTTAATTGACAAATCCTCAGTAATTTCTATTTTATCAACTATTTGGTTAGAAACAACATTTAAATCTTCATTTAAGGGTTCTGAAGAAGAGAAAGACATCAAATCCCAGGGGAAAAAAGAATATACTAATAATAAAATAAATAAAAATAGACCTAAAAATTGATACTTTTTCAAACTATAAAAACTAATTTTAAGCAAATTAATGAAATTTATGTTTAAATTTTACTTATTAAGTTTTTTAATTATTATTTCAAGTTGTAGAACAACATATGATAAAGAATTATTAATTAAAAATAATAAAGAAAGTTTTAGACTTGATAGCTTAAAAAAAATTAACGATAGGAAAGAATATATAGATTCTATATTTAATTATGTTCAAGAAAAAAATAATATAAATTTATATACTCACTTTATAAACAGCTTTCCGAAATCTATAAATACTACAAATGCAAAAAAATTAAGAAAAAAACTGTTTTTAAATAAAGACAAAGTTTTAGAATCTAATTTAGATATTGACAGTCTTTTAGAAATAAATAGCTGTTATGCTCCGTTATACAAAAAAATTGATTACGTCAAAAAAACAAATTTTTCTTTAAATGAGATTATTAATTCAGACTTAGATTCATCAAATCCATATAGAAATAGATTCGTAGTTGCAGATTTAAACAGTTTAAATTTAAAAGGAAAATCTAGAGGAGTAGAAGAAATTCATTTTAATGAAGAAAAAAACTGGGAATTTAAAAATCTATTTGATTTTATAAACAAAGAAAATATTAATCCTGACTCAATTCAAAACCTGAATATAAATAATCTACATATAGATGAAAAATATAATAAAAATAATATTGCATTTGAATTAAAGATGTTTAAAAATTATTATGAAAAAGTTAAAAAATACAAAGAACCTGAAATAGAAAAGATTTATAGTATCTTCCAAGGTAGAAAATACAACGTTGGGCAAAATTTATGTTTCTGTGAATTAAGAGGAGACACTATTTACCTTGATGCAAAACATATCACGTCTTCTCAAGGCCAAACAAGAAAATTTGAAAGAGATAGCATAACTAATGAATTAATACTAAATGAAAGAGGAAAAAAAATAAGTATTTATTCAAATAGGTTTCCATTAAATGAATTTAGGGGTTATTATGCTCCTGTAAATAAATTATCATCAAGAAACTGGGATAGAGAAAGATCTTACGATGAACATGATGCTTTTAGAGACAGCCTTTTAGGTGGAGGAAAATCAACAGTTGCTTTATTTGACTCTGTTGTCCCTCTTCCAAATTTTATCACATTAGTTCCAAATCAAAAAAAATATAGAAAAGCTGTTCCTAAAAATGGAATTCATGAAGGAAGTTTAAATTTAATGAGCAGATGTATGTTAGGCACACCACAAAGTTTAGGTTGTTTTAGGATGAATGATTATGGTTCAAAATTTGCCAGATGGTGGATACCTAATCATACTAACTTTTTTATTTATTTTGATGAAAAAAGATACTCTGGTGAACAAATTGATTCAACTCAAGCTTTAGTTCCATTTTGGTCACCAAAAGAAGGAGATATTTTTAGAGGATGGATTCACAAAAAATACCCTGAATATGCAAAAGAAATTGATTTAGATATAAGTGGCTCTTGTAATAATTGTTATGTATACCTTGCATGGCAAAAATACGGCGAAGAATTTATTAAATCTAAAGAGGGAAAGATATTCAAAAATAGAAAAATGGAAATTTCTAAAACAAAAACAAGCCAAAATAAAGAACTAAAAAATAAAAATAATAAAAAGAAATTTTTTAAAGAAAAACCTGAATTTGAAATAAAGAAAAACTATGAAATTGTAATAAACTGCTTGGAAAATGAAAAAAAAGTAGAACGTTACATTAAAAAATTAAAAAAGAAAAATTACGAACCAACTTTTTCAATTGACAATAAGTCTAACTGTCACTTAATTAAAGTAGGTTTTTTTACAAACAAAAATGATGCAGACTTTTATTTAAATAAGGTGAAATCAGAAATAACAAAAGATGCATGGATTTATATTTCTATGCAATAATTATTATTTATTTTTTTGTATGAAGTTTGTTAACAGATAAAAACATTCACCTAAAATAATTGTCCATAAAATATAAATGAGTATTCTAAAATCATTTGAAATCAAATGAAAAATCATCCATAAATTCACAATCACGAAAATAAAGGCAATTATATTTCCAAATGGTAATTTAAAAGCCTTAATATCTTTATTTTTTTTTCTTACTAATGGTAAACTAATAACTACTAATACAGAAAAAAAAGATAAACAAACCCCGATGTATTGAATTATTTCCTCAAATGAAGCAGTTTGAATCATAATAATTGGAAACACCATAAAACTTATAATTGAAATGTAAGGAGAGTTATTTTTGTTTTTCTTGTTAAATAAACCTATTCCTTTATAGTCTTTTCCCATAGTTTCTAAAACAGATGGTCCTGCAATAAATAGTGAGCTTAATGAAGATAGTAAAGCAAATCCAAAAATTAGAGAAAATGATTCGGCAATATTTTTAGAAAAAATTGTTTTTAAAAATACATTTGCTATATCTGTTTTACCTGTTAAATCATTGAAATTAACAGAAAAAAGAAAAACTGAATTTAAAGCTAAATATAATATACTGACAAATAATGTCCCTATAATTAGAGAATAAGGAATATTTTTTCTTGGATTTTCAATTTTATCAGCAAAATAAACAGAAGCATTCCAACCTGAATAAGCAAAACAGACCCAAACTAAAGATATTGCAAAGTCAGAACTAAATATTAAGTCTAAATCATTAACACCATTATTAAATGGATTAAATACAACTTCACTTCTAGAAAATTCGCCGAAAATTAAATAAATCAAGGGCAAAGAAATTAAGAAAAAAATTAATAAAATTTTAAATCTTGTGGCAATATTCTGAAACCATCCACCAGTTTTAATACCAAATAAATGAATAGAACCAATTAAAATAATAACTATTGAAGCAATAATGTCATAACTAATATTAAAAATATCAGAAGTATAAGATCCTATCGCAATAGCAACAGCTGCAATTGGAGCAGCAAAACCAACAATAAAACTAATCCACCCAGCAATAAAACCAAGCCATGGAGAATAAATTTGAGACAAATATGTATACTCACCTCCAGATTTTTTTATTCTTGTTGCTATTTCAGCATAAACAAGAGCTCCAAAAAAAGATATAATAGCACCTAAACACCACAATACCATAATACTAAACCAAGATGGAATAGAACCAGTTTGATATCCTAATGAGGTGAAAACTCCCGTACCTATCATATTAGCAATTACTACATTAACAGCAACAGTTTTAGAATATTTTTGATTTTGTAAATCTTTCATATAAAGATTAAGTTAAAATTATTATTTTAAAGAGAGTAAAATTTTTACATAATAATGAAACAAGAAAATAGAAAAAAAATAGAAAAAAAAATTAAAAAAGAGATAAAAGAAACTATTAACTCTATTAATGAATATAAAGGATTTACAAAACCTATATCTCCAGAAAATTCTATAGGACGTGTTTCTAGAATGGATGCTATTAACAACAAAAGTGTAATAGAAGCAGCTTTAATAAATTTAGAAGATAAATTAAAAAAACTAAACTTTATAAAAACACAAATATTTAATAATGATTTTGGTATTTGCATAAAATGTAAAAATGAAATTCCAATAGGTCGAATGATGATTGTTCCAGAAAGCAGATTATGTGTTAATTGTGCATGATATGGTAAAAAATATAATTATATTATTTTTAATAAATATTTCAATTATGAACTCTAAAGAATCTGAAAAGTATATATATTTTGGCGGAGGATGTTTTTGGTGTATAGAAGCATTTTTTGATAATGTGAAAGGAGTCACTAATGTTGTAAGTGGATACTCAGGAGGTACTTTAAAAAACCCAAGTTACGATCAGGTAATTTCTGGCATAACAAATCATGCAGAAGTTTGTCAAATAGAATACAATCCTAAAAAAATAAAACTAAAAACATTACTTGAAATATTTTTTACATCGCATGATCCAACAACTTTAAATAGGCAAGGAAATGATGTAGGAACAGAATACAGATCTATTATTTTGTATAACACTACAGAAGAAGAAAAAGAAATTACAGATTTTATCTTAAAAATTCAGAATACCATATTTAAAGAAAATAAAATTGTCACTGAATTAAAAAAAATTGAAAAATTTTATTTAGCTGAAGATTATCATCAAGATTTTTATAATCTAAATTCTGATTATCCTTATTGTAAAATTATTATTACACCCAAAATAAAAGAACTGAGAAAAAAACTGAAAAAATATTATAATTAGTTATATATTCAATTTAGATATGGATTTTAAATTATTATTTACATTAATTATTTACTTAACTCCTATTTATTTGACTTCTCAGGATGAAAGAAAATTAAATAAAAAAGAAGCTAACGAAGAAGTAAAAAGGCTAACAATTTTAACTGAAAATTTACAATCTGAAAAAGAAGAATTAAATAATAAGTTAATGATTGAATATGAAAAACTCTTATCAGAAATGGACGAAAATAGTAATTTGAGAGTTCAAAATGGTGAATTTAGAAGTGAAGCAAGAGAAAAGCAAGAACAATTACTTGATTCACAAAAAAAAATTAGTAAAAAAGAGAATGAAATTGAAAAATTAAATAATGAAATCCGAAATTATAAATCTAAATTATTAAATGACAGTTTATCTATAGAAAAAATAAAAACATTAAACACCAACCTACAATTACAATTTGCAACAGATAGTGTAAAAATAAAAAAATTACAAGACAGTATAATTAATATAAATTATACTATTTTAAATCTGGAAAAAACAAACGAAAGCTTATTAGAAAATGATAAATATTTTTCCTTATTATTATATCTAGATGATGGTGGTGTTATTTTTGAAAATGATGAATGGTGGTTTAAATTTCATTATTTAGATGAAGAAAATAATATAAAAAAAGACTTTCATATGCAGGCAAGCCCTGTTAATCAAGTAATACTAAAAGGTAGTTTAAAAAACTCTACATTTTACGGATGGGAAGACCTTGATGAATTAGATGAAACATGGGTAAGGAAAGAATTGTATAAAGTAAGTTTTGCATTAGACATATGTGGATATGAAACTTCAGACATATGCTATAAGCTTATTCAATTAGAATTAGCCGCAGATTTAAATGAAGAAGAATTACGACAAACACCTGATCTGTATTTAAAGACTTATTAATGTTATTTTAAATCACCACAATCCAACCATTTCAAAACATTATCCTTCCAAATTTCACTTGACTCTTTTTGAGTAATAATTCCAGTATCAACTGCGTACTCAATAACTCTTCCAGGAAATGATGTTCCAACATCTTCCATTTCACCTAAAGGGTAAGGATCATCTAATCCAGCCACTATTTGAGATACCCCTACTCTTTTCTTCATCAATTCTAAAGTAAAAGAATCATGAACAAGTGTGTCAAAAAATAAATTTTTATGTTTTAAAAACTCTCTAGGATTAGTTGTCTCATTAAATAAATCTGGCCTACCATCAAAACCTTGCAACCTTCTTCCATAATTAGCAATTCCTAACATACACCCATGAGCAAAACAAGTACGAATATTTGGATATTTATTGGGTATTCCTCTTAAGGTATACAAATGAAAAGTATCAGCACACTGTGCAAGCATCCATATCAAATGAAACCTCCAAAATTTGTCTTCAAGATAAACCATTTTTTCAGCATTATATGGGTGAATCTGAATTGACAATGAATATTTATTTGCAATTTCATATATAGGATCAACTTCTTTATCTGCAACAGAAATCCATTTACCATTTTTAGAAATAAAATGAGTTGGCAAACATAGAACTTTCAAATTTAATTTTGTAACACACCTTTCAATTTCATTTAATGCATCTGAAATGTATAAAGGCTGAACCACAAAGGCACATGAAAACTTTTCAGAATATTGTTCCTGAATCGATGCATTAAAATCATTTTGAAATCTAATTGCATCATAGGCATCTTTTTTCTTCCATCCATTACAGTATAATTGAGACAAACATAATATAACAGCATAATCAATTTTATGATCTTTCATCCATTTTAGTTTATCATTAATAAAAAAACTTGGATGTGTAATTGGACGACTCCAATTACCCTGACTCATGAATTTTTTATCTGGATCAATATAGAATAATTTTTTTTTCTTTAAAAAATCAGGAATCTGACTAGGATCTGGTAATAAATGTGAATGAGCATTAATTTTCATTAAAATAATATAAGATGTATTTCAAAATTAAAAAACTTATTTTTAAATAAAGAAATTATTATGAATTCAAATAAATCTAATTTTTTAATGATTGCAAAAACTATGCACGGCTTAGAAGATGTTTTAATTAAAGAATTAGAATGTTTAGGAGCTAAAGAAATAAAAAAACAAATTAGAGCAGTAGAATTTCATGGAGATAAAAACTTACTTTATAAAAGTAATATTTGTTTAAGAACTGCATTAAGAATATTAAAACCAATAACTTTCTTTAAAATTAAAAACGAAAATGATCTTTATAGAAGAACAAAAGAAATAAAATGGGAAGATTATATTTCACTAAACGATACATTTCTAATTAACTCCACTATAAGTAATTCAAATAAATTTAATCATACTCAATATATATCATTAAAAGTCAAAGATGCAATAGTTGACCAATTTAGAGAAAAATATGGAAGAAGACCCTCCATTAATAAATTTTCGCCTACTATTCTTATAAATGTTCATATTAAAAATGATTTATGTCAAATATCTTTAGATAGCTCTGGAGAATCACTTCACAAAAGAGGATATAGAATTCAAAAAGGTAAAGCACCAATAAATGAAGTTTTAGCAGCAGGAATTGTATTACTTAGTGATTGGAACAAAAAAACAATTTTAAAAGATCCAATGTGCGGCTCAGGTACAATCATTATAGAAGCTGGCATGATTGCAAAGAATCAAGCTCCAAATAAAAAAAGAAAAAAATTTGGATTTATGAACTGGCCAGATTATGATAATAAAATGTTTATTGAGATAAAAAATAATCTCGAAAAAATAGAAAACGATGTTACTCAAATTATTGAGGGTCAAGACATTCATTTTGGAGCAATTTCTGCATCTAGAAAAAACACTAATGAAGCCAGTCTATCTAAAAATATTGATTTGAAAAGATTTGATTTTTTTAAACAAAAAAATATACTTAAAGAAAGGCATATTATTTTTAACCCACCTTACGGAGAAAGGCTAGAAATTGTAAGTACTGACTTTTATAAAGAAATGGGTAATATTTTAAAAAATTACTATATTAACTCCACTGTATGGATAATAACTTCTGACATAAAAAATTCACATTTAATTGGCTTAAAACCTTCGAAAAAATATAAACTTTTCAATGGCAGCTTAGAATGTTTTTTTTTAAAATTTGAAATATATAGTGGAACAAAAATTAGAAAAAAATAGGCTAGTAAAAAACATATTATTAAATTCAGATAAATAATTAATTAAAAATGAAAAAAGGTACTGTAAAATTTTTTAATGAAACTAAAGGGTTTGGTTTCATAATTGAAGACAAAACAGAAGAATCACATTTTGTGCATATTTCTGGAGTCATTCATAAAATATCTGAAGGAGATATAGTTGAATATGAATTAACAGAGGGGAAAAAGGGAATGAATGCAGTTAATGTAAGATTAATTGACTAAGCATTATAAATCTAAATCATTTTTGATTTCTGAGTATACAGGTACTGTTTTTTTTGAAATAAAATCATAGCAAACAATAGTTGTTGTGGAAGAACAAACAACCTTTTCTTGACAAAATATTAGTGATTTATTATCAAAACTTTTATTTCCAATTCTACTAATTCTTTGACATATTATTAACTCTGAAGGATGTGTTACCTGTTCTATATAATCTATTTTTATAGATGCAACAATCAATGACTTATTAGTTTTATTTACATTCCATCTCTTGAAAAATAAAATCCTAGCATCTTCTAAATAACTAAGAAAAGTAGCATTATTTATATGATTAAATGAGTCTAAATCTCTAAATCTAGTTTTTATTTTATGCTGAAAATAAAAATCTTCAATTTTAAATTTATTAAGGTCTCTAGTCATTATTTCTATATATAATATATTTTAATACATCATTTTTAATTTCTTCTGACAAACCTCCTGATAGTCCATTTTCCTCAAAACAATTACGAATATCTATTTTTTTTAATTTATAAGATTTGTGAAATTCGTATATAGATTTTAATGTATTATTTTTTAATTCATCAATTTGTCTTCTATTTAAACCATCGTTTCTATATTCAAAGCCTTCTATTATATTCTGAGCAAAACACATGCACTTTAAATTTTCTATATTATTATTTTTCATACAATACAAATCATTCATTGTATCAAATATGTTTCTTTCGGAAAAATGAAAAAAAGAAAAAAAAGTAATTATAACAATTAAAAAAAGTAGTAATAACTTAAATAAAAATTTAGTAACATACTTTATAATGAACAATATCAGAATAAAACTAAGTACTATTAAAATAATTTGTGTAGAATCCATAATTATATTTTAAGTTAAATAATTTTATAAAATTATTTAATATTTATTAGTTTAAAATAAATTTCAACCATTGCCTTAGTATCTAAAGCACAATAGCTTAACAAATTATTTCTAGTTAAAATTACATCCTCATTAAAATCATTGTCTAAAACCATGCGCCCCCAAGTATCAAGAGCCATTGTTCCATTGTTAATTTCTAAATTAGAATAAGAAAGATGAGGACATAAAATAGGCAAAACGTTTTTTATAGATGTAGACCCATTAAATCTATAATCTATATAATATTTCTTAAAAATATCTTCTAGATCAAACATATTAAAATTCATATATTCTAAATAAAATCTGAATTCAGGAAACCAATTTATCAAATCTTTATTTCTACTTTTTTCAAAACTAGCGTGCCATGAAATAAAAGTACCCACACAACCTGAAAATTTTTTCATATTTAAGAGCATTATATTATTTAATTCCATTTTATCCGCTAAGTATTCAAAATGAGTTAATTCACCATTCTTACTTAAAGAATGAATAGAAACCTGGAAAACATGTTGTTTATGAGGGCCTAACTTGTCAATCTTTGGGACAGCTGAGGGATATGTTTCATAATCAATAAAATGAAGTGGAAATTCTAAATCTTTTAATGTTTTTTTAATATTTTCTTTATCTATTAATGGGCTCTTATTTTTAACAGAGTCTATTTGATTCAATTGAAATTCACTAAAATTAACTTCATTATTAGTATCTACATCTTCAATTTTATATTGATTGATTTTTAATAATTCAATAATTTTTTTTTTGCTTATTCTATTAATCTCATAAATACTAAAATCAGTAACATTTTTATTAAAATAAGAAAAACTATCACAATGATTAGTTCGAGTATTAAATTTACAAGTACATTGATTTTCACTAATAGATTTTTTAATAATAAAATTCAATGCATTATTAACCTCAATTTTAACAATATCATATAAAGACTCAACTTGTTCTGTAACATCTTCAACAACTAATAAATCTTCTGGCTTTATATTACCATTTCTAATAAAATCTTTGTTTAGATAAATAATTGATAATTTAGATATGTTTAAACCAGAATTTTCACAAACATATTTTTGAAAAGATATATCTTTTAAATGATTGTGTTTACTATCTTTTTTTATACTTGTTGAGGATTTTACTTCAAAAATATGATAAGTATTATTATTAAGTTTTTCTAAAATATCTATCCTTGCAAAAGCACCACTGTCAGTCAAGAAGGATGGTTGAAAATAAAACCTATGTTGATCTTTTAATTTTTCCTTAGTAAATGTAGAATCACAATTATCTGGTAAATTAATGCCATTGGGAAATAACATCTTTGCATATTCTTCGACCTCATAACCTTCCTTAATTAATTTTTCTAAAAAAAGTGAAAATTCACCATTAGGATAAGTGTCTGGTTTATTTTTAAGCAACCATAAAGACTCTGGACATCTCAAATATTGAATATAATTTGTTTTAGTTAATTGCATAAAAAATAATAATTACAATAAATAACATAAAATCAAAAAGTATTTTTTGAAAAATATATTTTTTCAATAGAGCCATCATCAAATATATATATTAAAAAAGTATTTCTTTTATTAAAGTTTATATCCCTACCTAATAAATCAATAGTTTTAAAAACAGTTTTATTAGTGTTATTTTCATCTATATTCACCCCATCACAATCATCACCTATTCCATCACCATTTAAATCATCTTGATTAGGATTATAAACTTCTATACAATTATCAAATTGGTCACAAACTCCATCATTATCAAAATCAGTTAAACAATTACCATTACAATCTAAATAAATTAGTCCAAATAAATCAATTGGAAAAACACATGTTCCATTATCAGTATTTGCTAATAAATCATAGTTACATGCATAATTATCAATGCAACCTAAAATAACATCAATACAAGTTCCATCATCACTATTTGCAATAGGATTATAGTTAAAAGCTATAGGATCAGTACAACCCTCAACTAACTCAATACAAGAACCATCATCCTCAGTTGCTTCAAATTCATAGTTTAAAGCTGTAGAGTTTGTGCAACCAAAAACCTCTAGCTCATCACATATCCCATCTCCATCACTATCGTTTAAACAATCTCCATTACAATCTAAATAGGATTGAGTAGGATAAGTACATGAGTCATCATCTTCTGTTGCCGTATCATCATAATTGCATGCTAAAGGATCTAAACAACCTAAAATCAAATTTTGATTAACTGGCCACTCCCAAGGATATGTAATTGGATCAAAATTAATACCAGGAATCCAAAATTCATTTCCAAATTCATAAGCCCCAATGTCTGGAAAATCTCCCTCGTATCCATAAGTAATATTAGACTGTATTACATTAGGATGAGAATCAACTGGATCAAGAATAGTGTTAATTATTTTTCCTTGATCAATTAATAGTAAACTATTAGGAGTAAAATTATATAAATATCTATTTTCTAAGACAAGGCTCGAATTATATGTAATTTCCTCAACGGAATTTATTAATAATGGATCAATTGTAGAGGAGTTATTATTTGTGTGATCAGCATATAATGAATAATTATTGTTTGTAATACCCGGAATCTGATCTTCACTTTCAACATCATTTGTTCTATGGTTAGAGATTACATCAGCAGCATTGTTTTCGGTATATGTATCTAAATTTATTAATCCATTTTCATCAAGAATTAAAATATCTGTTTTGTCGCAATTAAATACAGTATTATTATAAATTTCATGATAATCTCCCTTTATCATCATTCCAA
>MDTB01155949.1_pt1 | contig 13940 bp, 14 predicted proteins | sample 811161 | NCBI WGS metagenome assembly MDTB01 (sample SAMN05326650, study PRJNA326480) | marine metagenome | isolation source: seawater | place: Mediterranean Sea | collected 2009
ATTCCGCGGTAGCTCAGTGGTAGAGCAGGTGACTGTTAATCACTTGGTCGACGGTTCGAATCCGCCCCGCGGAGCCATGTGTCCCTACCCTTTTATAATGAGCATTTACGACATTTCTTTTGAACTCCTTGATGACAGTGTGTTGGAATTAAACGCATTTAACAATCAATGCTTTATTGTAGCCAACACAGCATCTCTTTGCGGTTTTACAAACCAATATAACGATCTAGAAAAGCTGCATCAACGTTTGAGAATTCCAATAATTGCAACACCTTGTAATGATTTTGGAAAACAAGAACCTAATTCAAACAAAGATATAATGTGTTCAATAAAAAAAGAATTTAACGTTTCATTTCATGTCACTACTAAAGTAAAAATCATCGACAACCCACACCCTTTTTATCAGTGGCTTTATAAAAATAATGGATTTTTATCATACCCTAGGTGGAATTTCTATAAATACATCATAGGGAAAGATGGTAGACTGCTCGCTTGGTTTTCACCATTGGTAAAGCCAACAGATCAAAGAATAATCAACATTCTAAATAAGTTGGGCTAAATCCAAATCCTTTTTTGTATTAATTTCTAACGGTACCCCTATTGTTTCAGTTACCGCAATTTTAAGGCCATTTTCTATTACTCGTAACTGCTCTAAAGACTCTGTCAGCTCAAGAGAAGATGTAGGTAACTTTGTAATGCTTTGTAAAAAATCATTTCTATAAGCATACAATCCGATATGATGCATAACATTTAAAGATGGTACAGGCTTCATTTGAAATGGAATGTTTGCTCTAGAAAAATATATTGCGTGACCATGTAGATTGAGTAACACTTTAACATGAGAAGGATCTTGAATTTGATCCAACGGAACTCTCACCCCAACAGTTGACATCGTATCACAACGATTTTCAACAAAAGGTTTAATTAAGTCCTCAAGCATTTGTTTTGTAACAAAAGGTTGGTCACCTTGGACATTGATGATGATATCATCATCTTGAAACTGTCTTGCAACAAATGCCACTCTATCTGTACCACATGGTAATTCGCTAGGTGTCATAGCGACATTACCACCAATATCTGTAATGATACTTTCAATGTGTTCATGGTCAGTTGCAATAATTACTTTTTCAAAAAGACGTGCGTTCAAAGCACTTTCGTAAGTGTGTTGAATGACAGCCTTACCTCTAATAGGAAGCGTCATTTTAGCTGCTAAACGACTTGAACCGTAGCGCGCGGGAATAATACAAATCAAATTCATAAATCAAATACCTTAAGACACTTCATATAATTATCATTTATAGCTAAAAAGCGAATGATAATCCAGATCTTTTTTCAGGCTCATGCTCAGCGAAAATGTTTAAAATCAATTATAATAGTAGTATACACAGGGAGTATTTATGGCCATTTATAACGCACCAATTGATGAATACATGTTTCTTTTAGATTTATTTGATTATAAGAATGAAACATACGACGTAGAAAGTTTAAAAGCAATATTTTTAAGTATTGAAAAGTTTTGTCAAAATGAGTATTTACCAGCAAATAAGAAAGGCGATCAAGTTGGAATAAAATATGACTCAAAACAACGCTGTGTCAAAATGCCTGAATTTTGCCATACCCTTTACCAAAAACTTTTAGACACAGGCGTTTTACCTCTATCAATGCCCGAAGAGTTTGGAGGTGGTGGCGCCCCTATGGTTGTCTACACAATTATTAATGAAATGATGTGTGCAACAAATAATGCATTTACAATGGGTCCTGGACTTACAGAAGGAGCTATTACAGCAATTCATCAAAAAGGTTCAGAGGAAATTAAAAAAGAGTATTTACCAAAGCTTATTTCTGGTGAGTGGATGGGAACAATGTGTTTAACAGAGCCCCATTGTGGAACAGATCTTGGGCTAATCAAGACAAAAGCAACACCACAAGATGATCATTACCTCATTGAGGGTACTAAAATATGGATTTCTTTTGGTGATCATGATTTAACTGAGAATATCATTCATTTGGTATTGGCTAAACTTCCAGATGCCCCAGAAGGAACAAAAGGCATTAGTCTATTTTTAGTACCTAAGTATCTAGATAAAAAAAGAAATAATGTATATTGCGACGGATTAGAAGAAAAAATGGGTATTCATTTATCACCTACATGTGTGATGAATTTTGATAAAGCTAAAGGATGGTTGGTCGGGGATCTTAATAAGGGCATGCAAGCGATGTTCATTATGATGAATGCTGCTCGAGTTGGAGTAGGTGTTCAAGGGCTTGCCTTAGCAGATATTGCATATCAAACTGCTCTTAGCTTTGCAAAAGATCGTAGACAATCTCGTTCATTGGATCCAAAAAAACGTGAAATGAATGAGTCTGCAGATTCAATTTTAGTTCATCCAGATGTTAGAAGAATGTTATTAGAGTGCAAAGCGACCAATGAAGCAATGCGTGCTTTAGCGATGTACGCAATACTTGAACAAGATAAAAATGGTGACACAGATAAATTTGCCCTACTCACCCCCATAGTAAAAAGTTATCTCACAGAGAGAGGTTGCGAGAATATTTCAACTGCACAACAAGTACTTGGTGGCAGTGGTTATGTCAGTGACTGGGATATAGAGCAATATTATAGAGACGCTAGGATAAGCATGATATATGAAGGGACCAATGCGATACAAGCACTTGATTTAGTTGGAAGAAAACTTCCTAAACATCAAGGAAAAGCACTAATGGATTTATTCAAAGAAATTGAATCTGCAGAGAAAGAGTTTCTTCCAGAATTTAAAAAGGCATGTGCCTCTTCTAGGCAAAAAGTACAAACTGCAGCTCTTTGGTTAATGGAAAATGCAATTAAAGACCCTGAAGAAGCTGGTGCGGTAGCAACACGTTTTTTAAATTTAATGGCTTTTGCTCTAATGACCTATATGTGGGGCTTAATGACCAAGTCCAAACGTAAAGACAAAATTGCAACAGGTGAGTTTTTTATACATCATGTATTACCAGAAATGGACTTATATGCTAATCAACTTAAAGCCGGAAAAAGAGACATCATGAAACTTCATGAGGATCATTTTTAAAATAATGAAATATAATGCACCCTTAAAAGAATACCATTCTATCTTAAAATGCTTAAATTTTAATGACTCTAATGTATCCTTAAAAGAAGCAAATGCGTTATTGAAAAAGATAAATGATTTTAGCACAAAAGAATTATTACCATTATTTCCATACGACCATCTACAATTTGATAATGTTAAACACATTGTAAAGTTACCAAAAGGCTATAAAGCAATATATAAAAAAATGTGTCAACTTGGTTTTCAATCTTTTGAACATCCAAAGTCTATTGGAGGAAAAGGCATTCCCAAAGCAATTTCATGTTTAATACAAGAAATTTTGATGTCATGTAATAGTGCATTTTTTCTGGGAATGAGTTTAACACAAAGTGCTGTTATTGCCCTAAATGAATTTGGTAGTTCAACATTAAAAAATCAGTACTTAAATGATATGGTAAATGGCACATTAGCCGGTTCTATGTGTCTAACAGAAAGTCATTGTGGGACTGACTTAGGTCTTATAAAATCTAAAGCGATTCCTAAAAATGGATATTACGAAATTCATGGATCTAAAATATGGATCACATTTGGAGAACATGATTTAACTAAAAATATTGCACACTTAGTACTTGCGAAGCTACCTGATGCGCCAGAGGGATCAAAAGGAATCAGTTTATTCTTAGTACCTAAATACCTAAATGACGGGTCTAAAAACCATCTTCATTGTTCTGCATTAGAGCATAAAATGGGTAATCATCTTTCCCCAACATGCACAATGCAGTTTGAAGGCGCGAAAGGTTGGCTAATTGGTGAACCAAATAAAGGTTTAAAAGCAATGTTTATTATGATGAATGATGCAAGGCTTTCTGTTGCTAATCAGGGCATTGCATTATCTGAAATTGCACTTCAAAAAGCTAAAAATCATCTTGGAAAATTAAAAAAAGAAAATTATTTCATAAAAAAAGCATACGCATACCATATTCCTATGAGAGGTTTAATGGTTTACACATGTCAGAAAGTTGATCAAAAAGATTATGAACGTGTTGGTCTTTTAACACCTACCCTAAAAAGTTACTTTACAGAAAAAGGGTGTGATCACATTAATACTGCACTTACAATAGGTCAAACACGTGATAATGAATCAGAAAGTAACATATTCCAACACTACATTGATGCAAGAATAAGTATGATTTACGAAGGCACAAATGGCATTCAAGCATTAGATCTTGTTATGAGAAAATTACCAAGAGACAACTACAACGCAATTGATAAACTACTTGAAGACATTGAGAAGCAAAAAATTCCAGAAAAATTTATTGCAAAAGCGTATCATTTAGATATTTTACATTTGTTTCATATGTGTTATGACCTTATGAAACGATATCTAGAGGAAGATCTTGAATGTGCAGCGACATGTGCACCCTATTTTTTGAAAAGCTTTGCACTATTTCTTCTTAGCTATATGTGGATGAAGCAGTATACTCCTCACAACGAAGAATTATGTGAATTATTTCATAAGGAAGCTTTAAAAGAAATAGAGGTTTATCTTACTAAAATTGAAGCAGGTAAACACGCAATAGTAGATTTTAAAGTAGAATATTTCTGATCATACACCTGTTTTGCCAGGACTTCTCTTAGAGTCTAATTTATTTTCCCTTTCATTTTCCTGAGACTCAACAAATCGGGCAATAAATCCACCTACTGACTGAGATACCACTGACATTGTGTTGGTTTGTTTTTTTAGATTCGCAAACTGTCTATTAATCATCACACCTTTCACTAGTTCATTATTTATAGACCCACCGCCAGAGAATAATGTTTGAGATCCCCCGCTATGTTTTATTAAGAACTCCTCTATATGTGGTTGGCCAGAGGCAATACCTGATTCTACTAAATACTTTGCAACATCGTCCACAGTATGTTTTTGTGATTCAGCAAATTCTTTCAGTAACTTTTCTGAAATAAGAAATCCATTTTTCGTGACATATGAGTTTGCATTTTTTATATTTTGCTTTTGTAAATCTTCGGCTTGTTTTTTTATCCATTCTGCAAGCACATCTGCCTTAATTAAGTCATCTGGCATTAGTCCTTGAATATCAATTGGTTCTAATCTAGATCGTGCAACAAAGTCTTTTTCAAGATTAACATCAATGTCGAACTGCCCAAGTTTTTCGTGTTGATCAATTAATGAATCATACCACCATTCTAGTACTTTACGATCTTGAGAAATCCATTTATATCCAATATCAGGAATAATTCTAGTTGCAATATTGACTGTGAGGTGGTTTATCATTGACTGAGAGTGCTTAGGTACATTACGTTGACGGAACCATTCACAATTAAAATTTGTCATGGGACCATCTAAAGGGTTCCAATTGGCTTTATAAACCCCTCTTTCATCCACTAATTGGATTTGAATCTCACTATAAATTTCACCAATCTGTGATAGTAATGCTGCTGAAAAAATAGCATAAGGAAATATATCCCCATCATTGCGTGATTCTCGTTCTGTTTTTTTAAGATAAGATTCTAATGCCCACAGCGCCCTTAATAATGCTGTATTCACATAAAAATCACGACCTGTTTTATCTGGTAAAGATTGAACATAGTTTACAAAATTATGTATTAAATCTTTAAATAATGCGTTAAAAAAGTACTCATCAAATGATTCCATCCTGTTTTCGAGTTCATGCATTGACAAAGTCTTTAACTTCTCGAAGTATTTTTGATGAGATGAATCATTCAAAAGAATATTACTATCTTTTATCGGGTATATTAATGACCGATCTAATCTTGCTTTTTCCAATTGTGAAGGTCCTTCATTTAGTGTTGGTTCATAAAACATCAAAACTCACCATTCATTATATCCTTAAATACTGGAATATCATACTTTTCATGATACTCTGCACCCTGAAAGTATAGACCATTTGCAGGAACCATGGTTTCTGCCATTGAACGGTCTTTGGATTCTAGAACATTTTTCAACCATTCTAAGTTGTTTTTACTAAATGCAACACTCAGCATAGTGTCCATCATGATCCGAATCATATGATATAAGAAAGCGTTTGCCTGAAATTTAACACATAACCATGGTCCTTTTTGGATGATTTCTATTTTTCTTATAATTTTATTTGGGTCTTTTGCCTGGCAATTTGCTGCTCTAAATGATGTAAAATCATGAGCTCCTTCTAGTATGTCTGCACTTGCCCTCAAGAGCTTTAAATCAAGTGTAGCATCAACCATTAAAGCATGTTTTGACCATAAAATATTGGGAATGCTATCTTGATACATAAGATAGGCATATTGTCTAGATAATGCACAGTGTCGAGCATGAAAATCAGAATCCGTCTCTCTGTGCCATATTACCTGAATATCGTCAGGTAAAAGAGTGTTCATGCCTCTTATCCAATTATCTGAAGTTCGTATTGCATTTGAATCAAAATGGATGACTTGAGAGGAAGCATGTACACCTCTGTCTGTTCGACCCGCGCAATACACACGTATTTTCTCGTTTGCTATTTTTGATAAACAGGATTCAACAAAGCCCTGTACAGTAGGATAATCATCTTGGGATTGCCAACCAAAGTAATGATCACCTCGATATGCAATACCTAAAACATGTCTCATCCCGTAGTGGGGATCTGATTTAAAATCATTTTTGCACGGTTTTGTTGATGAATGTCACCAACTTTCAAAATAGTTTTCAACTCTTTAAGTGCTAAATCATAATTACTCATGGATAGATATGCTTCAATGAGATTAAATTTTGCTGGAATTGCCTCTGATGAAGACATAAAGTCGTATTCACTTTCTTGCTCGATGGTTTTTGTATTTTCTACTGGCAAGCTTCTGGTTCTTTTACGGTAAACGGTTTTATTTGTATGTTTAGGTGTATTTTTTTCAATAGAGCCTGCGACAGCAAGTACAAAAATCATACCCGCAAGGCCTACTAAATAGGATAGCTCTTGAGGAGTGGCTGGGACTGGAGTTCGAGCGCGAATAGTGCTATCGAGCCGCTGCTTTAAAAGGATATTATCATTCTTTATTGACTCTAAAGATTCGGTGATTTGATTAACGTGGTTATTGATATTGATAATTGAAAGCTGACTAATAGGTTCAGCAAAAGAAGTAGCATTTGGAATAGCTGCAAAAGCTGTTATTGGTATAAATATAATTAGTAGTAACAAACGATGCATGATGAATCCTCCAAACCTTCTAAGATGATACTATGAAGTATGCTCTACATCAAATGATCAATTAAAATTTTGGTGTTGGAGTTGGGATAAAGGGCATTTGGTCGATCCCTGGAGCATTCGTTGGCTTTTTAGTGACTGCTAAGCTTGCTACAATTTCAGCAGCACTGACCGGACCATCAACATTTTCTACGTAAGATTCATTGCTTACTGGTGAAGAATCAAGTGAATCAGAGACCGTTAACTGTGGTGCACTACTGGACTTTGAATAATTACTTAGAGTAATTACATTATTGGAAGTTCGAGAAACAAGACTTGAAAATGGGTCTTTATAACCATTAAAAGGCATAGATATGATATTCTCAAATGCAGCAATGGCACCTGAAAACTCAAATGAACTTAATGGATTTAGTAATTTCTTTATATCTGTACTCATTTCAAACCTCTATACCTATATTATATAAACTGAACCTTAAGGTTTTCTTAAATCTTAGTTTATATTCATAACTTTTTGGTATTTTCGTATCAATAACGCTCTTAATGGTGCTCCAATTCCAAAACCAAACTCATCTGCCATTGAAACCATGCTTATTGAGGTTTCATCTTGCAAATTATGCGTAATTTCACCAATGTGGATTTGGTTTTTAAAAATACAGTGCTGAGCAGGATTTGGGCTTGCAACAATTTCTGTTGATGCATGATCCATGAAATATTCTTTAACTGTTTTCAATGATATAGCTTGCTCAGTTTCAATATGAGAAACCATGGTATGTCCTCTCAGAACAGGAACTTGAACCATTGTGAGATCTATTTTAAAGTTTACATTTGAAAAATAAAACTTTATTTGCTCAAGAATAATTTCTTTCAATTTAGCATTCGATATATGTGAGCTTGAATAGATCTGTGGAAGACAGTTGAGTGCAATTTGTTTAGGAAAAACATCATATTCTATCTCTTCATGATTTAATATTGCCTTTGTTTGCATTATTAGTTCATTCATGGCCACTTGGCCGCCTGTTGATACAGCACATGCAGTAAATAAATTAGCAGATTTGAGATTATATAATCCATTGAATACATCTAATATTAACGTGTACTGATAAGCAATTGGATGCGGTAACTTTACCTCTTTGATCGAATCTAAATCCATCTGATCGAAAAATAGCATTTGAGGATCAAAACCGCCACCAGAAGCATCAATCAACCATTGATGGTTGAAATCAACCCTTGACCGGTAAAACGGATAACTATTATCATCTGCACAATATATTAACAGCTTAATCTGTTCATCTGTAATTGTGTCTAATGGAGCATTTGAGACTGGAGCCCCTCTAAACAAAAAACCATTATCTGACACATCAAAACGATTATAAATTAGAATTTTTTTAACAAATTGAAGTCGCTCGAGCTCAGAAATAATCGCTTGACCTATGCATTCATTTGGTTCAATCAATGCTACTGTAAATGCTTCCTGCATAATGTACCTTCCATGTAAGCTAATCATAGTTTCAAATACAAAATACGTCAATTTATATGAATATTTTTAATTGAAAAAGACTATTAATGTTGTTAGATTGTAATTGTACTAATTATATACAAAACTTATGAACTATGAATATGAAGAAACTGTAGGTAACAATGAGACATTTAACGTCAGAAAACCCGGTGTGACTCAAAACCAAATGCGACATTTAAAACAATCAAAAAACCATCATATCATAGACCTGCATGGGTTAAAATTCACTGAAGCTAAGTTGGCCCTTGATCAGGCGATTTCAGGTAAATTTAAAATCTTAAAAATCATTCATGGAAAAGGTTATCACAGCGAAGATATGAAACCTGTTTTAAAAAATATGGTATTTCACGATTTATCAGATCACCCTAAAGTCATTGCATTTTGTTCTGCAAAACCCAATGATGGTGGTGTCGGCGCAACGTATGTTCTACTCAAAGGGGGAAGCTGATATGAACACAAATGACGAAGGACACTCTATAATTGTTGGGGTTGCAGGACCTTCAGGATCTGGCAAAACACTTTTTGTAAATAACTTAAAGGAGCAATTGGCAAAAAATCACAGCGTTGTCGTTATTCGAGAAGATAATTATTATCATGATCAGTCGAATGTAGCCATTGAGGAACGTGAAAAAGTCAATTACGACCACCCTGATGCACTTGAACATTCTCTTCTCATTGAACATTTGAAAATGCTGCAAAATAAAAAGGCTGTTCAAGGGCCAAATTATTTATTTCATACCCATACCAGGGCTACTGAAACTCGGCAGATTGATCCAGCCGAAATAATCATTTGTGATGGAATATTGCTTTTAGCAGATGTCAATGTTAGAAAGATTCTTGACGTTACCGCATTCATTGACGCACCTTTAGATATTTGTCTTGTAAGGAGACTACAACGTGATCTTGCTGAAAGAGGTCGATCCATCGCAAAGACACTGAACCAATATACAGAAACTGTTCGGCCAATGTATTTGGAGTTCATTGAGCCAACAAAAGAACACGTAGATTTAGTTGTTACTGGTGGAGGTAAAAATTGGAATGCTATTCATCAATTCCAGACTCTGATTTTAGAAAGGTTAAATTCAAAGGTATCAAATGGCTAAAATTTTAATTGTTGGTTATGGTTACATAGGTCAACCACTTGCAAAATCTCTTGTTTCGAAAGGAAATGAGGTGGTTGCTATTAGTCGTACAAACAAAGAGCCTACGACAGGAGTAAGCACAATAAAAGCTGATTTATTTGAATTGGATGATCTACCTGAGGTGGATGCAGTGATTTATCTCGTTTCAGCAGATGCACACTCCGAGGATATGTATCGAAAAGCTTATATTGATGGGCCAAAGAAAATTTGGTCTCTCTTTAAAAGAAAAAAACCGTACCGTTTTTTATTTGCCTCAAGCACATCAGTTTACCCATTCAATGATGGCCGATGGGTTGACGAAAAATCTTCTCTTCCTGAACCTCATTATTTTAGCGGCCGAATATTACAAGAGGCAGAGAAAATAATTGAAGAGCTAGATTGTCTCAGTGTATCAATGCGACTTGGTGGCATCTATGGACCGAATCGATATTACCTATTAAATCAACTAAAATCTGGTGTATTACAACCCACAGATCACCCTGTTTATAGTAATCGCATTCATCAAGATGACTGCGTTGGTGCTATATCACATATACTCGATCACCTTGCACCTGAGAAAATTTACAACATTGTGGATCAAGAACCAACACCCATTAATGAAATAATTTCATGGTTTCAAGCTTCCCTTGGCGTAGAAACGCCTATTCCAAGCCAGACACATACTCCTAGGGAATTTAAAACAAATAAAAGGGTAAATAGTGAACGATTGATTTTAATGAAATACCAATTCAAGTACCCAACTTACCGTGAAGGGTTATCGGAATTACTTCCTAAGTGACTTTGGATCCAGTTCTCTAAAGTGGACTCATCCGTTGGCTCGATATTTAGTTTTTGTGCTTTATCCCATTTACTTCCAGGATTTTCTCCAAGTAGTACATCCGTGACTTTTTTTGAAACCGAGTCCGTTACAATGCCACCTAATGATTTTATATACTCACTTGCTTCTGATCTTGAATATTTACTCAGTTTACCTGTAATAACGAAAACTCTTTTATTGAGATAGTTAGATTTCGGTTCTATATTCTTGAGATCATCTGTAAACGTGATACCTAGTTGAATTAAACGCTTAATCAGCTCAATATTCTTTGAATCAGAAAAATACTTATGGACTGAATATGCAATTATTTGACCAACATCATTAACTGCTGTAAGTTCCTCAATATCTGCAGATTGAATGCATTCAATATTTTTAAAATGTTCTGAGATATGTTTAGCAGTTATGCGCCCAACATCAGGTATACCTAACCCATAAATAAAACGTGATAATTCTGTCTCACGCGATTGTTTTATTTGGGAAATTAGCTTTTCAGCTAATTTAGGTCCCATACCATCTAACTCACATAATTGCTCAACTTCTAAAGAGAATAATGAAGAAACATCAATTACAATTTTTTTATCCAAAAATTGTTCCAGCCATTGCTCACCAAGGCCATGGATATTCAAAGCATGCTTAGAACAAAAATGAATAAGCCTACCAAGAATCTGAGCTCTACAACCTTGATGGTTTGGGCAGATGGCAAAAACATCACCATATTCCAACAATGTAAAACAACTTGGACATTGATGAGGTAGCGCCACTTTTTGACTATTTAATTGCCTTTGATTTAAATCCACCTTTACAATCTCTGGAATAACATCCCCAGCTCTTCTTACCCAAACGACATCTCCTTTACAAACATCCTTTCGCTGCAACTCCGAAAAATTATGTAACGATGCGCTAGATACCACTACACCAGCAATATTTACAGGTTCAAGTTCAGCTACAGGGGTGACCGCACCTGTTCTACCTACTTGAAATTTTATATCGTTCACTTTTGTAGTTCTTTCAAGTGCTGGAAATTTATGTGCAACTGCCCACCTTGGTGCCCGAGATGTAAATCCTATCTTTTGTTGTAATAACGCATCGTTAAGTTTATAGACAAGACCATCAATCTCGTAAGGTAATTTATCTCTATGTTTCAACATCTCATCGTAATACGCCTCACACTCTGCAATATTATTAATAAGACGCCTATATTCTGTCACCTCAAAACCCCACTGTTTTAACATATCACATTGAAGGTTTTGATCCATGATTTTGTCAAAATGCACTGAATATGCTAGCAATTTCAATGGTCTTTTTGCTGTAACGTTTGAGTCAAGTTGCCGAAGACTACCTGAAGCCGCATTTCTAGGGTTCGCAAACATTTTTTGATCATTTTTCTTTAAGGCAGCATTGATTCTTGCAAAATCTTTCTTTTCAATCACAACCTCTCCCCTCACTACTATTTCGTTTGGATGGTCTTCTCCTAGAAGCTTTAAAGGTACGTTACGAATAGTACGAACATTACTGGTCACGTCCTCACCTATTTGTCCATCACCACGGGTAATCGCACGAATCAAATTTCCTTTACGATATAATAAACTCATAGCAACACCATCGAATTTAGGTTCAACGTTAAATTGAACTACATGATCTTCGGAATTTTTCTGAATTCTTTTGAAAAAAGCTTCTACGTCCTCTATGTTGAATGCATTATCAAGTGACAACATAGGTACAACATGAGTTTGTTGTTTAAATCCACTTTGCAACTCACCAGCTACACGCTGTGTGGGTGAACTTGGAATAATTAAGTCTGGATGGTCCTTTTCAATCTCTGCTAATAAGCTTAATAGTTGATCGTACTCATAGTCAGGAACTTCTGGTTGATTGTTTACATAGTATGCGTATTCTAGTTGACGTAAACGGTCTCTTAACTCTTCTATATTCTCTCTACTGTAATTTGTCATTCTGTACTGATAATGAGTGTATTAAGCATTTCTTCATTAAATTACATTTTATACTTAAATGAAGATTTGAATACGTAGTTATATTTTCTGGAGAAAACGTAATCATTACAGGCATTGATCCCTGGTGTAGAGAAAATTTGTCTCCATGATGGTGTTTGATCCAAGTAAGAGGTTGTGTCGACGTGACTTTAGAGATCTGATGTTTTTGTTCAACATTATTGAATCTATCACGAACCACTCCACTCAAATCATGCCAACCTGATTGATCAAAAAAAGGTCTCATTAGATAAAAATGCTGTTTGTGATTGACATAATCATAACTTAATGCATATTCAGTGATGGTTTGTGCCCAAAGCGTTTGAGCCTGATATTCATCATTAGAAGGGGGGCCAAAGAAATCCACCTCTTTTCTCATTGGCGTTACTTTTTTAATTTTAGAGTCAGTTGTCACTTGGTTTTGGTTATTTGAAGAATGACTTTGCTCTACCGTTTTTGCTACAGCAATGTTCTTTTGATCAGAATCATGGTATTCGTGTGCAGGATATGTGTCATTAAGAAATTCTGGTTTCTCTTGAGAACAAGCCAATGCATACATCGTAATAAATATTAACTTGTACATTCTTTAAGCCAATCATGTTGTTTCTTATTATGCATTACATCATCATGTAAATGCTGAGCCCAATCAGACCCTACAGGAATGTTATTTTGGTCAATTAAATGGCCACCAAATTCCTTTTGAAATGCTAGACCGAATTCATACATTGCATCTAAATGTTTTTTCATATCATCATAAATAACACTTAAATCCGTTACTAACATTAACCCAGGAATGCCTATCTCTTCGAATGGTTCCTGAAACTTACCAGGCTTTTTCAAGTTCATGCACCTTAAGACAATTTGCTCCCCATCATTTAGATCAAAAACACCTTGTTGTTTGTTGAAATCGAAACCTTGGTCAGTCAATAACTGCATGAGCTCGTACCCATTAATGAGTTGGGAATCTTTCAACTTTATCAGACATATCTGGCTTGTAGCCTTCTCTGGTAAATTTGTTTTGGAAAAAAAAGCTTTAAAAGTAAACCAAACCAATAGTATTGCTACTGGAATCAATATTAAAATCAACAGTAAATCCATACACACCTCAAAAAACAAAATCATTATATACTAAACTTGATGAATCATAAAGACCATGTCATTAATATTATGGAGCCCCGATGGCACAGCTGGATAGCGCGATCCCCTCCTAAGGGATAGGTCGCAGGTTCGAATCCTG
>MDTB01104359.1_pt1 | contig 13937 bp, 12 predicted proteins | sample 811161 | NCBI WGS metagenome assembly MDTB01 (sample SAMN05326650, study PRJNA326480) | marine metagenome | isolation source: seawater | place: Mediterranean Sea | collected 2009
CTTCGTCGCCGAATTGGTGGGTCGCTGCATAGATCGTGTTAGTGCCTACCACCGCCTCGGTTGGAGACCAGTCCGCGAGTATCGATCGCACCAGATGACCGCTGAATTGTAGGATTTTCTGAGGTTGCCGATCGCGATACTTCTTTGTTGCCAAAGTGCTTGCTGCACGCTGTTCCCACGGCTTGCCGTCGGGTGACACTTCGTCTTTAAACGCCTGCTCTGCGGCGTCGGCCAAATGCGAACTGATACGGCGCATTAGCGGCGTTAAATCTGTGCCTGCCCGTATTAACCGAGCTAGCCCGCGCTTCGCGTCACGGTCGTTGAATTTCAGTTTAATATCCATCATTGTTTCTCAGCTGGGCCTAAGTGTATAGGTGACCTATCATTCTTGGTGTAATGAATCCTGCTTAGGCGGTTGCGTCCAAGCTCCGCAGCCCGTACCAGCGCCGTTATTCCTCTTCCTCTGACTTGCGATACAAGAGCAGACCCACTATCTGGTTGTCTAATTTATTGCCTACATTACATGCGTTGCGCCTTCTGTCTATTATCCCTGTTAGCGATTCTCGCCACCTGCGGCGGCGGTTCTTAGAAGGACACAGATAGCAAACCCGAAAGCTCAAAATCGCCAGCCTCAACCACGCGAACAAACTTAAATTCGCCCCATGTGTTCAGAGCCGCCGGTGAGTTTGTTGTTCAACAAGGCTATTTTGGCAATGGACTTGTAGCAGTCAAAGATGGACTAGGCCAAAGGATTTCGTTTTTCTATTCGGCTCAGATATGGGGTTTGCGGGGTTGATATGATTAGCACGGTCGCATTTAAAATCACGCCCGGTTTCGAATCTGCGAGTGCTTCAAGCTTGATCCTAGCCTACCAATCTTGCTCCCAAGCGACGTAGATGATCTTAGCTTCAGCATCGACACGAAGGATGTAATGAGATTCAAAGGGAATCATCCGCTCGGCCTCAGTGGAGGTAATTACGAGCACATCCTGAGCGCCGGTTTCCAGCAAGTGATCAACCTGACCTAGGTCTACGCCTGCCTCGTTTACCACCCGGCACCCTTGCAGCATATGCCAGTAAAATTCGTCGCTCGCAGGCGTTCCCAACACCTCGGGAGCAACGGCTATTTCGCTACCAATCAGCACCTGGGCTTGTTCACGATTATCCACGCCGGGCAGTTTAACGATCCAACCCTCGCCGTGCCGCTTCACCTCACAGTCAGCAAGCTGCTGCCAAGCTATCGTTACGTGCTGCCTCGAGCTTTGCGGGGTAATCTGTCTCGGTCGAATGAACCAGGGTTGATAAGCGATTACGTTCTCGGCGGGATCGGTAAATGACTGTAAATGTAGCCAGCCACGGACGCCATAACATCGACCCAAGCGGGCGACTATAATCGGATCAGCGTGAAGTGAGGTGGGATCGGAGGGAATCATCGGCTGAGGCCTTCTGAGGGCCCAGCCGAACTGCTATGCGACGGTTGCTTAGGCAACCGCTTCAGGTGCAGGAACCGTAGCCTGCTTACGAGCTTGCTTAACCAGTTGCTTCACCCGATCAGTTGGCTGCGCACCAACGCTCATCCAGTAGTCAACGCGCTCCAGGTTTAGGCGAAGTCCTTCGGCTTGACCTTTAGCCATCGGATTGTAAAACCCCAAACGCTCAATGAAGCGTCCGTCACGCGAAGCGTCTTTATCCGCTACCGTAATATGGTAGAAGGGGCTTTTTTTAGAACCGTGACGTGCTAGGCGAATAGTGACCATAGTTTTCCCGAATAATGCTTCTGGCTGCTCAAAAGGCCGCGTATTGTATATTAAACCCGTCTTAGCGCAACACCCCAGGCTCGTCGCAACGCCTTTGTGTCGGTTTAATTTCAAGCGGATACGATCCCGGTGGCGTCACATAAGCCGCCTATTTGATAGGCCGAATGACCTTTTATCTTTGCTTGTGAGCCTGGAGATTAGTTTGCTCCAGACCCAGCAAGGCGCGAGGTTCATGCAGAGGTAGAGGCCCGATTTTACTGGGCTGAGTTTTCAGGTCAAAGTTGCTAAGCATTAGTGGAAAAGTAGGACTCTGCAACCCGAAATTAAGCCGCGCAGTGTCGCAAAGAAAGGCCAAGCAAGCAGCTAAGAGCACTGGCGCTGTTCTTGAAGACAAATCCAGACAATGGCCCGTTGACCGTTATTGATCGCGCCAGTTTATTCCAAAACTAACGCGGCCCAATCCGCAGCATGCCTGCCTGCTGATCGATGCGAAATTTAAACTGCTGCAAAAAGTTCATGCCCAGCAGGCCGTCGACGTTCTCCCAGGCCTGCAAATCAATCACCGCCACATCTAAACCGCCGACAGCGGCCGCACCAATTTGCAAACCCTCTATCTTGATCAGTTTACTCTGCACAGTACCACCAGCAACAGCGAGCGTAATCGGGCGCTCATCGCCGTTGGGTAGCCCAAGCCTTGCGACCGCCGCGGCTGACAATGTCGTCAACGACGCTCCCGTATCAATAATCAGCCGCACCAAACCAGCGCCCTTTACCGCAGCAACCACAACATAGTGCGAACCCTGCCGGTCCAACTGAATTGCTTCTTCATTACCGTGCGCCTGACGAAAACGGATCTTCCGCTCAAGCTCCTGGGCCAACGCGCCAACCTCTTGATCAAAATAAATCTGATAGATAGTGTCGAGCGCTTCATCATCACTGCGACTGTCGTACTGAGCTTGCGCCAATTCATAGCGCCACCGATTTTGCATGGGGTCCAACAGCAAGGCCGCATCAAGAAAGGCCTGTAGATCAAGCGGGCGCTTTTGTTCGCGCAGCACTCTGATTTGAGTCGCCACAAGACTTGCGATTTGCTCTTGCAGGTAGGCCGTTCGCTCCGCGTCTGTGGCCTCATACAACTCGGCAAATAAACGCTTAACCTGATCGAGGGGTGTGAGGTTGACGCCGCGCGATGCCGGCCTAAAGCCCACTTGGGCTTCACCAGATTCGAATACTGCTGCAGGCTTTTTTATAGACCCCGGCTCAAGCTGCTGTTGCGTTGGCGCCACAGCTTCGTTAGATGGCGCTGTTGGCGTATTCGTGCGAGCGGAGTTAAAAATCTCGTGACCCCACCAACCAATAGCTAATCCAGCACCCAAACATCCAATCCCAAGCAAAAGCATTGCTCGAGCTCTACTGATTGCGCGTTGCTTGTTGGGTTTGCCTGTCGTCATAGCGCCTCGCATCGACGTTGCCGATCATATTGGATTAGCACAGGTCCTTGCCTACTGCTCCGCATCCGGATTCGCCGTCAAACGCGTGGTTCACCCGACTGTCTTCGGGGCGCAGTGCCTTGAAGGTCAGTCGTTTGCAAACTGATCTCTGCTCAGGTCAAAAAACAGCTTAGCGTCGGCGCATTCCTGGCGGCAGCCCTTGTGGGCCTCCAGGCATCTGCATACCCGGCATGCCCATGCCTTGCATACCGCGCATCATATTTTGCATACCACCTTTGCGCCCAACTTTTTTCATCATTTTCTGCATCTGCTTATACTGTTTAAGCAAACGGTTCACATCCGCGATCTGAGTACCACTACCACCCGCAATGCGTTTCTTTCGCGACGCATTAATTAAGTCAGGGAAATGCCGCTCGCGCAGCGTCATCGAATCGATGATCACAGCCATGCGCTTGAACTGGTTTTCCGCCATTTGGGTTTTCTCCTGGCCTGGCAGTTGACCCATTCCAGGCAATTTTTCGAGCACCCCACTCAACCCGCCCATATTAGCCATCTGACTGATTTGATCGCGAAAGTCAGCTAAATCGAACTTCTTACCCTGAGTGATTTTTTTGGCGAGCTTTTCGGCTTTGACCTTATCGACCTTGCGTTCGGCTTCTTCGATCAGAGTTAGGACATCGCCCATCCCCAATATGCGCGAAGCCATCCGATCTGGATAAAACGGTTCTAGCGCATCGGTCTTTTCGCCCACCCCCATAAATTTGATGGGCTTACCGGTGATGGCGCGTACACTCAGAGCCGCACCGCCGCGCGCATCGCCGTCCGTCTTTGCCAGTACAACACCAGTCAAAGGCAAGGCGTCGTTAAAGGCTTTCGCCGTATTCGCAGCATCCTGGCCAGTCATTGCATCAACAACAAACAAGGTTTCGATCGGCTTAACGATGCCGTGCAGCGCCTGAATTTCGGCCATCATGTCGGCATCAATCGCCAAGCGACCAGCAGTATCTACGATCAATACGTCGGCGAGGATACGATCCGCCTCTCGTAACGCACGACTGGCGATCTCCGCCGGACGCTCATCCGCGCTCGATTCAATAAATTGAGCGCCGACATCCTGCGCCAGCGTCTGTAACTGAGCGATAGCAGCCGGGCGATAAACGTCGGCGCTGACCACCGCGACCTTACGCTTCTGCCGTTCTTTTAAAAACTTAGCTAGCTTAGCGACAGTTGTGGTTTTACCCGCGCCCTGTAGGCCGGCCATCAATATGACCGCCGGTGGTTTAGTCGCTAGATTCAGGGCATCGTTTTCTGCCCCCATCAGATTCACCAGCGAGTCATGCACGATCTTGATAAACGCTTCGCCAGGATTCAGCGCGGCAGCCACATTTTGACCAATCGCTTTTGTTTTGACCTCAGCGGTAAAGTCTTTAACAACCTGTAGGGCAACATCCGCCTCTAATAGCGCGGTACGAACATCGCGTAAGGCATCGCTGATGTTGTCTTCGGACAAACGCGCTTTGCCGGAAATGGTCTTGAGACTTTGGGATAAACGCTCAGAAAGATTTTCAAACATAGTTCAGTGCTGCGATCAGGTTGCGGACGCGGGGCCGAGTTGCCGTCATTATAGCCCCCATTTGGCGAATGCCGCAGCCCTTGGATAACGGAGAAGCTGGCTTAGCGGGCATCCTGTGACAACTCGCGCTGCGTATACAGCGCATGCAAGTCCAGAGACCGCCCATCAGTTTGCACAATGCGGCAGTGATGACGCTGTAACTGGCGCGGCTCGGCAACGCCACAAGCGTGTGCGATCACCTCGACTTCTTTGTTAATCGTGCGCGCATAGTGATTGACTCGTCCCGCTTTGTCGGTGACCACCAGACCGCGTTGCAATTGCAAGTCGTGGGTTGTGATGCCTGTCGGGCAAGTATTCTTGTTGCACTGCAATGCCTGGATACACCCGAGAGCGAACATAAAGCCCCGCGCCGACACCACACAGTCAGCCCCAACGCATAGCGCCCAAGCTACTTGTGCCGGGGTCACTAGCTTCCCCCCCGCGATAACTTTGATGCGATGACGTAACCCAACCGCCTGCAGCAGATCAATTAGCAGCGGCAGACTTTCTCGCAAAGGTAGCCCCATATAGTCGATCAAACTGGCCGGTGCAGCACCTGTTCCACCCTCAGCACCGTCTAGCGTAATGAAATCTGGTGCCGATTCCGCGCCGCGTAACTGAATCTCCATCACCAGTTCAGTCAGCCAATCGGCTGAACCCAGGACGGTCTTAACCCCTACCGGTTTGCCGGTTTGTGCGCGGATAACCGCGATCAAATCCAGCAGTTCTGCGGCACTGCCGATATCCGGGTGGCGGTTTGGACTAATCGAATCCTGATGCACTGGTATGCGCCGCACCTGGGCAATTTCCGCGTTCACTTTTGCGGCGGGCAAAATACCGCCCTTGCCCGGTTTCGCGCCCTGACTAAGTTTCAGTTCAAACATGCGGACCGCAGGATGCGCCGCCGCTTCAGCAAGGAAGGGCAGACTCAAATTGCCTTCCGCATCCCGAAAACCATATTTAGCGGTGCCAAGCTGTACCACTAGATCGCATCCAGACTCTAGGTGCCAAGAGGACAACCCGCCCTCGCCGGTATTCAGCCAGATGCCCGCTTGCTTCGCACCCTGCCCCAGCGCCTGTACGGCAGGCTTTGAAATAGCACCGTAACTCATAGCCGAAATATGGAATAGAGCCTGCGTGGTATACGGTGCTGGGCAGTGCGGGCCAAAGGTGACGGGCGCTATCGGGTGCGCCTCGGAGGCGAGCAGCGGATATGCGTCATTGGCGAAGAGAATCGTACCGGGCGGGCGTAAATCCCGCGAGGAGCCGAATGCCACCGTTGTATCAATGGCTTTTGCTGCCTGATAGACCCAGCTCCGCTCGGCCCTGTTGAACGGCATTTCCTCGCGATCCATGGCGAAGAAATACTGCCGGAAAAATTCGCCCAAGTGCTCGAACAAGTAGCGGAAACGGCCGATCACTGGGAAGTTACGCCGAATAGCGTGACGAGTCTGAGTGCGGTCAATGACGTAGAGGGCGACGCAAGACAACGCGGCCAGACCCAGCGCAAAAATAAATAGATGCGTTAATAGTTGGGTTATCGACACAACAACATTTGAATCCACAACAGTTTTCCTCGATCTTAACTGACGCCTTTTCGAACCCGCAGGCCTGTTAATCGACCTCTCAACAAACCTCTGAACAGAACCCCTAAAAGGATTTTTGCCAGTCGCGCTATCTTGGCGGCTTCGCAAGCACTTTCTGGACCCTGTTCAGCGCATTCATGGGGCCTGGCGAACCCTCGCAAACCGCGCTCTTTTCGCATTGCATTGGTTGTGCCAAACTTCAATATTTCTAGGCCATATAACCGCATCGACGAACTAACAGCCAATTAATTATGTTGACGCTTTCAACCAGCAGCGCTGTGTTTTTGCAATTCATGCAGACCTCTCCCCGGCCAAGGACTGGTCGTTCCATGGGGGTTCGATCGATATTAGTTCGATCGACAAAAGCTCGGCATTATTTCGTGTCTACTAAAATGCTTGCCCATATAGCCGCCAGATTGTTTCATGTCAGACCGCGCTGGTCTGATCTAGCATGTCAGATCTAACAACGCTGCTGTTAATTGCTGCTGTGTTTGCCTATCTGGCGGGCTTCATACGCTTGTGGCGGCAACGAGCGCCGTTAATAGATCCCTCGCCAGCATCTGGCTTAACCCTCACGGGCGTTAGCTCACATCAAATCGATTCGCTCTTTTTTCTCATTAGCGGGGCCGCCGTGGTGTTGCACAGCCTGCTGCTCTCGCAATCGCTCTTCGTGCCGGGCGGGCTTAACCTAAGTTTAGTGACGGTATCCAATGTCGTCGCTTTGGTGATGCTCGGTGCCGTATTGGTCTGCAACGTGCGCCTGCCGGTGCATAATCTCAATATCTTCTTGTTACCTATTGCCTTGTTTAACCTGACCTCATTAGCGCTTGCGGCGGATCGCCCTGTTACGGTGAGTGCCGCATTAAGCGACGCTGAAATTTCTCACGTCATTTTATCCATCTCTGCATACGCTGTGCTGATGACGGCGGCCCTTCAGTCACTGTTACTGGCTTTTCAGGAGCGTCGTTTAAAACATCCTACGGCCCACAATCTGGCGTTTTTGCCGGCGCTAGAAACCATCGAGCGACTGTTACTTGCAATGCTCTGGATTGGCACGGGTTTACTGACCCTCTCCATAGTCACCGGATTTATATTTCTCGAGGACATGTTTGCTCAGCACGTTGTCCATCACACCATACTCACCACTTGCTCATGGCTGGTTTACAGCGGTTTTTTAATTGGCCACCACTTTGTCGGCTGGCGTGGTATTACGGCTATTCGCTGGAACCTCGCGGCTTTCGGCTTCCTGATGCTCGGTTATTTGGGCAGCAAATTCGTTATTGAGTACCTACTTCAATCATGACTGAAAGTGAAATTCCGACCTGGGTGATGCTGCTTAGCATTGTTGTTTTAATGATGATGTCCGCGTATTTTTCCGGCACCGAGACAGCCATGATGGCCCTCAATCGATACCGCTTAAGACATTTGGTGAAACGTCGCCATCGCGGTGCCACGAAAGCCGACCGCATGTTGGCCCGTCCGGATCGGCTGCTCGGCGTCATCTTAGTGGGTAACAACCTCGTCAATTTTTCTGCCGCTACTGTAGCCACCATAATCGGCTTTACATTATTCGGAGAAACCGGTGTTCTGCTGGCGCCCTGGGTACTCACCTTCACCTTTCTAATCTTCGCCGAGGTTGCGCCCAAGACCATCGCAGCAGAACGCCCGGAAAACTGGGCATTTAAAGCGGTTTTTGGCCTCGAACCCTTACTTAAGCTGTTTCATCCTGCGGTGGTTGCTGTGAATACCTTCAGCAACGTTTTAGTCCGTCCCTTTATTCGTGATAGCGAAGGCCAATCCGATCAACTGTCCGCTGAAGAACTACGCACCGTGGTCTCCGAAGGGGGCCACTCTGTTGGCGAACGACAGGCCATGCTTGCCCGTATTTTGGATTTAGAGTCCGTTTCGGTAAATGACATCATGGTGCCGCGTAACGAAATGGTTTGCATCGACATCGACGATGACATCAGCGATATATTGGCGGTTGCTTCTGCGAGCCAGCATACGCTGCTGCCAATTTTCAAAGACAACATCAACAACGTGATTGGAATTCTGCATCTGCGTCGCATGGTAAGACTGGTCAAACCAGCACAAGATGAACCCTTCTCCCGCGCAGATCTACTGGCATTGACACGAGAACCCTACTTCGTACCAGAGGGCACTGCCCTGCATACGCAGCTGCTAAATTTCCAGAAAGAAAAACAGCGTCTCGCTCTGGTGGTTGACGAGTACGGTGACATTCAAGGCTTGGTCACTCTGGAAGACATACTGGAGGAAATCGTTGGTGAGTTTACCAGTGACTTTGCAGCTAACATTGCCGAAATTTCGCCGCAAGAAGACGGCACCTTCCTAATCGATGGCCTCGCAGTTTTACGCGACATCAACCGGGCTCTACGCTGGGATCTGCCCACCGACGGCCCAAAAACTCTAAACGGCTTTGTGCTCGAACATTTGGAAACGCTGCCGGAAGCCAATCTTTGTCTGCAGGTTGGCGATTATCAAATCGAAACCCTGCAAATTGCCGATAATGTGATTAAGAACATGAAGGTTCGTAGAGTTGCGACAAGCGTCGATCAAGAGGATGAAGGCGAAGTGACCGCCTAAAAAGGCGATCGCTTCGCTTGTCGATCTACAACCGCCTCGATATCTAACGATAAATTTGGCGTAGTACGCTTAGCGCTAGCGATTCGTCCAGCGCCGGTTCAACGAAGAGATAATCGCCGCGAGACTGGCAGTGATCGTATTACGACTCAAACCAATGCCATAGCATGGCGCACCACCTTCGGTATCTTCTATTGCCAGAATACAGATGGCCTGAGCATCGGTACCGGTGTCTAAGGCGGTTTCCTGATAGCTCACCACTGTAACGGGTTCATTTAACGTTTCAGCCATGCCGTTCACGAACGCTTCAATCGGTCCAGACCCTTCACCACTGATGGTCAACAGATTTTCTGAAACCTCGACGCGAGCGACACAACGCTGCTCGCGATCACGCCCTGTAACCAGATCGTAGTCGACCAGGCGATATGGGCCTGCATCAACAACATAATTTGCAATCAGCGCCGCATAGATTTCATCAGTTTTGATTTCGCGGTCCAACTTCTCTGTGAGTTGCTGCACCAGCTTGCTGAACTCTACCAACAGATCGCGCGGTAACGACAAGCCAAAATGTTCTTCCAACAGGAAGCCGATGCCCCCTTTTCCAGACTGACTGTTGACCCGCACCGTCTCTTTGTAAGAACTGCCGACATCCTCCGGGTCTATCGGCAAATACGGCACTTCCCATGAAGCACGATCAACGCGCGCCATGCCTTTTTTGATGGCGTCCTGGTGACTGCCAGAAAACGCAGTAAAGACTAACTCGCCCGCATAAGGATGGCGTTCGTGGACAGGCAATTTGTTTACCGCTTCGGCCGTTTGCCGAATGCGTGGCATATCGCGCAGATCCAACGTTGGATCAACGCCCTGGCTAAACAGATTCATCGCAACAGTGACGATATCGCAATTGCCGGTACGCTCGCCGTTGCCGAACAGCGTGCCTTCAACGCGCTCAGCACCGGCCATCAAGGCCATCTCGGTTGCTGCAACACCAGTACCGCGATCATTATGAGTATGCAGGCTGATTACCACGCTATCGCGATGTGGGAAGTGACTGCAGAACCATTCAATTTGATCGGCGTATATATTCGGCGTCGACATTTCCACCGTGCTTGGCAGATTGATAATCATCGGCGCTGCTGGCGTCGCGCCCCAGGTTTCAGCTACCGCTGAGCAAATATCGACGGCAAAATCCAGTTCCGTCCCAGTAAAGCTCTCAGGCGAGTACTCAAAGGTTATGTTAGAGTCGAGGCTGGCTAGGCCCGCTTTCACCAACTCGGTACCTTGTACAGCAAGGTCAATGATGCCCTGTCGGTCCATATTAAAGACAACGCGACGCTGCAATTCAGAGGTCGAGTTATAAAGATGGAAAATCACATCATCGGCACCAGCCAACGCCTCACAGCTACGCTGAATCAGTTCCTCGCGCGCCTGACAGAGTACTTGGATGGCTACCCCTTGTGGGATTCGCCCTGCTTCGATGATGCGCCGGCAAAAGTCAAAATCAGGCTGCGACGCTGCGGGGAAACCCACTTCGATCTCCGCAAAACCGATCTCCAGCAGCAGATCCCAAAGTCGAAGTTTTTCATCGACATTCATTGGATCGATTAACGCCTGATTGCCATCACGAAGATCAACGCTGCACCAACGTGGTGACTCGGTTAAGACCTTGCCGGGCCATTGCCTGTTGTCCAATTGGATTGGCGCAAACGGCTTGTATTTTTGAAACGGCATAGCGCCTATCGCGCGTCCACTGCGAGGTTGCTGACTCATAGTTCTATCCTCGAATTTCCAAGTTTTATTCCAGTTTTTTAGAAAGTTCTAACTCGGTTGCTATTCTGACTTTAGAGCGGCTCGCCCAGCTTCTCGCCTCGTTCATTGTCGGTTGAGTTGAGTGCGGCAGCGCCGTTCACTGATCAGAAAATAATACCCGCTATGGTAGCAGGAGTTTTGTCCGATACGCGCCTGTTCGCGAGCGATTCGAAGCAAAGCTGGGTGCTTAGGCAAAACGTATGGGAATCATGGGGTGGGCGATTGCCCTAGGGTATGAGTGTTACGCCGGAGAACCCGGCAGGAGGAGGCGGCGGAGAACAGACATACGCAGCCCGGTGCGCGCCAAATTGACGTGAGCACAAAAAACGCGGCTGTTCCCTTGTGGTTCCATCGGGCGACTATTCACGCCATCGCCCAGCTTGTCAAGCGGGCGAGCATAGCATCAAGCATGGGGTCTGTTTCCGTACGAGTGCGGGGAGGATGAGAGACGCTGGTGTGCCTGCCAGACACATAAGTGGTTATGCGACTGGTTGCCTATAGTCGCCAGGCCACCTTGTCTGCCGCAGCAGACGCTTTGCCCCGCGCCTCGGCAATCGTCTCAGCCAGCGCTAGGGCTACCCCCATACGACGCTGGCCATCTACTGCCGGCTTACCAAACAAACGAATATCAGTATCCACTGCTGCTAACGCTTCTTCTAATCCAGTAAAAGTGACTTGCTGCGACTTACCGGTCACCATAATGACCGCCGATGCAGCCGGCCCAAGCTGTCGAATGTGCGGAATAGGTAAACCCAGAATTGCCCGCACATGCAACGCAAATTCACTGAGATTTTGGCTGATCAACGTGACCATGCCGGTATCGTGAGGGCGCGGGCTAAGCTCGGAAAAGTAGACTACATCACCCTGCACGAAGAACTCGACGCCAAATAGGCCAAATCCGCCGAGTGCCGCCGTGACCTTAGCGGCAACTTCTTCGCAGGTCTGCAAGGCCGCTTCACGCATCGGTTGCGGCTGCCAGGATTCTTGATAGTCCCCATCTTGCTGGCGGTGACCAATCGGCGCGCAAAAAGACGTACCGTCTCGATGGCGAACCGTTAGCAGTGTGATTTCATAATCAAAGTCGACAAACCCTTCGATTATCACCGTGCCCGCGCCGCCGCGAGCACCGCTTTGGGCATACGCCCAGGCGGCATCGACATCGGCTTCGCTGCGCACCAATGACTGGCCCTTGCCAGAGCTAGACATCACCGGTTTCACCACGCAGGGCAAGCCGATTTCCGCAACCGCCTGACGATACACTGTCAAGTCATCCGCAAAACGGAACGGTGACGTTTGAATACCAAGATCATGCGCCGCCAAATTCCGAATACCCTGACGATCCATCGTGAGCCGGGTTGCGTTGGCGGTGGGAATGACGGTCCAGCCCTCGGTCTCCAGTTGGATCAGTTCTTGGGTGGCAATGGCTTCGATCTCCGGCACAATCAAATGCGGTTGTTCGCTCTCGACCACGCTGCGCAACGCCTTTGCATCGAGCATATCGATGACATGCGAGCGATGTGCAACTTGCATCGCGGGTGCCTCCGCATAGCGATCCACCGCGATCACTTCCACGCCGAGTCTTTGCAACTCGATTACTACCTCTTTGCCTAATTCACCACTCCCTAAAAGCATCACGCGGCGCGCAGTGGGGCTATTCGGCGTACCAATTTGAACTGAGTCAGTCGTCTGCATGGCTAGCTATCGGTTTGCTCAACCGCGTTCTGCGGTTTAAGTCCAGCCCGAAATCGCGCCGCGTTTTCCACATAGTGAGCGGCACCGATCCGAATCGTGCCGCCCTGCTCAGGCGTCAGTGTTTTCACCACCTTGCCAGGCGAGCCAAGAACCATGGAATTGTCTGGCACTATCATGCCCTCTGTGACCAATGCATTAGCACCAACGATGCAGTTCTTGCCAATCTTCGCGCCGTTTAAAACCACCGCATTGATACCAATTAGGGAACCTTCACCGATCTCGCAGCCATGCAACATGACCTTGTGCCCGATGGTAACGTGTGAGCCTATAGTTAGCGGAAAGCCAGGATCGGTATGCAAAATCGAACCGTCCTGCACGTTCGAGCCTTCACCAATCGTAATTTGGTCGTTGTCTCCCCGAACCACTGCATTGAACCAAACGCTTGCGCCCTTGCACAAATGCACGCGCCCTAACACCACCGCATTTTCCGCTACCCAATAATCCCCAGCAGCACTTACTTTCGCACCATCTAATTCGTACAACATGCTTACCCCTCACTATTAAATGCATCACCGGTTGCCTCGCAGCAACGTTCGCAAGAGCCCTCAACCTTTTTAGCCGGCTCTGAGCCTTAGAAAAAAACACCGATTAGCGCGCTTCTGAGCCATGGTAATCGATGCAGCGCCGGGAGATATGCATCCCTAACGAAGAATGAGGATGCATATCGCTACACCGCTGCACCATTACCACCGCGACTCACCAAACCTAGGTAATAACAAGACACGCAGCTATGCCCCTCGCGTATCGGATCAAACCCAGCTTGGAGTATACTCGTTGCATGAAATTCTGTAGCAACTGCGGCGAATCCGTCGTTATCAAAATTCCCGCCGGTGACACACGTGAGCGCGCCGTCTGCGACACCTGCGATATCGTGCATTACCAAAACCCTCGAATCGTCGCTGGCGTGTTACCCACCTGGGGAGACCAAGTGTTACTCTGCCGCCGCGCGATTGAGCCACGGCGCGGCTACTGGACACTGCCAGCCGGCTTTTTAGAAAACGGCGAAACCGTTGCCGAAGGCGCAGCACGAGAAACTATGGAAGAAGCGAATGCTCGTCTGCAAGCACTGACGCTCTATTCTGTCTTCAGCCTGCCTCATCTATCTCAGGTTTATATGTTTTATCGAGCCGAGCTAGCTGATCTGGATTTCTCTAGCGGCGAAGAATCTTTGGAAGTCGCATTGTTCAATGAACCCGACATTCCATGGGAAGAGCTCGCTTTTCCAACCATCACACAGACCCTGCAGCAGTTTTTTACCGACCGAAAATCAGCGACGTTCACCGTATTTGACACCGATCTGCACTACAAGCGCCGCTGACTTCTGCTGCTTTCCAGCCCGCTTACGGCCTTCAAAATGCACGAACAATGTA
>MDTB01023029.1_pt1 | contig 13936 bp, 14 predicted proteins | sample 811161 | NCBI WGS metagenome assembly MDTB01 (sample SAMN05326650, study PRJNA326480) | marine metagenome | isolation source: seawater | place: Mediterranean Sea | collected 2009
ATCATACAATAGTTCAACAGGTGTCATTACCTATACAGGGCCGAGTGCATCTGAGGTAAGAGCACATCTGACTGCGAACAAAGGTCTAAGTGTATCATCTGGTGAATTCAATATTGACTCTGCAAATGTTAGAGGAATGTTTAGTGCCTCAGGTGACCTAAGTTACAATAGTGGTACAGGACAATTTAGTTTCTCTGATTCTGCACAACATACTTCTGCACAAATACGTGCAATGTTCTCAGGTTCAACTGGTATTACTTTAAATGGTACTACTGGTGCAATATCAACAACCGATGGAGATATCGTTCATGATAATCTATCAGGATTTGTTGCAAACGAACACATAGACCATAGTTCAGTCTCCGTGACTGCGGGAACAGGTTTAACTGGTGGTGGTACTATTGCCGCAACCAGAACAGTAAATGTAATCGGTGGTAAGGGTATTATTGCAAATGCAAATGATATCCAAGTTGACTCCGCAAACATCAAAGGTATGTTTAGTGGTGGTACAGGTATCACATATAGTAATGGTGTAATCTCTACTACAGATGGAGACATTGTCCACGATAACTTGAGTGGATTCGTATCGAATGAACACATAGACCACAGTGGTGTAACAATGACTGCGGGTACTGGTCTTACTGGTGGTGGTACTATTGCTGCTACTAGAACCTTCAATGTTGTGGGTGGTAAAGGTATTACCGCAAACGCAAACGATATTCAGATTGACTCTGCAAATGTCCTTGGTATGTTCTCTGGTTCAGGTGACCTTTCATACAACTCAGGAACAGGTGCATTCTCATTTAGTGAGACATATTCAACTGCCGCAGAATTAATGACCGCACTAAAAACAGTTGATACAAACTCAAGTGGTTTAAATGCAGACTTACTAGACGGTCAACAAGGTACACATTATAGAATTAATGTTTATAACAACTCAGGCACGTTGTTAAACTAAGGATAAATAACTAGTATGGCATATAGTAGAATAAATAGTAGAAGCGATTTCATAGATTATTGTCTGCGTAGACTGGGTCACCCTGTCATCGAAATAAACATAGATGATGGACAATTGGATGACCGTGTCGATGACGCATTACAACTATTCAATGAATATGTTGGTGAAGGTTCTCATAGAGTATATCTTCCAGTAACAATCACTTCGGATATGACAACAAGAGGATATCTAGATTTTGATTTAGATACAACTGGTGTTAGTAATGCAAATGACATTTTAAATGTTGTTCGTGTATTACCTATCAATAGTGAAAGTGGTAGTTCAAGTTTCTTTGATGTTAAGTATCAAATGCGTCTCAATGACATGTGGGACTTACAGACAGGTCTATCTGACATGGCATACTTTGAACAGATGCAACAATACTTATCACTTGTTGATATGAAAATGACAGGACATCCCCAGATACAATACCAGAAGGCAAACAATAAACTCCACATCTTTGGTGACATTGGTGCGGGAAGAGACCTTAAAGCTGGTATGAAAATTTTAATTGAAATGTACATGGCAACCGATATCAATGGTAATGGTAAAGCATATGATAACATGTTCTTAAAAGAATATGCAACTGCATTAATCAAAGAACAATGGGGTGCAAACCTTATTAAGTTTGAAGGAATGACCCTGCCTGGCGGTGTTCAACTTAATGGTAGACAAATTTACGAAGACGCAAAACAAGAAATCGAAACAATACGTCAGAGAATATATAATGAATATGACACACCACCAGATTTCTTTATGGGATAATTAGATGGCAACCAACCCTTATTTCAAACAAGGTGTTAAGTCTGAACAATCAGTATATGAGGACATCATAATTGAAGCCCTCAAATTCTATGGACAGGACGTATATTACCTTCCACGAGAAATTATCAACAAAGATAAAATCTTTCTTGATGATGTACCGTCACGTTTTGGTAATGCATACAAGATTGAAATGTATATCGAAAACACCGAAGCGTTTGAAGGTGAGGGTGACCTATTTACTAAATTTGGTATTGAACTAAGAGACCAAGCAAACTTTGTTGTTTCAAGAAAAAGATGGAAGACTTTAGTTGGTTCTCGTTTAGAATCATTAAACTTCCGTCCTCGTGAAGGGGATTTAATCTATTTGACACTATCTCAATCTATATTTGAGATTCGTAGAGTAGAGACCGAAACTCCATTCTATCAACTAGCAAATCTCCCTACATTCCGTATGCAGTGTGAATTGTTTGAATATAATGATGAAGACTTTGATACTGGGTTTAAAACAATTGATGGTGTAGAAGAAGAATCTGCATATCAAGTTGCGTTAACACTGGATTCTGCGGCAGGATTCTCTATCGGAGAAACAGTTACTCAGGCATACGATACATATAATTTAACAGGTGAAGTCACTAGATGGAGTGACTCAGATGGTATCCTACGACTTGCACATGTTGGTGCATCCGATGGGAAGTTCCATCAATTTGGAACAGGGATACAGGTAACAGGTGGTACTTCTCTCGCAAAAGCAACACCAACATTTGTTGAAGACTTGCAGGCAATTCAGGCAGATGCACAAAACAGAATCTTTGATGACTTCGAAGCAGACTTCCTTGACTTCTCAGAGAGTAATCCATTCGGAGATATATCATAATGTTTGGTACATGGTTTTATCATAAAAGAGTAAGAACTGCGGTATCCGTATTCGGTTCTATGTTTAATAACATATACGTGTTGAGGCATGATAGTACAGGAAAAACTATCTCTCAAGTAAAAGTACCATTGTCATATGCACCTAAGAGAAATTTTATTGCACGTCTTGATGAGATGAAAGCGGGTGAAGATGGGGAACGTAGAGTTGCAATTAAATTGCCCCGTATGTCTTTTGAAATTACTTCAATGACATATGACTCAGTGCGTCAATTACCCAAAACAAATAATGTATCTGCGGTTGTGTCTAATAGTGTTACTGCAAGACGTAAACTATATACTTCGACACCATATAATATTGGATTCCAATTAAACATATATGCAAAATCACAGGATGATGCACTACAAATTGTAGAACAAGTTTTACCATACTTTGCACCACAATATACTTTAACAATCAAACCATTTGCTGATATACCTACCTTGACCGAAGATGTTCCAGTAACACTTTCTGGTGTATCCTTTCAAGATGACTTCGAAGGTGCAGTTGAACAACGTAGGACAATTATATATAGTTTAGAGTTTGAAATGAAGATTGCTCTATACGGGCCAGACGCTAATAAAAGTATTATTCGTGATGTGCGTAATAATTTATTTAATATGCAAGCAGGATTACAAGATAGTGACATGTATATAAAAACATTAAAAACTACACCGAATCCTACTAATGTAAGTGCAGATAGTGATTACGGATTTATTGAAACTGATTTGGATAGTGCATAATGAGTGATGAGAAAAGAATAAAAGATGATTACGAATACTCTCGTGATACCTACTATGAGATACTAGAAAATGGTAAAGAGAGTATGCAATTAATGATTGAAGTTGCAAGGGAGAGTGAACACCCCCGTGCGTTTGAAGTGTTGTCTACCATGATGAAAAACATGGCAGATGTGAATGATAAGTTGATGGATTTGAATAAAAAGAACAAAGACATAAATCAGAAAGAAGAACTCAAACAACTGGGTAGCACCACAAACAATCTATTTGTAGGAACAACTACAGACTTGCAGCGACTTATACAGAATGAAAAACAAGTAGTAATAGATGCAGAACCAGAATCCGAATGAATCATATCTTGGCAATATAAATGTCAAGCGTGATGGAGTTCAACACAATTTTACAGAAAAGGAAATACAAGAATACTTAAAGTGTTCTAAAGACCCTGTATACTTCTGTAAAGAATATCTAAAAGTAATCTCTCTGGATGATGGTCTAGTCCCCTTTGACTTGTATCCATATCAAGAGACGATGTTCGAACACTTCAACAATAACCGATTCTCTATCGTACTTGCATGTAGACAGTCTGGTAAATCAATTAGTTCTGTGGGATATATCATTTGGTTTGCTTGTTTTCATAGTGAGAAAACCATTGCAGTTCTTGCCAACAAAGGTGCGACTGCAAGAGAGATGTTAGGTCGTGTCACACTCATGTTAGAGAACTTACCGTTCTTCCTACAGCCTGGCTGTAAGGCACTGAACAAGGGTTCAATAGAATTTAGTAATAACTCCCGTATCATTGCTGCCGCAACCTCTGGTAGTTCGATTCGTGGTATGTCTGTTAACCTACTATTCTTAGATGAGTTTGCGTTTGTTGAGAATGCAAATGAGTTCTATACATCCACCTATCCAGTAATTTCTGCGGGTAAAGATACAAAGGTTATCATAACAAGTACTGCAAATGGTATCGGTAATACGTTCCATAAGATTTGGGAGGGTGCAGTTCAGAAGGTAAACGAATTCGTTCCTTTTACAGTTAATTGGTGGGACGTGCCAGGCAGAGATGAGGAATGGAAAAGACAAACAATAGCAAACACATCTCAGTTACAATTTGACCAAGAGTTTGGTAACACCTTTTACGGAACAGGTGATACTCTAATTAATGCCGAGACATTATTAGGATTTAGGGCATCAAACCCTCTAGAATCTCTAGAAGGGGCTGACTTGTTAATATATGAACGTCCAATCAAAGACCATGAATATATCATGACTGTGGACGTATCAAAGGGAAGAGGTCAGGATTATTCTACGTTTAACGTAATCGACATTAGCACGAGACCGTTCAAACAGGTTGCTGTCTATCGCAATAATACTATATCTCCAATACTCTTTCCTAATATTATATATAAGTACGGAAAACTCTATAATGATGCATATGTGGTAATTGAGTCTAATGACCAAGGTATACTTGTATGTCAAGGACTGTATCAAGACTTAGAGTATGAGAATATCCATATGGAATCTGCAATCAAAGCAGACCGTATTGGTATTGAAATGAATAGAAAGGTTAAACGATTAGGTTGTTCTTCTGCAAAAGACCTATTAGAAAGTAACAAATTATCAATTGTAGATGAACATACCATCATGGAAATATCTACTTTTGTATCAAAAGGACAATCTTTTGAAGCATCTGATGGTAATCATGATGATTTAATGATGAATTTAGTTATGTTTGGATACTTCTGTTCCTCTCAATACTTCACTGATATGACAGATATTAACTTAAAAGAGATGATGTTTGCACAGAAAATGAAAGAAATTGAGGATGATGTACCCCCTGTAGGGTTCATTGATGACGGTTTAGATGAAGTGAGACAAGAAGAAATACAGAAAGAACACGGTTGGCATACCTTCGAAGGCACTGGATTAGGTGTTGAAGAATGGTAAATGTATAAATAAAGGTAAGTGAATATAACCGTATTATGATAACTTATAATTAGAAAAACTAAAGGAAAGAATTATGGCTCTTTTTACACCCTCTGCTTCTCCTGCTGTAACAGTTAAAGAAATTGATTTAACGGGTGTTGTCCCGAACGTTCAAACTTCAACTGGTGCATTCGTGGGGAATTTCGGTTGGGGGCCAGTAGGCGTTGCTACACTCGTTTCAGATGAATCTGGACTTGTTAGCACCTTCTCTGCACCAACTGACGATAATACGGTAGATTTCCATTCTGCTGCTTATTTTTTAAGGTATTCCAATTCCATGTACGTAGTACGTGAACAGGATAGTGACGGCAAAAACTCCGTTGCGAACCATACCTCATTAGGTACATTAACTGCACAAACAGTTAACAACCTAGACGCATTCGAAGACTTATCAATTGATAGTTCTGACGGTGCTTTCATTGCCAAATATCCTGGCTCTATCGGTAACTCTCTGAAAATCTCCATCGTGGGAACAGACAGTGCTAGTGGTAGTTCAGTCAACTTTAATAGTTGGGCATACAAAGACGATTTTGACGGAGCGCCTGGCACTTCTTCTTTCGTATCTGCACTTGGTGGGTCAAATGACGAAATCCACGTTGCAGTTATTGATGAAGACGGTGAAATTTCGGGTACTGCGGGAACTGTCCTTGAAACATTCCCATACTTATCTGTTGCAAAGAACGCTAAAGCATCCGATGGTTCATCAAACTACTTCAAAGAAGTATTGAAGATTCGTTCTGATTGGGTATATGCGGGAGACTTCCACTTATCTGGTGATTCAGATGGTGTGGATGATTTTGCTAATGCCAATTGGGGTAACAATGCAACTACTGCTGGCGAAGACTTCAAAACTAATCAAAACTTCTCTAAAACACAAAGCACTTGGTCATTCAAAGCTGGTGTTACTTCAAGTTCTTTAGGAACTGATGATATCCTTCGTGGATATGACAAGTTTGAAGATAAAGATAACATCGAAGTAGACTTCCTTATCGCTCCAGAATCGTTGTCAAATACTGCTGCTACTACAATCGTAAATGATTTGGTCGCAATAGCAGGAACAACTAGGAAAGATTGTGTTGCAGTTGCATCACCTTCTCGTAATGCTGTAGTTACTGTTGGCACCAACGTTGGTGTTCTTGCAAATAACAACACATACACGAAGTCTTCCTACTTGGTACAAGACAACAACTATCTGAAAGTATTTGACAAGTATAATGACAAATACATTAAGATTCCTGCCGCATCATCCACTGCGGGTCTCATGGCTGCAACCGACTTAGTCGCTGCTCCTTGGTTCTCCCCTGCTGGTTCAAGACGTGGTAGATATCAAGGAATCACAGATATCATATTATCTCCGACAAAAGCTGAAAGAGATGCATTATACAAGGCTGGTATCAACCCAATCGCAAACATTCCAGGCGAAGGCATTATGCTCTTCGGTGACAAAACTAACGAATCAAGACCTTCTGCATTTGACAGAATCAATGTTCGTAGATTGTTCCTTGGAATTGAAAGAGCGATTGCAATAGCAGGACGTAATGTAATGTTTGAATTCAATGACGAGTTTACTCGTGCAGAGTTCGTAAACATTGTAGAACCGTTCTTACGTGAGATTCAAGGTCGAAGAGGTATCACGGATTTCCGTGTTGTCTGTGACGCAACGAATAACACGCCTGCTGTGGTTGACCGTAATGAATTTATCGCTTCTATCTTTATTAAACCCGCACGTTCTATTAACTTCGTAACATTGAATTTTGTTGCAGTTAGAACTGGTGTTGAGTTTGATGAAGTAGTTGGCACAGTATAAGGAGTAAAGGAAAATGGCAATTTTAGGCGTAGATGATTTTAAATCAAAACTCAGAGGGGGCGGTGCTCGTCCTAATCTGTTCAAAGCGACTGTCAACTTTCCAGGCTATGCGGGGGGAGATGTAGAACTTACATCTTTCCTTTGTAAGACTGCTCAGTTGCCTTCGTCCATAATGAACGTAATGGAAGTTCCTTTCCGTGGTAGACAATTAAAAATGGCGGGTGACCGTACATTTGAACCATGGACAGTAACCATTCTTAATGATACTGATTTCTCAATCCGTAATGCTATGGAGAGATGGATGAATGGTATCAATGCCCATCAAGCTAATACTGGTCTAAGTAATCCTGTTGATTACCAAGCAGACCTAGTGATTGAGCAGTTGGACAGGAGTGGTGATACTCTCAAGACGTACAACTTCCGTGGATGTTTCCCAACAAACGTCAGTGCAATTGACGTAAGTTACGAGACTGTAGATACTATTGAAGAATTTACAGTTGAGTTCCAGATTCAATATTGGGAATCTGACACCACTAGTTAATCTAGTTATAGATAGAGGGGTAAGGAATAATCTTTACCCCTTTATTATGAGGTAAATAAATGGCAGAACAAGACAATAGTATTCTTAAACTATTCGGTTTCGAACTCAAAAGACAAGAGAAAGCCGAAAAAGAAAAAGAAAAGTTAAAGTCCATTGTTGCTCCCACCGATGATGACGGTGCGGGGTATGTTACTGCGTCTGGTTCTCACTATGGTCAATACATTGACATGGAAGGGAGTCAAGCAAAGGACAACCAACAATTAATTATGAAATATCGTGGTGTTGCACAACATCCCGAAGTAGATGCCGCAGTAGAAGATATTGTTAATGAATCAATCGTTGGTTCAGAAATGGATATCTCTTGCGAAATTAATCTGGACAAAGTAGAAGCACCAGATAATATTAAAAATATGATGACCGAAGAATTCAACAAAGTATATGGTATGTTGAAATTCACAGATTTAGGTCATGACATATTCCGTTCATTCTATATTGATGGTAGAATATATCACCATCTTGTAGTAGATGAAGCCAGAATTAAAGAAGGTATTCAAGAGATTAGAACTATTGATGCCGCAAAGATACGTAAAGTAAAAGAAGTAAAACATGAGAAAGACCCTATCACGGGTGCGAAGGTAGTAAAAGAAGTAAAAGAATTCTATATCTTCCAAGAGAAAGCAGGAACTAATCAAGGTGTAAGACTTTCTCCAGACAGTGTTTCATATGTATCAAGTGGTCTATTAGACCCAAGTAAAAAACAGGTTGTGTCTTATTTACATAAGTCATTAAAACCTATTAACCAATTAAGAATGATGGAAGATTCTCTTGTAATCTACCGTCTTGCACGTGCCCCCGAACGTAGAATATTCTATATCGATGTGGGTAACATGCCACGTAATAAATCTGAATCGTACATGCAAGGTATCATGTCTCGTTACAGAAACAAGATTGTATATGACTCAAGTACTGGTCAACTTAAAGATGACCGTAAACACATGTCTATGTTGGAAGACTTTTGGTTACCACGTAGAGAAGGTGGTAGAGGAACTGAAATCTCTACACTGCCTGGCGGTGAGAACCTTGGTCAGATAGATGATATCTTGTACTTCCAGAAGAGGTTGTATCGTTCATTGAACGTACCAGTCAACCGTCTGGAACAAGAAGCACAGTTTACATTAGGTAGGTCAACTGAAATTTCTAGGGATGAAGTTAAGTTCCAGAAGTTTATTGACCGTCTACGTAGAAGATTCTCAATGTTGTTTATTGGTATTCTCAAGAAACAACTTATACTCAAAGGTATTATTACTGAGAGTGATTGGGAAGAGTGGAAGAACGCAATTACTGTTGACTTCCAAAGAGATAACCACTTTACTGAATTGAAGAATGCAGAACTATTACAGAATAGACTACAGACTTTAGACCAAGTGTCTCAGTATGTGGGTGAATATTTCTCACGTGAGTGGGCAATGAAGAACGTAATGATGATGTCTGACGAAGATATCGAAGAAATGAAAAAACAAGTCGAAGGCGAAAACTCCGTTGAAGACGAAGATGAGGAAATACAATGAGTGAAGTAGAAAATCAAGAAGTAGAAACACAAGAACCAAGTGCAGTAACAGAATTAATTAATCAAATCACTAGTGGTGACTTGGCTAATGCTGAAGGTTCTTTTAAAAGTCTTGTACAAGATAAGATGTCAGATGCACTAGAAGCACAACGTATTGCGACTGCACAGGCAATCTTTAATGACCAAGACGATGACGTTGAAATAGATGAAACAGACATTGAAACAACAGAAAATCCTGAAGAATCGGAAGAAGAAACCGAAGAAACCGAAGAAAATGAAGAAATAGTAGCAGAATTGGACGATGATGAAGTAAAAACTGCATAATTATGTTGTTTCAAAAACATTGTTTGTATAAATAATACTATGAAATCTTACAAAGAAATTCTTCAAGAATTAAGTGAGGCAAAGAAACCCAAGGGTGAAACTGTCTTCAACAAAAAGATTAAACGTATCCCTGTCCTTATTGTAAAGGAGAAGGGGATAAACCCTTTTGTGGTTTATATTGATGGAGACAAATTAGACTCTTTCAAATCACAAAAGGATGCAGAAAAGTCTGCAATGAAAGTAATAAAGGAATTAACATGAAGTTAATTACAGAATTCACTGATAATGCATCTCTATCTTGTTTAGTAGAAAAGAAAGAGAACGGTGAAAAAAATTATGTCATTGAAGGCGTTTTCGCACAAACTGACAAAAAGAACAGAAATGGTCGTCTCTACCCTAAACCTATTATGGAAAAAGCGGTAGCAAAATATGACCAAGAACAAATTTCTAAGAAACGTGCGGTTGGGGAATTAAATCACCCTGAAGGGCCGACAGTTAACTTAGACAAAGTTTCACACCTCATCACTGAACTCAAGTTCGAGGGAAATGATGTGGTTGGAAAGGCACAAATATTGGAAACTCCAATGGGTAAGATTGTGAAAGGTCTTCTTGATGGTGGTGTTCAATTAGGTGTGTCAACTCGTGGTATGGGTAGCCTTGAGAACCGAAACGGTGCAATGGTCGTCAAAGACGATTTTATTCTTAGTACTGTTGACATAGTACAAGACCCTAGCGCTCCTGAAGCTTTCGTTAATGGTATAATGGAAGGAGTAGACTGGGTTTGGAATAACGGTGTTTTGTGTCCTCAAGTAATTGAAAAAATGGAGACTGAAATTAAAACTGCTCCGAAAACTGTCTTGTATGAGACAAGTGTTCGAGAGTTCAAGAATTTCCTCTCGTTAATAAAATCTAAAATATAGGAGTCAATTATGACTGAAGAAAGTAAAGTCGAAGTTGAACTCCACGATGAAGACATTAACGACATTGTGGAAGATACTCTCGAAGAAGGAAGCGCTCCTGCTCCTAAAGGGAAACCTGATGCAAATGCAACTGACGAAGAAGAGTCTATTGCATCTGTAGATAAAGCAGCGGACGCAACCAAAGCAAAACAAGCTCCTGCTCCGAAAACAAAAGCGGGCATGATTAATGCAATGAGCATGAAGTTACATTCTATGAAAAAAGATGAACTGACTGCATCATACGGTAAGATGATGGGCGAAGACGTTGAAGTAGACGATGCAATCGTGGAAACACAGGTTGATACTTCTGCTGAACTAGACGCATTAGTCGAGTCTGAAGCAACACTCAGTGATGAGTTTAAAGCTAAAACCGCAGTAATCTTTGAAGCAGCCGTGAAATCAAAACTATCAGAAGAAATTGATAGAATTGAATCACAGTATAAGGAAGAATTAGCAGAAGAAATCTCTTCTACTAAGGCAGACCTTGTAGAGAAAGTGGACAGCTACCTAAATTATGTAGTTGAATCTTGGATGGAAGAAAATCAAGTTGCAATCCAGAGCGGACTCCGCACTGAAATTGCCGAGACTTTCATGGATAAAATGAAAGACCTCTTTACAGAGTCTTACATTGAAGTCCCAACTTCTAAGGTTGACCTAGTTGATGAACTTGCTGAATCAGTAGAAGAACTTGAGACTCGTCTCAACGAAACTACTCAGAAAGTTATAGACACAACCGAGGAACTGGAAGTTTACAAACGTGAAACGATTATTCGTGAAGCGTCACGTGACCTTGCAGAAACTCAAGTAGAAAAATTGAAATCACTCGTTGAAGGTTTGGATTTTGAAGACGAAGACCAATTCGCCTCTAAAGTCAAGACTGTAAAAGAGTCATATTTCACAAAAGAAATCACAGATAGTGAAGAAGTAGAACAAGTTGTAGAAGATGCTGACGTGCAAACTGAAGTATCATCTGTAATGGAACAATACATCTCTACTATCCGTAAAAACGCATCTAAATCATAAAGGAAATATAAAATGCAATCTTACGATAATTTAATCGAAAAGTGGGCTCCAGTTCTAAACGAAGAGTCTGCTGGCGTGATTACTGATAATCACAGACGTGCGGTAACTGCTGCAATTCTCGAAAACCAAGAAAAAGCAATCGCTGAAGAGCGTTCTGCTTCTGCGGGTTTCATGACAGAGAATGCTGCTGCTGGCGCTAACAACACTGGTTCAGTTAATAACTTTGACCCAGTATTAATCTCACTAGTACGTAGAGCAATGCCTAACCTCATCGCTTATGACGTATGTGGTGTACAACCTATGAATGGCCCTACTGGTCTTATCTTCGCTATGAAGTCAAGATACCAAGGTGGTTCTACTTCTAACCGTGAAGCACTATTCAACGAAGCTGAAACTCAGTTCTCTGGTGATAGTTCAGGTACTCACGATTCAGACAATGCGTCTGGTTGGAATGGAATTGATTCACAAGGTGCTAGACTTTCTAACCTTGCTGCTGGCGGAATGCCAACTGCGGATGCAGAAGCATTGGGTAGAACTGGTGGTTCATCTTTCAACGAAATGGGTTTCACCATTGAAAGACAGACTGTAACTGCTAAGTCACGTGCTCTTAAAGCTGAATACACTTTAGAACTTGCACAAGACCTTAAAGCGATTCATGGTCTTGACGCAGAAACAGAATTGGCTAACATCCTCTCTACTGAAATCCTTGCGGAAATCAACAGAGAAGTTATCCGTACTGTTAACTCTCAAGCGAAAACTGGTGCTCAACAAGCTAACGTTACTGCAAAAGGTATCTTTAACATGAGTTCAGACGCTGACGGACGTTGGTCTGCTGAGAAGTTCAAAGGTCTAGGTGTTCAAATTGACCGTGAAGCAAACGTTATTGCAAAAGAAACAAGACGTGGAAAAGGTAACGTAGTTATCTGTTCTTCAGATGTTGCTACTGCACTTGCTGCTGCTGGTACTTTGGACTACAGTCCTGCTATATCTAACAACCTACAGGTTGACGATACTGGTAATACTTTTGCTGGTGTATTAAACGGACGTATCCGTGTATACATCGACCCTTATGCTAACACTGATTACATCACTGTTGGTTATAAAGGACAGAACCCATATGACAGTGGTGTATTCTACTGCCCATACGTTCCGTTGCAAATGGTTAAAGCAGTTGGTGAAGAAGACTTCCAACCACGTATCGGGTTTAAAACTCGTTACGGAATGGCAAGTAACCCATTTGTTGGGTCTACACCTTCTGACGGTCTTGCTACTGCAAAGACTAACCAGTACTACAGAATTTTCAAGGTTACTAACATCTTGACATAAGTCTGTAATAAGAAGAGTGAGGTTAACTCACCATTCTTTAAAGGGTCTCTTCGGAGACCCTTTTTTTTATCCGAAGAAATCGTCTAGTGAAGGTGGGGTAGGTGTGTCATAGTTTAACAACAAGAGTTCTTTCCTGTTGTGTTCATCTTCTCTATACTTCTGACCACTATGCATGGTATAAGTCAAATCCCATATACGTTGTTCCCAACCTTTATATGCATCACGAAGAGTATCATTAGAATTATACGTAATCATGATTAGATTCTTAGAGTTGTCTGTGACTGTGTGAAAGTCTTTGTGGTCAAATGAGTCATGCATGTCACCCTTGTTACCATAGATAAATGACTTGATGTCATATGGTGGGTCTGCAAATACAAATGCATCTGGATTATCATCGAACATGACACTATAGTCATCATTGGTCAATGTCCAGTTTTTCATGAGATGACCGAACTTAGGTAATTTTGCAATCAGTCTATGATTGAACAAATCATTTACTGCATCTTTACTGAATGAACCTGTCGATTCTCCTAGTCCAGAGAAAGAACATCGATTCATTATATAGAATCTCCAAGCAATTTCGAACTCATTATCTGGGTTCTCTAGACCTTCACGCATAACATGATAATAGTCTAGATGTGCTTGAAGAGGGTCAGAAGACTCTGCTAGTTCTGTTTTGACACTATGTAGTTTGTCTGCAAGTTTCTGACCTTCCTGTTGTACAGTCAACCAAAAACAATACAGATTGTAGTATTTGTCATTGACCCATACAGGAACATTGGGATACTTCTTACTAAAGGCAAATGCACACGAACCACCCCCAAGGAAGGGTTCACGATACTCTTTAATAGAGTCTATAGGCATATTCTCGTCACTGAATAAGAAGTCAGTTGCACGAGTCTTGCCGCCTGGATATCTGAGTGGAGACTTTAAATCTTTCATGTTGTATATAGTACACTAGTCCACACTAAATGTCAAGGTAAAAATAAAT
>MDTB01054158.1_pt1 | contig 13934 bp, 5 predicted proteins | sample 811161 | NCBI WGS metagenome assembly MDTB01 (sample SAMN05326650, study PRJNA326480) | marine metagenome | isolation source: seawater | place: Mediterranean Sea | collected 2009
ATCAATTTGGACATGATAAAAATAATAATAAGATTCCGAATCAAGATAGTTACCTTGATGCTGCAAGGAGGCATGACATGTGTTGTAGCGGGAATCAACTTTCTAGTTTTTACAGTGATTGGATGGGATATGGATATAGTACATGGGATGGTGATGGTGATGGTATTGCTGCATCAAAGGACAGTGATGATAATGGGAGAGGCTATCATATCATGAACATGGATAAAATCCCAAATGGCAAATTAAACATGTATGATATGTTTCCAAAAGATCCAAATGAATTTTGGGATATGGATGGTGACGGAATTGCTGATAATCAAGATACTGATGATGATAATGACGGAATTTTGGATGTAGACGAACTTAAAGGTTTTCTAGTTTATGATCGACTTGAAAGAACTAACCCATTTTTAAAAGATACTGATGTTGATGGTTTCGATGATAAAACAGATCAAGTCCCTTGGGAACAAAAGGAACAATATGACCTTGATGGAGATGGTATAGGTGACAATAATGATTGGGACGACGATGGAGACGGTGAAAGTGATAATTGGGAAAAAGAAAGAGGAACAGATCCTCAAAAAGCAGATACCGATGGTGATGGCTATTCTGATGGGCCACTGGCAATAGGTTATGATAAGGTAGATTCAAACGGCAATTGGATGGAGGTGATATCACTAAATGACACTTACACAAGTTCAGGAACCTTAATTAGAGAAGGTAATTTTAGAATACAAATTGAAGGAAGAGGAAACTGGCAAAATAGAAAAGATATATTTTATAAATATGAGCCTTGGAGGCAGCCTAGTAGTAGGATAAGCTCTTCTAAAGCAGGTACTACTTTATCAACTTCCCAAGATGTACTTAATTTTCTTAAAAATGAAATTGATGGGACTGTAATACAATACAGATCCTATCAAAATTGGGATAGCATGATAAATCATACTCTGTCTGCGACTATTTCAGGGACATCTGTCGTAATCAAAGGGACTGGTTCTATAAAGCCTGTTCACACTTGGTTGGATTGGTGGGGTAATATAAAAATTAAATCTAGTATGTCTTATTGGGAAGGAAGAGATCAATTCCCTCTAGATGAAAAAGAGTGGGCTGATGTTGATCGTGATAAAATCGGAGATAATGCAGATTCAAATTGGGATTGGGATCAACTCACAAATGATCAAGAGAAGGAGGCTGGCACTGACCCTACCTGGTGGGATACTGATGGGGATGGTGAAAATGATTTCTGGGATAAAGCACCACTAAATAAATATGCGATCAACAATTTGGATGGCGATGAATATCCTGATGAAATATGGCAAGACCTTAATAATGACGGAAGGATTAATTTCTGGTGGAGAAATTCTGGTAATCCCGATTTTCAAGATGGAGTCTCTCCAGTTATTGCAGATACTGATTTAGATGGTGACGGAATAATTAATAACGAAGAAATAATAACAGATCAGTGGCTTTTTGATACTGATGGGGATGGAGTATCCGACTCTCAAGATAAATTTCCCATCAATATAGATGAATGGGCTGATAACGACAATGACAAAATAGGTGACAATTCAGATCTTGACGATGATAACGATGGGTATACTGATAAGGATGAATATTTGAATAAAACAAATCATTTAAAAGCATCTGAATATCCATCAAAAGATTCTGATAATGATTTTGCTTCTGACGATTATGAAGACCAAATTGGTACTGATAAATACAATGATAATACAGATGGTGATGTAGATGAAAATGGCAATCCTGTAAAAGATGGGAAAGATCCATTTCCATTAAATCCTTCCGAATGGTCAGATATTGACGGGGACGGTATTGGAGACAATACTGATAGAGATGATGATGGTGATGGAATGCCCGACAAGTTGGAAATTTTTGTTGCTGCCAAAACCACAAAATTCAGCAATCTTGATCCTAAAGTTTATGATAATTTTTATGTGGATGATGATCAAGACGGTCTACCGACAGAATTAGAACAGATGATGTCTGAAGTTTTTAATGATGCAATGACTAATAATGAAAATGGTGTAAGGGACAGTCTTTCCCAAAAAATATATAAAGTCTATACTATAAAGGAATGTTGGGGTTCTCAATGTTATAATTGGGATTGGATTGATAAGGCATACACTAATCTTGATGATTTTTTCAAAGACTATGATATAAATTCCCAATGGCAAAATGCTTTTCAATTAGAAGTTAAAACTCATAAGGGTATTACAAATAATTTTGACGTAGATGGAGACGGTATTCCGAATATTCGTGACATGGATTCGGATAATGACGGGAAAATAGATTCCTTAGATGAATCTATTTTTGACCCTACATTAAGCTTTACTTATGAAACAGACGAAAATGGAAATCAAGTTGTTGTTGACACACTGGCTATATCATTCATAGATACTGATTATGACTTCTTAGGGGACTTATCTGATATTGATAAAGACAACGATGGAATTACGAATTCAAATGAAAAAGATAGAGGAACATATGAACTTGTGGCTGATTCTGATGGTGATGGAGTAAATGATGCTCTTGATTTTTATCCAAATAACGCAAACTTAAAAAACCGATCAGATATAGATAATTATATAACCTTAAATCAAATAGGAATTGGTACTAAATGGAAGAAGGTAACGGCTTGGAATGCTGGTCAAATTGGGACTTCTTATGCTGCAATAGATCAAAATGATGAAATCCATGTGTGGGGACTTAATTATGGATCACTCCCAGTTAGTAAAAAAATTGATCCTGAAAATAGTGCATCCAAAACAGCTTATGAATTATGGTATGAGGGAGCTGAATATGGATATACAATCCAAGAAGATAAAATACAAAAAGCAGACTTGACCGATTTTGAGGGAAAACCATTGAAATTCAGGGATGTTGATCTTGGATTAAATTTTGGTGTAGCAATAACAACTAGCGGTGATTTTTGGTCTTGGGGACGAAACCTAAGTTCTCAGCTTGGTAATGGAGAAAATGAAACATTTAGCCAAAAATCTTATGGTCAAACAAAATGGCAAAAACCTGAGATAAAACCCGAAATATACTTAGGTGAGTTGGTTAGTGTTTCTGCAGGAGACCAGCAAACTGCTATTGTTAATGTAAATAGTAAAATGAAACTTTTTGGATCTAATGACCAAGGGCAGTTAGGTTTAGGAGCACCAGTATATAATAAACCAGGTGATATTACAACTAGCTGGGGAGATGTTCTTCAAACATCTGATCTTAAACAAGTAAGGGTAACAAAAACAGAAACTCAAATTTTAGATAAAAATGGTTTCATGTATTCTTTTGGGGATAATGATTACGGTCAACTTGGTAGAAACGGAAGACTCTTAAAAGCTGAAAATTATCTTCTTGATAAAATTGAAACAAATCCAAATTCTGGAAATTGGAAAGAGATTTACGCTATTTCAAAACACGTATACGCTTTTAATCAAGCTGGAGATTTATATGTATGGGGAAAAAATGAGAAGTACGCATTGGGTCTTGGAATAGAATATAATGATCGGGATTTCATTAGTACACCTACTAAAGTAGAAGGAGTAAAATTATCAACTATCAAAGGTGGTTCAAATGAAAATGAGCCTACTCAATTTTCACCAGTAGATGGCGGATTTGTATATATTAAAACTAATGGACAACTATGGGGAGCAGGAGCTAATTTTTATACAGGAAAATGGTTTCCACTTTCTACACCAAGAAGAATTGGTGTAAAAGATGACTGGAAAAAACTTCATGATTTCTTGGGAAGTGAAAAAAATATAATTGTAGAGGATAATGAGAACACGATCTGGGGGGCTGGAACAAATGAGTACCTAACTCTAACTTCTGATCCTTGTCCTGATCCAAGAGTCGAAAGATGGGAAGTTGAAGTAAATCATAATTTAATAGCTCAGAAATTTAATGTTTCAATTTCAGCTACTACTGGTCAAGCATCAATTACAATTAATGTTGGAGATCAAGTTTTGAGTGGTAGTGTGAGCAGCTCTTCTGCAAGTACTAGTATTGTGTCCACTTTATTTGCTGACTTTAATAGTAAAACCAATTTTACTAATAGTTATGTAGTGACTCCAACTCAAGGTAACGGAATAGGAACTTTATCCTTTGCAGCTAAAAATCATTCGAAAGATGATATTTCTTTTGCAATAACTAATAAATCAGCCAACTTTAGTGGAGGTACGGTTACCATTACCCATACAACTGAGGGTAGTAGTGGACAGGCTACCTACACATTATTTTTGGATGGAAGTCAAATTGAAGTAAGCCATACACCTGCAGCAACAGACAATACAAATATGGCTAGTGCAAGTGTAATACAAAAACTATTAAAAGCAATATCCAGCGATACTGATATCAATCCTTCACTTTATTATTCTTCAATTTCTAAGCAGTCTTCAAAAAAATTGATTATTGAAAGGACTGATTATAAATCATTTAATATTAATGGTGATCCTAAAAATTCTCTTACATCCTCTAGTACAATAGTTTTTAGTAGAACACAAACACCAATAGAAGTTGATTGTAATGAAGATGAAAGATTTATAAATAATTTGGTACAAATTTTCACTCCATCAGAAATTCAAAAGTACGGTCAGTTTGATAAAATAAGCCTTGGCGATAAGCACGTTGTTGCCTTAACAAAATCTGGGACTGTATTAACTTGGGGTTCTAATGATGAAGGACAAATGGGTATTGGACAAAAATCATTTGAACCTAAAGGTGAACCAACAAGGATTGACTTTAATATTGGTAATAAAAAAATTATCAAAATAGATGCATCTGCTAGTGTAAGTTTTGCTATAGATCAGGACTATAATATGTACGCTTGGGGTGATAATGATCTTGGAACTTTGGGGGTTGGAAACAATACTGACCAGATTTCACCTACCCTAGTTGTTAACACTTCTACAAAATGGTTCACAGACCAAAGTGGTACTAAACAAAGTACGCCCCAAAGACAGTGGAGAGAAAACTTGGGTGGATATAGATTCCAAATAGCCTTGGATGACAAGGGTGATCTCTGGGGGTGGGGATATCAAAAACTGGGTAATTTAGGTGCATTAGGGTCTGTGACCAGTGATGCTGTTGAATTAAAATCTGAGATGGGCGAAGTTTCTGGTCTAGTTTCAACAAGTTTAGATGGAGAGTTTATAGTAGCTAGTAAAACACTTGTGAACTACTTGGATACAAAAGCAAACTTTGAATATGGAGGTTTCGGTTCTAATTTAATGATGAAAGGTTCAAATTCTTCAAAAAATAGCTATAAGGCAAATCAAAAACAATTAGCAGCAGGAACAATTCAAACGACCTCTCCATATATTTCTAAAGGCTATAATGAAGGTAATTCGAAAAAATATAATGTAGGTAAATGGAAAATAAAGAAAACTAAAAGTATATCTAAAAGTGAAGTTTCAGCTTCAACACAGATAAAACACTTAGATGATCAGCAATACCAAAGTCCAGTTGATCTAAACTTTGAAATTGTTGACGTTAATGAAGCACCTACTGATATCCAACTATCGGATATAGGATCAAAATATGCCAGAAAAGGAGAACAAATGATTTCTAATATTACACTTGTGGATCCAGACTTTGATGATATTTTAAGTGTAATAATATCTCCATCATCTCCTAATTCAGATAAATTTTCAGTAAAAAATCAAAAATTATATTTTGATCACAAAACTGCTAAATCTACTCAACCGTATAGTGTTATTTTGCAAGCAAAAGATTGGGAAGAATTATCTTATGAAGAACAATTTGAGATATTAGTTGGTGAAGATGGCTCAGTTTCAATTGAGGAAGTGACTAACGAAGGGAACAGTTTTTACCCTAATACTATAATAGATGCAGATGGTGATGGATTTACCGATGATGAAGAACTCATGATAGGCACAGATCCTTTTGATTTTAGAGATTACCCCACTGATATAGATAAAGATGGAATTCTTGATTTTTATGATGGTGATATCGATAATGATGGGTATTTAAATCAGAATGATGCATTTCCTTCTGATCGACTTGAATGGTTTGATTCTGATAACGATGGATTAGGTAACAATTCTGATTTTGATGACGATAATGATGGTATTCCAGACTTAGGGGTAAATTGGAGAGAAAGCTACTTGATTCAAGATTTATTCCCAAATGATCCAAGTGAATCTTCAGATTTTGATAGAGATGGAATTGGAGATAATGCCGATTTAGATGATGACAATGATGGTTTTAACGATGATATCGATGCATTCCCAAATAATTATTTAGAGTGGCTAGACAGCGATGAAGACGGAATTGGGAACAACTCAGATTCTGACAATGATAATGATGGCTTTACTGATTTTGATGAAAATTTCCTTGGGACTGACCCTTTAGATCCAAACAGCTTCCCACCCGATTTAGATTCTGATTTAGTTCCAGATGTTTTAGATAGTGATGTAGATGGCGATAATATTCCAAATGATTTTGATAATGCTCCATTTATTTATAATCCAAATCAAGATTACATTGAGGGGGATAACAATTTTATTCAGATAGAACTTCCAGACTTCTTCACACCTAATGGCGATGGAGTTAATGATAGTTGGAATATTGGAGAGATTCAGAGGTATCCAAAAAATCAGGTTTGGGTTTATGACCTGTCTGGAAACATTGTATTTAATAAAACTAGTTATAATAATACTTGGCAAGGGGATAATAATGGAAGAATGTTACCTTCTGCTAGCTATTTATACATGATAGACCTTGATGGAGATGGATCAATTGATTATGAAGGTTGGATGTTTATTACAAGATAACGAGTATTTAGTTTGTATAAATACCTAATAAATATCATATTTTTCTTCTCATCTTTTTTAATGTTATCACAAAATGATCCGTTCATTAGCTTTTACAGAAGTCAAATGAGTGTAATTAATCCTGCTTTTGCAGGAATAGAGTACGATTACTCACTAGCCTTTAATTCAAGAAATCAATGGGTTTCTATTGAGAACTCACCTAGCACGCAATTTTTTTCTATTTCTTCTAAAAGAAAAAATAATATTGGCCTAGGCCTTTCATTTGTATCAAATAAAGCCTTCATAGAGTCCAGGACAATGAGTTATATTGACTTTTCTTATCGACTACAAATATCATCAGACACAAATTTTTTTCTTGGTTTAAAACCTGGAGGAGTATTTTTTGATACTAATTTTAATGATTTAAGTTCAAATAACGATCCAGCTTTGAGGAATTTTTCTAGGTTTAATCCTAACCTAGGATTAGGATTTCTTCTTCAATCAAATAAAATTTGGGTTTCATTTTCCATTCCAAGAATGTTTGATTCCGAGGGGGATGAAATTTTTAACTCGTATTCTAATAATAGTAGTGTTTATATGGGATTTGGAATTAATCTAAATGTAAAAGATGAAATTCTTCTCAAGCCAAGTATTTTGAGTAGGTTTTCTGGATCTGAAACCGTTGCAGATTTGTCAACCTTAGCTAACATTAATAATAGGTATGAGTTTGGCATTAACTATAGAACCAATAACTCTTTAAGTGGTTTATTTTCCATCAATATTAAAAACTTTACCGTAGGATATTCATATGAGACCTCAATTAATAAAAATGGGTTGAATATAAATTTGAATACTCACGAAATTTTATTAACTATAAACGTTAACGGTGGCAATGAGGATACTAAATTGGGACCGGAACCGCCTAAATAATTTTGATTTAGATGGAGAGAGGGTTCTAGTTGTAGCAGAGAAAATTTAATAGACTAAATTATTCTCTAGAACATTCACATTCTTTCTTACCAAGACTTTTTGCTCTTTCCATAGTAACTTTCATCACTTTCCCTTTATTTTGATTACATTCTCTAAAAAAATCAGAACAAGGATTTTTATAATAACATTTTAAGTTAGGATTACTGCAGGTATAGACAAAAGTTTGGCTTTCCTTAGAAGAAGTATTTAAACTGAAAGAAGTAAAGATTAAACCTAATAAAACAAGTGAATGAATATATTTCATAATTATTATTTTTATAAAAGTACCAAAAACTTGAATTAGAATCTGTTAAAAAACGAATTTTTTTGATCTCCTCAAAAATAAAATTATTTTATTAGGAGTGTTCTTGAAGTTAAATTTTAATAGAACTGTAAATCAAGATAATTTAAAGAATCACACTTTTTTCAAATAAGAGTCCCTAATCATTTTTGCAGTTTGATATCCAGGTTCATGACTCCATCCAGGTGGATAAAAAATATAGCGTAACTTATTTAAAACACCTGGAGCATTTATTACGTCTCGGAAAAGGTGAATGATTTCTCCAAAATAAACATGGATAAAATTTCCAGAATCAATACTTCTAGTAATTCCATAGTCAATTTCTAAATCTGGATTTTCCTCTTGGTAAGTTCCGAAAATCCGATCCCAAATATTAAAAAGATTACAATAATTCGTATCTAAGTATAATGGGTTTCTAGCATGATGAACCCTGTGATGTGAAGGGGTTAGTATAATTTTATTTAAAAAACCAAAACGAGCATCTTTTATTAAGTTTTCACCAACATGAATGAAAGCACCATAAGTACCATCAATAAACATGATAGTAAACAGCATAATAGGATCAAGTCCCATTAAAATACAGATAGAAGTACGAATAAAATCGGCATAAGGAGCTTCCAGAAAAAAATGTGCGTGAGATACACTAAGATTCATTTCTTCAGGACTGTGATGGGTCGCATGAAGGCACCAAAATAGTCTGACCTTATGTGCAAGAAAGTGATAGATAAAGTGTGCAAATTCCCATATGATATAACCATAAATAAACCAATACCAGGTTAAGGATGTCTTAATAAATGCAAATGGCTGAAGGGCCCCTATGCATAAAGCTACCATACCTATTGCTATAAAACGCCCAATAATCCTATTAAATAAATAAATTAAAAAAATTACCTTATATACTTTTGTTTGTGGTTTTTTGTAGATAAAACCTAAAAAAAGTTCTAAGAAAAGGAGTAAAGGTATAATTGGTAGTATTAGAGCTACTATTCCGTCATAAGTCAGCAATAAATTATATTCTTGGCTTTGAAGTATATCTATAAATTTATTTACTCCAAAAAAATTTAAAATTTCATTCCACAACGAAAACAAAAAAGCCATTCAATAAATTTTTGATAATATAAAAATAATTTAAACTTGACAGATAATTTTTTATCTAAACATTTTTGGATTGTTTTTTAATAAAGTTATAATATAGGTATTATCAAAATTATACTTTAGCTTCGCAAAAAAATAACCATTGAAGTTCTTTACACTTTATTTTAAACCAATAAATGTAGCTTTATCAAAAGTGAATAAATAACCATATAATATATATTTTAAGCTAATGTCTAAAAAAAAATCGCTCAGAAGTGCAAGGAAATGGATTCTTTTCGTTTTAGGATTTGCTATTATAGCTTTGTCTTTTCAACTCTCAAAAATAATAATCGACAGTAACCCCCCACCAAGAAAAAAAGCAGAAAACCCTATCAAGGATGTTTATACTTTAAAGGTTAAAAACGGTCCTTATCAAGTACAGATCCCGTCAAAAGGGGTTCTTCAAGCCTATAAAAGAGTTAGAATTACAGCTCGGGTTCAAGGAGTAATGCAAACTATTAGACCACTTTTCAAATCGGGTCAAGAATACAGTTCAGGTCAAATTTTAACCAAAATTGAGTCTTCCGAATATAGAGCAAATGTAATCTCTCAACGTGCAGGGCTTTATAATTTGATTACTTCAGTATTACCTGATTTACAACTAGATTTTCCCAAAGCTTACAGCCAATGGAATAATTATTTAAAAAAATTTGATTTAGAAAAACCAGTTCCAAGATTACCTAATATGGAAGAAAAAGTTCGACTGTTTGTGTCAGGGCGTGGTATTATTTCCTCTTACTATTCTTTGCAAAATTTAGAAAAAACACTCACGTTTTATCAGATTAAGGCACCTTTTAATGGTGTCCTTGTTAGTTCGAATGTTACCGAAGGCTCATTAATAAGGCCAGGCCAAGATTTGGGTGAGTTTATCGCACCTGGGGATTATGAATTAATGGTTGCACTTCCAAAATCATATATACCAAAAATAGATAAGGGTGCACCCGTTAAGATAAAATCAATTGATACCAATAAACTTTACACTGGAATAGTCTCACGAATTAATGCTAAGGTAAATAGTAAAACTCAATCAGTAGAGGTTTATATTCGAATTCGAGATTCAGGACTTAAAGAAGGAATGTATATGGAAGCTGATATTAATGCTATGGAATTTAGTAATGTCTTTGCTATAGACAGAGGATTACTTAATGGATCAAAGGAGATATTTATTGTTCAAGACAATAAGCTAAGCTTACGTAAGATAAATCCTATCCACTTTACTGAAACCCTAGCTATAATAAAGGGATTAGATGATGGAGAAGAAATAATTGCTCAACCAATGATAGGTGCTTATTCAGGGATGGAAATAAATCCTATTTCTTACAATAAATCCAATTAATCCATTTTCATGAAAAGTATTATAAATTATTTTATTAAATATCATGTTGCTGTAAACGTAATTATAATTGCATTTCTTCTTTTCGGAACCTTAGGATTAAGGTCATTAAAATCCTCATTTTTTCCTCTAACTGAATCACATATTGTTCAAATATCAGCAATTTATCCTGGAGCATCTCCTGCGGAGATAGAAGAAGGGGTAATTCTAAAAATTGAAGATAATTTGAAGGGGTTAAGGGGGGTTGAAAGAGTTACATCAATATCAAGAGAGAATTCAGGATCAATTATTGTAGAAGTTGAAGAGGATCTGGATATAAACTTTATGCTTTTGGAGGTTAAAAATGCTGTAGATAGAGTTCCTAGTTATCCAACGGGGATGGAGCCTTTAGTAGTTTCGAAACAAGAGCCTTCACGCTTTACAATTAATTTTGCTCTTACTGCTAAAAATACAAGCCTTTTGGATCTTAAAAAAATAGGGCGTCAAGTAGAGAATGAATTGAGGGCATTGCCTGGAATTTCTCAAATAAATGTATCAGGATATCCAGATGAAGAAATTGAAATTGCTGTAAATGAAAATAAGCTTTTAGCTTATGGGCTAAGTTTTAATCAAGTAGCTCAAGCTGTTGCTAAAACCAATATTATTGTAACTGGAGGACGTGTAAAAACAAATGCTGAAGAGTTTTTAATCCGAGCTAACAATAAATTTTATTATGCAGAAGAGCTATCTAATATTGAGGTCTTATCTCAGAGCGACGGGACTCAAATTTTATTGAAAGATGTAGCTCAGGTGCAGGACAGATTTTCAGAAACACCAAATCGGAGCTATCTAGAAGAAGAGGTATTGGTAAATATTAGTGTTAGTTCAACAAATTCAGAAGATGTGATTTCTTCAGCAGAAACCATTCGTAATTACATTCAAGAGTTCAACCAATCAGATGAAAATATAAAGTTAGAAGTCTTAAATGATGCTTCGGTAACCCTGACGGAGCGAACTGAATTATTACTAAAAAATATACTTCAAGGGATGCTTTTGGTACTAATATTTCTTTCTATTTTTTTAAATTCTAGAATGGCTTTCTGGGTAGCTTTTGGTCTACCTGTTTCTTTTTTAGGAATGTTTATATTTGCCCCCCTCTTAGGACTAACAATTAATATATTATCAACCTTTGGGATGATCATTGTAATTGGGATTTTAGTAGATGATGCGATCGTTATTGCTGAAAACATATATCAGCACTATGAAAACGGAAAGTCTCCGTATCGTGCGGCAATTGACGGGGTTCTTGAAGTTATTCCTCCAGTAGTTTCGGCTATTATTACCACAATTTTAGCCTTTTCACTTTTCTTATTCTTGGATGGAAGAATTGGAGAATTCTTTGGGGAGCTATCGATTGTAGTTATGTTAACTCTTTTTATTTCCTTAATAGAGGCACTAATTATACTTCCCGCTCATCTGGCAAACTCAAAGGCCTTGGTAAGAAAGAAGAAAGAACCAAAAACTATAATTGCTAAGGGTTTTGCGAAACTGAGGGAATTTAATAAAATAGGAGACCAAATAATGAAAACCCTGAGAGATAGAACTTACGAACCATTTTTAAAATTTTCCCTAAATCATCGTTTTTTGGTAATAGCAATTTTTATTGGTATGCTATCACTCACAATAGGGTCTTTTGGAGGTGGAATAATTAGAACAGCTTTCTTTCCCTCAATTGCCTCTGATCGAATATCTATCGATTTAGTAATGCCTAACGGAACAAATGAAAGAATTACAGATTCTATTATTTCGTATATTGAAAAAACTTCTAAACTTGTCAATTATGAGTTTACAGATAAATATTTGAAAGGAACTGATAAAGCCCTTTTCGTAAATACCATAAAAACTCTAGGGAATGGTGCTTCTAAAGCAAATTTGACTATTAATTTATTGCCTGGGGAACAACGTCCAGATATAATTCGATCGCAAATGGTTACTACTCGTATCGCTGAACTTGTAGGGCCATTGATTGGGGTTGAAAGTGTAGTTTATGGATCAGGATCAAATTTTGGGGGAAAACCAGTATCAGTTTCTTTACTATCCAATAACATAAGAGAATTAAAAAATGCAAAAACTGAGCTTAAAGAGGCTTTAAAATCCAATGCTTTACTTAAGGATATTGAGGATAATGATCCTGCTGGAATTAAAGAAATTACTTTAGAGTTAAAAGAAAACGCCTACTCATTGGGTTTAGACCTTCGATATCTAATGAGCCGAGTTCGAGCAGGATTTTTTGGAGTTCAAGCTCAACGCTTTCAAAGGGGACAAGATGAAATTCGTGTTTGGGTTCGCTATAAAAAAGAAGATCGTTCTTCTATTTCTCAATTAGAAGATATGAAAATTGATTTACCAAATGGGAATTTGATAGCCTTAAAAGAGGTAGCGAATTACTCTATTAAAAGAGGAGATGTATCTATAAATCATCTTGATGGTAGAAGAGAAATTCAAGTTTCGGCAGACCTTAAAAATGCAGAGGAATCTTCTGCTACTGATATAATGACTGACATCAGGTTTAATATTATGCCTTCAATTCAGGAGAAATATTCCTCGGTAAGTGCTTCTTATGAGGGACAAAATAGAGAAGCGTTTAAACTTATTAATTCATTATCTGGAGCAGGTATACCCATTTTAATTCTAATCTACATAACTATTGCTTTTGCTTTTAGAAGCTTTTCACAACCTATATTATTATTTTTGCTAATTCCCGTTAGTCTAATAGGTGTTGCATGGGGACATTGGATTCACAACTTTTCCGTTTCCATTATTTCTCTACTTGGGGTTATTGCACTGATTGGAATCATGGTAAACGACGGCTTAGTTCTTATAGGTAAATTTAATATAAATATTAAGCAAGGACACAAATTTAAAGAGTCTTTAATCTTAGCAGGAAGATCACGATTCAGAGCTATTTTTTTAACATCAATGACAACTATTGCAGGGCTTACCCCATTATTACTTGAGAAGAGTAGGCAGGCTCAATGGCTAAAACCCATGGCCATAACAGTTTCTTATGGCATTGCGTTTGCTACTATTTTGACTTTAATATTATTACCAATTTTCATTTCTCTAAATAATCAGGTTAAAGTAATTTTTAAATGGTTAATAAGTGGACACTTCCCAACAAAAGAATCTGTTGAAAGGGCCATGATAGAGAAAGAAGAAGAGGAAAAAATGGCTGCTTCAGAAACAACAAAAAATAATGAAATATGAGAACAAGGTGTTTAGTAGTTCTTTTCTTTTTAGTTGTAATTTATAAAATCCAAAGTCAAGAAAGACTTTCAAAAGAAGAAGCTTTGACCATAGCATTAGAAGAAAACTTTGGAATTCAAGTTTCAAGAAATGTTACTGAGATTGTAAAAAATAATAG
>MDTB01188465.1_pt1 | contig 13934 bp, 11 predicted proteins | sample 811161 | NCBI WGS metagenome assembly MDTB01 (sample SAMN05326650, study PRJNA326480) | marine metagenome | isolation source: seawater | place: Mediterranean Sea | collected 2009
CTTCCATGTCTTAAGACAAAGTACCATCAGCGCAGAAAGGCTTGACTGCCGAGTTCGGAATGGATCGGGTATAACACTTTCGCAATAATTACCAGGCAATCTCTTATACAAAAATTTGAGATAATGTCAAAAAAAACGATCAATTTGATAACTTAAGCTTATAATTTAATGTAAAAAATAAAATTACTTGAAAAACTAATGTAATAAATGGGTCAAGCTTAAAAGTGTGAACTAAAATAAAAGGTAAAAAACAAAGACCTAAATATATAAATAATGTCCACTGAAGATTATATTTTTTTAAAAGTTTATGATGAAAATGATTTAAATCTTTTTCAAAAGGACTTTTTTTATCCAATACTCTTAAAAAGAAAAGTCTAACCATATCTAAAATAGGTATTATTACTAATGATAAAAAACTAAATATAAATATTTGGTTACTTCTTTCATTATAAATTCCTAAAAGAATATAAGGTATCATTGCAGAAATCATTAATGAACCAGAATTTCCAAAAAAGAGAATATTTCTAAAATTTAAAAATGTGATAAATATCAATACTATTAAAAAATATATAATAAAATTTTTTAATGGAATTGAGATTTCAAAATAGAACAATAAAACTAAAAAAAAACCAATAGTATAAGATCCAAATATGCCATTTATACCATCAATTACAACTAATGCATAATGACAAACTAAAAAAGTCAAAATACTAATAATTAATGATAAGGATATGACGCTAAATTCGATTGAAAAAAAGTTACTATAGAATAACAAAGTTTTTGTTTGAAAAAATTCTAATTTCTGAAAAAAAATTATATTAAAAAGAGTAATTGCAATGATTTTTTTTTCAGCTTTAATGTGTAATAAGTCATCTATAAAACCGACTAAAAATGCAAATACTGTGCCTATAAGAAAAATTATTATTTTTTCATTTGCAAGATTATTAACAATTAAACTTAAAAATAAGTAAGCAGAAATAGAAAAAAGTATTAATATTCCACCAACTAAGGGTATTGGAGTGGAATGTAATTTATCTTTACCAGGTTTATCTAATAATTTTTTAAATAATACTGAAGAAAAAATTTTTTTTTTAAATAACAAAAAAAAGATAATTTGTAGAAAAAAAATAAAAAATATTTCAATTAAGTTCATAATTTTTATACCATTTGACAAAATCACTTAAACCTTTTTCAATTGGAACATTTTTATTTAATAGATTATATTTTTTTAATTTACTAAGGTTTGCATGAGTTTCTTTAATATCACCCATCTGTAAACCAAGAAATTTTTTTATAGATTTTTTTTGACAATTCTTTTCAATTAATTCAATTAATTTAAGTAATTTAATTTTATCACCACCAGCTATATTTAAGATTTCATGATTTTTATTTTTAAAAATTTCATTCCATTTTTTCTGTTTTATAATATTCTGAAAAACATCTTTAATGATATCAATATGAGTAAAATCTCTTGTATGATTACCTTTATTAAAGACTGTGATGGGCCTACCTTTTAATATGTTTTTTGTAAATTTATATATAGACATATCTGGCCTACCATATTTTCCGTAAACCGTGAAAAATCTAAGACCTAAAACCTGCATATTATAATACTTTGAATATGAATAAGCCAAATTTTCATTAAAAATTTTTGAAGAGGAATAAATCGTAAGTGGACTTTTAACATTATCACTTTCAGACCAAGGATATTTCTTCACATCGCCATAAACAGAACTCGTGGATGCAAATATAATTTTTTTTATTTTTTTATTTTTAGAAAATTCTAAAAGATTAGAAAACCCAAAAATATTACTTTTTATATAACTCTCTGGTTTTTTAAAAGCATACCTGACTCCTGCTTGAGCGGCTAAATTGATAACAAGATCGAATTCAAATTTTTCAATTTTTTTAAAACTTTTTTTTTTTGACAGATCTATCTTAAAAAATTTAAAATTTTTAAATTTCTTTAATTTATTTAGTCTTAAAATTTTTAGGTTTTTGTCATAATAGTTATTCATATTATCAATACCCACACATTTAGTCCCACTCATAAGAAGCATTTCTGTAATGTGAAAGCCTATAAATCCGGCTGCTCCAGTAATTAGTACTTGATTATTTTGAGATCTCATAAAATTTTTTATTTATTTTTTTTTCAGAAAAAGCACTTAAATTAGTATATGAATTTATCATAAATTTTTTTAGATAATTTTTATTTTTAATCATCCATATTATTTTATTTGATAGTTCTATTTCATTTTTTTTTTTAAAGTACAAGCCATTTAATTTTTTTTTATTTATAAGTTTCAAATGACCAGGAATTTTTGATAATAAGAGTGCGTTTTTAAAATTCATTGCTTCAAGAGCTGTTTTGGGCAATCCCTCTCTATAAGATGGGAGTACAAATACATGCTTATCACCAAGTACTTTTTTTAAACTTACTTTATAGTCAACCTCTGTAAAATGGCAGTTATTGATTTTTTTAATTAAAAGCAATAGATCTTTTTTTAAAACAGATGTTGGATTATTATCAAATAGTCCATAAATAAATAATTCATAATCTTTATTAAAACCTCTGCTATTTACTATTTTTATTGCATTAATTAATTCCAAAATACCTTTGTCATAATTTAATCGCGAGAAAAAAACAAATTTTATTTTCTTTTTTATTATTTTATTATTTTCATTTTTTATTATTTTGATGCCTGATCCAGGAATGATTATTGTTTTATAAAAATATTTTTTTTTGACTAAAAAATTTCTATCTGCGTAATTATAAAAAATAAAAATAGTTTTTTTTTTAAAAATTAATAAATTTAAAAATTTTTTTAAAATAAAAATTAATAATTTATTTTTTGAATTAAAGAAAGAACCCAGACCTGTAAAAACATAAATATTCTTTTTTGAAGCAACAAAAAAACTTAAAATTCCAAAAATTAAATTCATATACGTACCAAAAACTATATAAACATTTTTATTATTTTTATGGCTAATTTTTTTAAACAAATTGTACGAATTTTTAATTAAAATAAAAAAATTTTTTTTTTTATCGACAATATTTATTTTTTTTATATTCAGGTTTTTTTCTGAAAACTCTTTTAAAATGTTATTAACATTATTAGGTAAAAATAAATTAACTTTCTGCTTTTCTAAAAATTTCTTGACTAATGACTTCCTTAATTTAATAAAACTATGTCCTGAATTAACTATTATATTTAACATTTTTATTTATTAAAATTTCTGCAGGAAAAAAAAATACAAATAATAATAAGAATATATTTATAGGCATCACATATCTGAAATATGTGAAATAATTGCTTGTCACCATGTCTATCGCTAAAGATAAAGGCATTAAAAGTAAAATTATATAAAAGAACTTCTCTAAAATATCCAATTTTTTAGCTTTAAAAAATAAGATTGAAAAATAAATTAAAATTAAAATTACTGAGATTTTAAAAATTGATAGAAAAATTATCATTTTATTTTTTGAGAACTTCAATGGCATAATAAAACCCTTGATTGTTGAAATAGGAATATTTAAAATTATTTCTTTAGTGCCACTAAGCACATTAACATTAACTATATTTTGATTATTAACATTTTCATTAATGGTTGCATTTTTTATATAATGTAAAGTAAAAGCAAAAGTATTTATTTTTTTACAAAAGTTTAAAAAAGGTTCATCACAAGTTAGATGTTTATAACCTTCAATTTTTTCCAATTTATGATTATTTGCTAATATTTCTTTTGGTTTTTTGGATTTATTTTGATTAGATGGATTCTTTGTAACTGTTTTATCTTTTACATCGAAATATAATTTATCTGATTGAACTTTTTCATCGAATGATTTTTTGATTTTTTCATTAAAAAAATTATTAATTTGAATTTTCGGAGAGATGACAAAACTTAATATAAGAATTAATTGAAAAATTACTATTAATTTATCTTTGAAATTTTTATACTTTGTTAAAAAAATTAAATAACTAAGAGTAAAAATTAGCATATAAATTAAATAGTAAGGATATTTAATAAACTTAATTAGTTGTAAAGCTAAAAGAAGCACAATTGTGGAGAAACATATATTTTTAAAATTTTTATTTTTATCTAACAAATTAAAAAAATTAAAAAAAATTAATAACAAAGATAAGAGAAGAAATGGTTCTTTGTAAAAACTTAAATAATAGATCGAGTTGAGTGGTAAAAAAAATATATTTAAAATTATTAAAATAGATAGTTTTTTATCCACGTTTATAAAAATATTGCTAATGATACTATGTGTTAAATAAATTGTTATAATTAAACACAAAATATTTATAGAAATAATAAAATGCAAAACGTAACCATTAGTATCAAATAGTTTGGAGTATAAATTCTCAAAAGGTTTCACAATAGGATACTGTTTAATTTGTGTGGTTTTTAATATTTCTAAAATTCGAATTTTTTGAATTGTGTTTAATGATTTAAAATTATCTAACTCAATATTATAATTAGTATTTTGTTTATATAATCTTCTTAACTCACTTGAAATAGATTTCAAAGTTACTAAATTCATAAAATAAGTTTGATTATCTTTTTCAATAAATGATATTGAAATATACTTATTTTTATCTTCAACAAAATAATTGCAATAACTAGTAACGCTTTCTACATCACCTAATAAATCCCAAGTTTTATTTTGTCTTTCTTTTTGGAAAAGAATTTCTTTATTAAATCTATCACAACTAAAAGGAGCAGTAGGAATATCTTCTGTTTTTAATAATTTATTGAAAATTAGGGCATTAATCAATATTAGACAAAATAAACTAAGAACTAATGAAATTTTTATTTTTTCTAAACCAAATAAAGAAGACATAAAATGACCAAACCTGATAACATAACTTATAATCTTTTAAATCGAAAAATCTATGAATTATTTCATCGATAATTATAAAATTAAAGTTATTTAGTCTCTCATCATTTTTTACAGAATCATAAACATTAAAAACTTCTTTTTTTAAATTTTCAATTAATATTCTTTCTAGTGGAATTGAAAATCCTTTTTTAGGTTTTGATAAAATTTCATTTGGCACTTTACCCTTTAAAATTTTTTTTAATAAAATTTTACGATTAAATAGTCCTATGTTTTTCTTACTAGAAAAATCGTTCATGTAGTCAAATATTTTTTTATCTAAAAAAGGGGATCTTGCTTCTACACTATAAAACATTGATGATCTATCAACTTTTGTAAGGATATCATCTACCAAATAATTATCTATATCATAATTTCTTAAATCTGAAACATTGTCTAATTCTTTATTTTGATTAAATGTATTTTTAACATTTTTGACAAAATCATTATAAAAAGAGAGTTTTAAGAACTTATAATAAATATTCTCCTTTTCAAAAAAAATATTTAAAAATTTCTCAGTTTTGTTATTTGTGAGATTAAGTTTTTTAAATAATTTTTTTCCTAAATAATTATTTTCTAAAGAATTTAAAATTCTTTGAATAATTACTTTCGAGGTGTTATTTGCCAATACATTTTTTTTAAAAAATTTCTCCCAAACTAAATACCATTGATATCTATTGTATCCATAAAATATTTCATCACCACCATCACCTGTAATACATACCTTAGCATAGTTAGAAATATTTTTAAAAATTAACATTGATGGTATTTGAGAAGAGTCTGCAAAAGGTTCGTCGAATGCTTCGTTTATTTCCTCAATAATATGCTTTAGTTCATTATTTTTTAAATAAATTGTCTCATTTTTCAAACCAATATACCTAGCTATTTTTTTACTATCATTGCTCTCATCGTAAGATTTGTCTTCAAATCCTACGGTGTAAGTTTCAATATTTCTATTTTTTAAAGACGCGAAATACGAAACTATAGCACTATCTATACCACTTGACAGTAAAACACATGTGGGTACATCGGTTATCAATCTTTTCTCAACTGCTTGGAAAATTAAATTTTCTAAATGACTTACAGAAACGTTTTTATCATTAAATTTTGTTTTATTTTTTTTATAAATTTCAAACATATTAATTTTCCATTTATTTAAATCTAAAACTAAACAAGTGTTTTTTTTCACTTTATTTATGTTTTCAAATACTGAAAAACCATCAGGATAAAAACCATAATTAAAATAATAATTTGTTGTATCAAAATTTATTTTTTTTTTAATATTTTTATTTTGAATTATTGGATTTAAAGTTGAAGAGAAAAAAAAAATTTTTTCACTAAAATGATAATAAATCGGTTTTTTTCCAAAAAAATCTCTTGCTAGATATAATTTATTTAACTCCTTATCGTATATTGAAATTGCAAACATACCATTTATGTCTTGCAAAGTTTTCTCTAAGCCATATTTAGACAAATACTCTATGAGAACTCTTGTATCTGATCTTAATTTATTGTTATCATTTGTTGTAATCTTAATTCCCAATTCTAAAAAATTATAAATTTCGCCATTGAAAGATATTACATATCTTTCATTTTCTGACTGCATAGGCTGGCCAGCATTATTGCTGAGATCGACAATTGATAACCTTAGATGACCCATGAAAATTTTTTTACCTTCATCTAAAAAATATCCATTACTATCTGGCCCCCTTTTTTTTAGTAAATCGCTTAAACTTAAAAAATAGTTTAAATCATTATTTTCAATAAATTTATCTCTATTAATATTACCAATTATTCCGCACATACATTTTTTTTAAAATTTTATGAAATTTGGCTAATGTTCTCTCTTTGTTTGTAAATTTTCTTAATAATATTTGTGAATTTTTAGATTTAAGTTTAAGATTTTTATCATTATATAAACTTAATATTTTTTGTGAAACATAATTTTCCTTCCTTTTTTTTAGAATTAAGCCATTATCATTATTAACAAGTCTACCAATATCTCCAACATTAAATGCAATAACTGGTAATTTAAGTTGAAAATATTCTAAAATTACATTTGGAAAACTCTCAGTTTCTGAAAAAAGGACACCTAAACAGAAGTTAGGGTAGGTATAATTTTTCTTAATTTTTTTTATAAATTTAACTCTTTTTTTAATTCCTAGTTTTGCAATATTTCTTTTTATTTCTTTGATGCTAATATCTCTAGACTCGCCCATTAAATAAAGTTCCCAGGGAATCTCTTTGATCAAACTCAGTGATCTAAGTAGCAACATATGTCCTTTGTATTTATAAAAGTTTGAAATGCATATTATTTTAAATCTTGAATTTTTTTTTGTTTGAATTGAAAGATTATTATGATAAATATAATTATCAATTACAGAAACTTTTTTTTCTGAAACATATTCTTTTTTAATCAATTGTCTTTTTGCTGCATAAGAATTGCAAATAAAATAATCTGTAAATTTATGTAAAAATATTTCGTAGTATTTGAATATTTTATTACTGTGATAATAGTTTAAACTTCTTCTCATTAAAATAGATCTAGTTTTTGGAAAAAAAATTAAAATTGATCCAAATAAAAAATATGATTTAGGTAAGATAAAAAAAACAAAGTTAGGCTTTATAGTAAGTAATTTTTTAATAAAGAAAAAAAAGAAGAAGATATTTTTTGGACTATAAATTTTAATTTTAGATTTAAAATTATAATTAGATCTTGTTTTTTCACTGGTAAAAATAAAAATGTTATATTTAGTACTAAGATAATTTGAAATATAATTTAGTTGTTTTTCGGCACCACCTTTTTTTAAATTATTTATACAAAAAAAAAGATTTAGTTTATCTCTACTAGATTTTTCCATTTTTTTAATTTATTTTCATTATATTTTTCATATCTAAAGTCTTTTTTTGCCTGTTTTCCATATAGGCGCATTCTATTTTTATTTGTGATCAAGTATTTTAATTTTTTATGTAAATCTGAATAGTTACCGTTTTTGAATAAAATACCATTTTTTTTATTTGTAATTATATCTTTTGGTCCATAATCACAATCAGAACTTATACATGCCAATCCGCTTGATAAAGCTTCAAGTAGTGAATTTGGAAAACCTTCAAATTTTGAACTTAAAATATAAATATCATATTCTTTATAAATATTTAAAATTTTTTTCTTTACTCCTTTAAGTTTAACATTCTGAGTAAGATTAAAAAAGCTGATTTTTTTTAATATTTTCAATTTTTGAGAACCCTCTCCATAGATATCGCACTTAAAGTCAATATTATCTTTTTTTAAAAGTTTTAGACTTTCAAGCAAGATTTCATAACCTTTTTGATATTCTAATCTACCGACGCATATAATATTTATTTTTTTTTTCGAATAAAAATTTCATTTTAGGCTTAATATCACTTGAAATCATATTTGGTATTACTCTAATTTTTTTTTTATCAAAAAATTTATACTGTTCTTTAATTTTATAAGTTTGTAGAACTAAAATATTTGCAAACTTATAAAAAATAATTTTTAATAAATATAAAAATAAATTATTATCAGTGAATAAAGGATTGTTACGATCTGATATGATTTTAACTTTAATTCCACTCAAAAATAATGAGGCAATTAAAATAGTCAAATTTGTAGTCTCTAAAAATGAAATTAAAACGTCTGGTTTTTTCTTTTGTAATTGAAATCTTATCAGGTAAACCCTTTTGAAAAAATTCCATATTTTTTCAAATGAAGTCTTATTTGATTTTAATAAATTAAGATTATTTACTTTTACTTTCTTTGAAAGTTTATAAAAACTATGCTTTGTTTTTTGTAAAGTTATTAAACTAACTTCATTTTTTTTTGCAAAGTAATTTGCTAACATACATGCATTTCTCTCTGCCCCACCTGATAACAAAGTGGAAATTACTATACTTATTTTCATATATTTTGATAAGAGATAAACAGCTTATTATAATTATTAATATTTAAAGACCAAGAAGTTTAATTAAGCTAAGTTGAACAGTTAAATGTTTGGAGTAATATTAGATTATGATAAATATAAAGATATTTTTCAAATAAATTACTTAGTCAATTTTTATTAAATGAAAACAATTTTAGTTGTTCAGGCAAGAATAAATTCTTCAAGGTTACCAGGAAAGGTCCTGATGCCTATCGTAGATGAAATACCTCTAATTGGAATACTTCTTAAAAGATTAAAAAAAGTAAAAAAAGTTGATAAAATTATAGTAGCAACCTCAAAAAATAAAGAAAATGACTCCTTAGTTAAATTTTTAAAAAAAAATAAATATAATTTTTATAGAGGAAGTGAGAACGACACTTTAAAAAGATATTATGATGTTTCAAAAAAAAATAATGCAAAAATAGTAATTAGAATTACTGCTGACTGTCCGCTGGTTGACCCAAATTTAATTGACAAATTTTTAGATATTTTTAAGAATAAAAAACCGGATTATTTAGCAAATACATTCAATTTAGATAATCTTAAAAAAAAATATAATTTCTTAAAATCTTATCCAGATGGTTTCGATGTTGAAATATTCACTTTTAAACTTTTAAATGAAATTAATAAAATTCATAAATCTAAAGATAGAAAAGAAGGTGCTGTAATTGGATTTTTCCTTAAAAAAAATCCGAAGTTTCTCAATAAAATAAAAATAATAAATATGAAATTACCATTTTTAATAAATCAAAATAAAGCTAAATTATCAGTAGATACAAAAAAAAATTTTAATTTTGTTAAATCTATATTTAAATATTTTTATCCAAATATCTACTTTGACATTTTTGATGTAATAAAATATTTAAAAATAAAAAAATTAAATAAAGACAACGAGGAGAGTGGTTACAAACTTTGGAAAAAAGCCAATAATATAATTATTGGTGGAAATATGCTTCTATCTAAAAATCCAAATTTATTTTTACCCGAAAAATGGCCAACATATTACAAAAAATCTAAAGGAATAAACTTGTGGGATTTAGATGGAAAGAGATACACAGATATGTCCTTAATGGGTGTAGGAACTAATATTTTGGGATATTCAAATTCAATTGTGGATTCTGCTGTAAAAAAAGTAATTAAGGATGGTAATTTAACTTCATTAAATTGTCCCGAAGAAGTGGAACTAGCAGAGAAACTATTAACAATTCATCCATGGGCAGAAAAAGTTAAATTTGCAAGGTCAGGAGGAGAAGCAAATACAATAGCTATAAGAATGGCTAGAACAATTAGTAAAAAACAAAATGTAGCATTTTGTGGATATCATGGATGGCATGATTGGTACCTGTCCGCAAATATATCTGATAAAAAAAATTTAGATAAACATTTAATATCTGGATTAAATCCTTTAGGTGTAAACAAAAATTTAAAAGATACTAGTTTTCCATTTGAGTATAATAATTTTACCCAATTAAAAAAGATTGTTCAAAATAATGATATTGGAATAATAAAAATGGAAGTATGCAGATCTACTGGTCCAAATATTAATTTTTTGAAAAATGTAAGAAAACTTTGTAATCAAAAAAGTATAATTTTAATTTTTGATGAATGTACATCTGGTTTTAGAGAGAATTTTGGTGGCCTACATAAGAAAATTAATATTAATCCTGATATTGCAATATTTGGGAAAGCGCTCGGAAATGGATATGCAATTACAGCAGTTATAGGGAAAAAAGATATAGTAAGTGCATCAGAAAATACTTTTATTAGCAGTACATTTTGGACTGAAAGAATTGGACCTGCTGCTGCTATAAAAACACTAGAAATTATGGAAAAAACAAAATCTTGGGAGAAAATAACAAAATTAGGTAAAAATCTTATTAAAATTTGGAAGAAATTATCTAGTAAGCATAAATTGAATATAAGCATAAATGGAATTCCATCTCTCTGTAAATTTACAATTAAAAGTAATAATTCATTGTTATATAAAACTTACATAACACAAAAAATGTTAGAAAGAGGATTTTTAGCAGCTAATGGTGTATACATGAGTACTAGTCATAATAATAAAATTCTTAAAAAATATGAGGAAATTCTGGATGAGATTTTTTATGACATTTCTTTATGCGAAAAAGGAATATTTAATATTGATTATCTACTAAACTATCCTGTAAGCAAAATTTCATTTGGAAGAGTTAATTAATGCGAGAAATAGAAAAATTTCATGAAATCAGATTATCAGATCAGAAAAAATTTGATGAGATAGTGTATAGAAAATTCAGGAAAAACTTTTTCTATGATGATAATAAAAATAAATTATTAAGAAAAAATTTCCTCATACTAAAAAAGACTCCAAAAAAATTCAATATTATGCATCCTTTAAGAGTTGCATTCTATAGCACCCTTTTTTTTAAAAAAAATATAGATCTTATATCTCTATGTATATTTCATAATCTATATGAAATAGAGAATATAAATAAAGACAAATTTAATAAATTGATAAATAAGAGAATTTTAAGATATATTGAAAACTTAACAATAGATAAAAGTCTTAAATTTGATAGAAATTATATATCAAATTATTACAGTAAATTATTAAAATTTCCTAAAATTGTTCAGATAACAAAATGTTTAGATAAATTTGATAATTTGTATAATCTTAAAAAAAATCCTAATATTAAAATAAAAAAAAAATATCTAGCAGAAATAAAAAAATATATTGTTCCACTGACAAAAAAAAATAAAATTTTTAATTATTATTTAAATATAATGATAAAAATAAATTATAAACATATTAATAATGGATAAAATTGCGTTAATTACAGGGGCCAGCAAGGGTGTTGGGAGATCCATATCTCTAGAATTTGCCAAAAAAAAAATTAAACTATTTCTTGTGGCTAGAAATCTTAATAACTTAAAAAAATTAAAAGAAGAGATTAATAAAAAAATTAATTTTCAAGAAGTAAAAATAATAAAGGGTGACGTATCTACAAAGCAAAGTTTAAAAAAAATTGAAAAAATTTGTAAAAATAGTTTTGGTCTTCCCAACATTTTAATTAATAATACTGGTGGACCTCCTAGTGGTAAATTTTTTGAATTTAACAATAAAGTTTGGGAGAAATATATAAGAAACAATTTAATGAGCGTTATTAATTTTACAAATACCTTTCATAAGAAAATGGTAAAAAATAATTGGGGTAGAATAATAACAATTTCATCTACTGTTGCCAAAGAACCGAGCCCTAATATGGTTATTTCAGCAACCTTAAGGTCTGGTGTTTCAGGATTTAATAAATCAATATCATTTGAGCTTGCAAAAAATAATATTACAGTAAACACAATTTTATTAGGAGGAGTTAAAACTGAAAGATTAAATGAGTTAATAAAAAAAAGTTCTAAATCCAAAAAAGTTAAGTTCAAAACATATTTAAAAAAAATTGAAAAAACTATTCCTATTGGAAGATTTGCTGAACCAGAAGAAATATCAAACCTTATAAGTTTTTTAATATCAGAAAATGGATCTTATATAACTGGTCAAAATATTGTTATAGATGGCGGATTATCAAAATCATTTTAAAAATAAAATTTTTAAAAAAGACTTATTTTCAAATCATAAGATAAATTATAAAAAGATACACAACGCTGAAGTAATTAAGATATTTAGAAGGATTACTTTATTAAAAAATGAAAATTTAAACATTTTTGTTACAAAAAATAATACAGCAACAAATTCGGTCAACTTTATAATTCAACAAGGTAAAAAAAAATTCTATTTAAAAAAAGAGAGTATAAAGAAAGAAAAATTAATTGATAAAGTAAATAGATTTAATGCATTGAGTAAACTAAGAAAAAATAATTACCTCATATTGCCAATCAAAAAATACAATAATTTCCTTCAAACTAAAGACAGTATTTGGTCAATATATAAATATTTTGATGGAGAACTTTTTTCTGGAAAAAAAGATCAAATTAAAATTGTTGCTAAATTTATTTCTAAAATATCAATTTTGATCAAGAAATTATATGTTAATGAAAAAAGTTTTAAATATTTTACATCTGAAGAAAATAAATTAGTTATTAAATACTTAAAAAATTCCAATTTGAGAAAAAAAATTTTCACTGGAGCTAATGAAAAAATATTTTTTAATTTTTTTTTTAATGAATGGAAAAGATTACAAAAAAAAAAAAAAGAGTTTGACAATTTAAAAAAAACTTTTTGTCATTTTGATATGCACCCACATAATATAATGATCAAAGATCATAAAATAAAAATTATAGATTTAGCAAGTATTAAATTCATGCCATTAGAAATTGCTTTAGCATTTTCAGGGTTAAAATTATGTAGACAAACAATTTATAATAACAAAAATAAAAATTATACAGAAGTTGGATCAAAATTTGTCAAATCTTTAAATTCTTCTTTAACTAAGAAACTTAATAAAAGTCTAAATATTTCAGATTTAGCAAGTATAGAAATTATGAGAAGAATATGTATTATTTTTACTTTTAACTATCTTGGAGATAAATCTCTCAATTTTATTCTACCAACATTAATGTCAAACTTAATTGAAGCAAAGCTTATTTTTAATGAAATTAATTTTTAGTAATTTTTATTGTACTTCTGTTTTTGTTGTAATCAGTAGGTGGTACATAATAGTAATGAAGAATTTTTTTTATTAATTTTGTAAATTTTGGAATTTTTTGAATATTATAATATTCATAGTATGGCTTTATATACCAAGGACTATACATATTAAATATTGCCCACCTGCTAATTTCAGATGGTTCGCCAGCAATGTGGGCAAGATTTGTGTCTAAAATTATAATTGAGCCTTTTTTTGCTTCCAAGAATTTAAAATTTTTATATGTTTTAGTTTTGGAAATTTTAGAAAATTTTTTATGTGAATTTGGTATGTACTTGGTACAACCATTAAGTTTTGAAAAATCTTCAATAGCTGTGATTACAAAATAAGATAATGAAGGATACACGCCTCTACCTCCAACATACCTGTTGTCTTTGTGCCATTTATTGCCACTAGCCAATTGTTTTTTAAACAAAGAATTATTTAAATTAAAAAAAGTTTTGTTTCTTGCTGAAGCACTGGTCA
>MDTB01030508.1_pt1 | contig 13933 bp, 12 predicted proteins | sample 811161 | NCBI WGS metagenome assembly MDTB01 (sample SAMN05326650, study PRJNA326480) | marine metagenome | isolation source: seawater | place: Mediterranean Sea | collected 2009
AACTGAGAAACAATCCCACTAATTGTGGCTTTCGCATCTCCATAGATCATTCTGCAATTTTCTCTGAAGAATAGCGTATTGATTATTCCAGAATAACCTGCACCCTGCCCTCTTTTTAAAACAAAAACCGATTTTGCCTGATGAACATTAATGATTGGCATTCCCCATATCGGACTATCTTCATCTTCAATCGCTGCCGGATTCACTACATCATTAGCTCCAATCACAATAGCCACATCAACTGTAGGCATAATCGCATTAACTTCTTCCATCTCGCATAACTGCTCATAAGGAACGTCTGCCTCAGCCAAAAGAACATTCATATGGCCCGGCATCCTGCCGGCAACCGGGTGAACGGCATGTCTAACTTCTGCACCATTCCTCTCGAGAATTTCGGATAACTCTTTTACAACATGCTGAGCTTGGGCAACTGCCATACCATATCCAGGGACAAAAACTACACTTTGAGCTGCTTCAAGAACATAATATGAATCCTCAACGCTGAGCGCTTTCATTTCGCCCTCAACTTGAGCTCCAGATGAACTAGAACTAGTTCCAAAACCACCAAATAATACATTTGCAAGACTTCTATTCATTGCCTTACACATTATTATACTGAGGATAAGGCCACTAGCTCCGACCAAACATCCTGCTACCACAAGAACAGTATTATTAATTACAAATCCTGCGGCAGCTGCACCTAATCCTGAAAAAGAATTCAGTAAAGCTATCACAACAGGCATGTCCCCTCCTCCAATTGGAATAACTCCTAAGACTCCAACTAAAAGCGCTAAAAAGATGAGAGCCCAAACTAATGCAGCACCATTTTCAAAAACATTGTTAGGAATAATCAAAATTAATCCGATAAGAACTGCACTTAGCATCACCAACAGATTAATAAATTTCTGAAAAGGGAAAACTACCGCATTCCCACCAACTTTACCTGACAACTTTAAATACGCGACAAGTGATCCTGTAAAGGTAATACCTCCAATTAAGATAGCTATGCAAATTACCGAGTAAAGAAACCAGTTCCCTTCACCCCCCTTCTCAAATTCTGACCACCCTACTAACAAACTAGCCAGACCTCCAAAACCGTTAAACAAAGCAACAAGTTCGGGCATACCTGTCATTTGAACCTTCTTTGCTGCCACTAAACCAATGACGGAGCCAATAATTAATCCTATAATAATATAATGATAATCTAGTCCACCTTTTGTAAGGGTAACAATAACAGCTACAAGCATACCCAAGGAAGATATTCGATTTCCCCGAACGGCTGTCGATGCTGAACCCAGCATCTTTATTCCCAAGATAAAAAGGATCGCAGAAACTATATAAGAAACGTTTATTAGGTCATCCGGCATACTCTAAAGGTGCACTTTGATAGATTATATGAATTCATTTTTGTTTTTTTGTCTTAAACATCGACAACATCCGATCAGTAACAAAATACCCACCTACAACATTAACTGTAGCCAAAATAAGTGCCGCTAAGCCCAACCACTTTGAAAAATTCGCATCAGTCTGACCGGATGCAATCAAAGCCCCAACAATAGTAATTCCAGATATTGCATTTGATCCAGACATGAGCGGAGTGTGCAATTGAGAAGGCACTTTGGATATTAACTCAAAACCCAAAAAAGCAGCCAAAACAAATATAAATAATAGTAATATAATTTCCATTTTATCGTTTTTTATTAAGCTAAGTATTAGTTGATAAATTTTTCATGAATGATTTTTCCCTTATTAGTAAGGACACATCCTGACAATATCTCATCGTCTAAATCCAGATTAAAAACTTTTTCTTCATCGTTCCAAAAATGCTCAACAAAGCTTCCTAAGTTCGCAGAAAACACTTGGCTTGCATGGTATGCAGCCATCCCTTCAAAATTACTCAGCCCTACAATTCGAACGCCGTTTTCTGTTACCACCTCCTCATCAACTATTGTTCCTTCTACATTTCCTCCCGACTCTGCAGCCAAATCAACAATAAGGCTTCCATTTTTCATTCGATCAATAACATCTTTTTTGAGAAGAATCGGTGACTTTCTTCCAAAGACTTTGGCAGTAGTTATAACGACATCCGAATCTTCACAAACTTTAGCCTGAGCCTCTCTTTGTTTTTTTAATTGGTCTGGAGTTAATTCTTTTGCATACACTTGCCCACCCTCGTTATCTTCTCCTCCAAGATCAATTCTGAGCGCCTTTGCTCCTAATGACTCGGCCTGCTCTAATGCTTCTTGCCTCACATCAAAAGCAGTAACTCTTGCACCTAAACGCTTAGCAGTAGCAATAGCCTGAAGACCGGCAACTCCAATACCTATAACAAAGAATTTGGCAGGCGAAATTGTTCCTGCAGGCGTCATCATCATTGGAAGCACTTTATCAAGCCTTTCTGCAGCATATATAACTGATGTATATCCAGCAATATTCGCCTGTGAACTGAGAGCATCCATTTTTTGAGCCAAGGTTGTCCTTGGAATCATTTCTAGACTGACTCCAGTGACTCCATTTGAAGCCATTGCATTTAGAGATTCAGGGTCATTAAACGGATCCAAGAAGCTCAAATGAATGCAACCTTCTTTAGTCGATTCTATCTCCTCGATTGATGGTTTTCTAACTCGAAAAACAATGTCTGATTTAGAAAGAGCCCCTAGCCTGTCACTCAACACTTGAGCCCCTGCATCTAAATATTCTTGGTCCTCGTAACCACTCAATTTTCCAATACCTTTTTCCACTTTCACCTCAATACCCTTATCGACCAATATTTTGGCAGTACTAGGTGTGATGGCAGCACGAGTCTCTCGTTCGTCTATTTCCTTTGGAGCAAATAGTATCATGAAATTAAATTAGTCTTCGCGATAATTATGCCAAACTAACCCTGAAATTAAATTTGTCGATACTTACTAAAGAATTCCTTATCTTTATTATTGATTATTTTAAAAAACTAGAAGCTCAATATAAGTAATGAACCATCAAATAGAAAAATTCATTCTGGCACTGGCAGTAAACTATTTGCTTACTTCTTGCACAACAACAACATCTGAGAATTTAACCCATAAAACGACTCATAATTATCAGACTAATTCGAAAATTATTGTTTCAACTAGTGAAGCTAAGTCAATTGGCAAAAAAATATGGTACAATGAATGTGGAGGAACTTTCGAAGGACTAACCTCGTGGAATAAGGGTGAATACTTTGCTTCGCTGGGCATTGGGCATTTCATTTGGTATCATAGAAAACGACTAGGCCCTTTTGATGAAAGTTTCCCAAAACTTATTAATTATCTGGCACTAAAAGGGGTAGACGTTCCTAAATTCACCTTAAATAAACATTGCCCGTGGGAAACAAGAGACGAATTCATCAAATCAAAGGATTCAGTTAAAATGAAAGAACTAAGGTCACTATTGTATCAGACTATTCCCCTACAGACTGAGTTCATTCTTTTAAGACTAGAAAACGCTCTCCCAAAAATGGTTGCAGCCATATCAGGCCAAAATAGAGAACGTGTAGTTTCAAATTTCTATACCTTAGCAAAAACAACAAAAGGAAAATATGCGCTAATGGACTATATTAATTTCAAAGGTGAAGGCACAAAAAAAAGCGAAAGGTATAATGGAAAGGGATGGGGAATGCTACAGGTCCTAGAAGAAATGAATTACCCAAAAAAACTCGAACTCGCCTCAAAAGAATTTTCAATCGCCGCTGAAAAGGTTTTAACCCGTAGGGTAAAAAATGCACCGAAAAATGAATCAATGTGGCTTAAGGGCTGGAGGAACCGCCTCAAAACTTATCTCTAAAAATTTAGTATGGCATTAAATGATGTAATGCCTTTTGACTTTTGTATGGCATGAGGCATTTATTATTAAAATCTCATACCTTTTAAAATGTCCAAAGAAACAACACTCATCCTTTTTAAAACAGATTGCGTTCAAAATAAATTAGTAGGTGAAATACTAAAACGGTTCGAAAACGAGCAGTTTACCATTAGAGGTATGAAAATGATTGAGCTTTCTACTGAACTTCTTGAAGAGCATTACTCACACGTAGCAGACCGACCATTCTTTCCTGAGATCGTTAATTTCATGCAGGCGTCACCAGTGATTGCCCTTGCACTAGAAGGTGAAAATGCTATTGCCAAGGTGCGCGAATTACTCGGACCAACAGATTCCTCTGTAGCAGACAAGGGAACTATTAGAGGCGATTATGGTGTAGGCACCATGAAGAATGTATGTCATGCCTCAGATTCTGTGGATTCGGCAAATGACGAGCTAAAACGATTCTTCAGTGAAAACGAGCTCTTTAATTATTAAGATTTTATAAAATACCAGTCATTTCACCTGCCCCCCCATTAACATTGGGTAACTTTATTTGCATTTAATGTAAATATTAGCGACGATCAAATTAAGGTGGGAAAGTTCAAATATAGCAGATTTATAAATTTGCTTAAGTCATTTTCTTTGTACATGGGCCGTGCTCTTGTATTGATTTCTTTTGGGTTAAATTTATTGATCATAATCTCAGTAGGAATAAGGCACGACAGACTCTCAGCGCTAAACATCCCTCCAATCTGGGTTTGGTCTACCATTGGAATCATGATCTGCCTACTATCGATGCTCTTTATAAGAAAAACTTTACCATTAATAGTTTGTGGATGCTGGATACTCACTACATGCATTTTAGCAGATGAATTTAGGTCCCTTCGTAAAGGAGTTAGTCCGACATTGGGAAAATCAAAAAATATATCTAATCCTAATTCAATAAGGGTCGTAACAATCAATTGTAATGGCCGTAATCTGAATATTGTTAGAGAATCCCTGGATTTTAATCCTGATATAATCCTTACACAGGAATCTCCATCTCCTAAAGAGTTAACATCGTTGATAGGCGAATTGGGTAATAACGAATACGAAGTCATAGGTGGTTGGGACTGCGCCATAATTGCCAAAGGCACACTTAAGAAGAAGAAATATCCATCAGTTCTATTTAATCATGCCACAGGAGCCACTTTAACAATAACAAATGGCACCGAAATAGAACTCCTAAGTCTCCATTTAGAAAGAGCTATTACCCGCTGGGACCTATGGAATATTGAATGCTGGAGAGAGCACACTCAAAGGAATGCAGAAAGACGCGATCAATTAGTATATTTGTTGGAGGAATTAACAAAGCAATCTAGCAATAAGCCTATAATATTTGGAGGGGATTTTAATTCTTCATATCAAAGTAATCTCTATGAAGTAATACCTGAAAAGTTCACCAATGCATTTGATGAAGCAGGAAAAGGGGTGGGTAATACTTTTACAAATTATTTCCCAGTTATTCGGATAGATCACATATATCCAAGCAATCATTTTTCAATAATTGATTCAAGATCAGTGAAGACCAAAAACTCAGACCATCGAATGGTTATTTGTGATCTTATAATTAATTAAAAAGGGCAATCCTTTAATTATCCTGCCAAACAAAAATGATGTTTTTTTCTATTTCAGGGTTAAGCGAATGATGTACAGGGCAATTCATCATCGCTTCCTCAATAAATTCTTTTTTAGGGTGATTAGAAGAGAGCGGCAATTCAATTGTGATAGATATTTTAGAAATTCTTCTTGGTAAGTCCTCGCTCATTTCTTTTGTTACCCTCCCCTTAGCTTCTGCAAGATCAATGCCATTATTCTGAGCAACAATACCCAAAATTGTTAACATACATACCCCTAATGAACTAGCACATAAGTCAGTAGGTGAAAAAGACTCTCCTTTACCCTGATTATCCACAGGAGCATCAGTTTCAACCATTACTCCTGACGGCAAATGATTAGCAGTACAGTGAAGTTCACCAGTGTAATTAATGTCAATATCAACCATGTAATAGAATGTTTTATTTGTTGTTATGAATAATAACGAACACTACTAAAAATTGCTAATGTAAATTCATATACATTGCATAAAAGATTATCACCTTAATTCTCATAACTCTTCCTCAAATAGAGCAATTCTAAATCCATACATGGGACCATTTGTTTCTGGCGGCTGAACATTTCTGTAAGAAGCTAGAAATTTCTTTCTGAGGTGAGACTCATAACCGCCGCCTCGGGCAACTAGCCATTCTTTGAAGTTGGAATCTCCACCATATAATTCATCAACCCATTCCCAAACATTTCCTGAAATGTCGTAAAACCCCTTACTGTTAGGCAGAAAACTGCCGACTGGTGCAGATAAAGAAAACCCATCAGAGTATGAGGATAAATACTCACCTTCAGTGGCCCAATTACTTGCAGACTTATCAGCAAGATTTAAAGCCCTCGGCGATGGCGGCCAAGTTCCCTCCCAAGGAAACACACCTTCAATTAACTTGTCTCTTTGAGATGGACTAGCACCACCTTCATTAGTTAAACCTGCTGCCATACTCCAGTCCTCATCCTTAGGTAATCCATAGCGCTGCGAATAGCTAATTAAGCCTTTTTCTCTTTCATGATCAGTCAACCAATTACAAAAACCTCTTATCTTTTTAATAGTAATATTTGCTATTGGGTGATCGCCTAAATTAGCAGAATTATTAACACGACTACTTTTGATATTATTGTGTGTGCAAAAATATTCATAATCTTTGTGTCTAGTTTCTATCGCAGCCAACATCAGCCCCTCTCTTAAAGGAATCATTTGAATTCCAAGACTATTCTTCCACTCTTTTGTCATATCAATCCCCACGCTTAAACGCATTTTAACATTAACGAAATGTTCGAAGAAAGGCTGAAGTTCGATTAGTCTAATCTCATCACGATAACCCTTTAGTCTAAATAAAATCTCCAAGGATTCAGGTTTCATATCCTCGAGTGACAGATTTGTTTCTCCAAGAAGCCTATCATTTATATAAACGGATGCTGAACTTGGATACGAACTAACGCTCAATTGAGCAGTGGCAGGGCTTTGAACGGATGCAAATAAAGGAAACCGCTTTTCAAAAACATCTTTGCCGTATTTGACCTCCACCTTCTCATGTTCGACATCCAATCTTAACCTATAAAATTGCTTTCCTGATAAAAATCCTTTAGATCTTTCAACTTTTGTTAACCAGTCATAAAAAGCCTTAGCAGTATTTTCACTCACAAGGGGAGTTTCATTCAATTCTTGTGAACCACTACCACCAATCAAAATCTTAGCTTCATGAAAATCAAAAATATCATTATTATCTAATAAAAATTCTTTAAACAATTTTATATCAATGGGTTTTGATGAACAGTGCTCATTATCTTTGAAACGAAAATTCATTCCTATGGAGTTTTTCCAATTCTCTCCATACTTTGGCGGACTGAAAAATTCCAATCTACCACCAAGCGGAAGCGTTTCATTAGCAAAAACTTTTCCTTCCACAATTTGTGAACGATAATTTTCTAACTTCAATTCATACCTTACTTCGCCAACAGAAACATTTGTTAAAAATAAGTCTGGTGATGTTTTTCCTAAAAACTCTCTATCTCCCTTAGATATCTTATAAACACTAGCCCCGACAGGAACTGAAGCTATCCTTACATTCCCAATTTTATTTTTTGAACCAGAAGGATTCTTAGAGTCCTCTTTTTGAATATCTATTTTGTTTTCATCACTAGGCCCCTCCTCTACTTCAGCTACTTCCTTAGCTACTTTAACAGTAATGACTTCTGCCTCATCTTTTTGAAAAAAATAAAAAAACATAACCAACAGCAATGAAGCGGCCGCAACGAGACTCAGTTTCTTATAACCTCTGATAGAAGCAGAGTAATTATCTAGTGATAAAAAGTCCTCTTTCATTTTATCAGCCGTCTTGTATCTCTTTGAGGTAGTATTAGAGCAAGCCTTACAAATTATTTCATTAAGCTTATGCCATATAATTTTCTCATGTTCCTTGCCCTTAAATTCTGTCACCGAAGGAAAGTCAAATCTATCTCTTCCAGAGCTCATCTCATATAAAACCATTCCTAAGCTATAGATGTCTGCTTGCGGTTTCCCTGGACCTTCGGGTGGAACAAACCCTTCAGTCCCAACAAAAGTGCGTTGTCCAGTTACAGCAACTAAACCTATATCCGCTATCTTGGGAACTCCGCCAACAAAGATGACATTAGATGGCTTTATATCTCGGTGAGCCAAGCCTGCATCGTGAATATGATGTAATGCATCAGCCATTACTACCCCCCACTCACGGCAAATCTTAAGAGGGATTCTACCCTGATTACTTATCTCATTAGATAAATTTTTAGGAGTATACTGATCAGGAACAATGACTGACCCAGCAACCTGGTCATCGGCAAGTTCCATGACATAATAGTAAAAATTATCCTCATAATTTCTACCAACATGAAGAATATCTACGAGCCCTGGATGCCTTCGAGAAATAGGCTCAAAAACTTTTATTCCCTCAAATTCTCTCTCGAATGTTTTATCAAGCTCAAAGTCTGTTCGACTCACAACTTTAACCGCTCTCATTACGCCTGTCACACCCCGAGCAAGCCAAACCTCTCCGTAAGACCCTTTACCAATCTTCCCAATGATCTCGTGATCAGGAATTGTTGGGGGTTTTTCAGGCATATTAAAAGAGTTCTTTTTCTAGCTTTTGAATTTCTTTTTTCAAAATTGAACCTACTCGGTGCTTTGCAAGATAAACCTGTGCAATACTAACACCTAGTTCATCTCTAACCTTTTCCGCTTCCCACCCTTGTACAACATAACAGTCAAAAATCTGAAACTGTCTTGGTGACACTTTATCTTTAACTTTATCTATCCCTCGGTCAGTTAAACTTTTTTTCCACTCTGCTTCCCAAATTCTTTCCAAAAGCGGCCCATCAAGGTCTTCTATTTTATCAATTGGAGACCCTCCTGAATCATCTTCTTGGTCCCCATAATCAATGATATCTTTATCTTTTTTTCTTTTCCTAAACTGGTCAGCAATTCTCCATCTTGTAAGATTCATTAGCCAAGCTTTGAACGAACCTTGTTCAGGATCATATTTTCCTTCCTTTTGCTGTTTAGCTATAGCAATGACAGTTTCTTGCACTGCATCAAAAGCCTCTTCATTTCTGAGTCCAGACTTCATAGCAACCCCATATATTAGCCTCCAATAAGTCCGGTAAAAATCATCCCAACTTTTTTGATCTTCCCAATCATTAAGGCGCTCAATTAGGCTTTTTCTAGTCCTTTGAAACTCCTTATATTTCGGATCTTCCGGCTTAATTGACATTATGAAATAGAATACATCTAGTACATAATTAATACAATAGTAGAGCTATATATTTCCTCTATATTAGGAAAGTTTGAATAAAAAAAATAAGCATTTAATGTAATACTTCAAAGCTAAATGGACTACAAAACCGCAATCCGAGTTGACCCCAATGATAATGTTTTGGTCGCATTGAAGAATATTGAACCCTCAATAGAAATTGAGCCTAGCCTAATTACTAAGGAATATATTCCCGCCAAACAGAAATTGACTTCTATAAAATTTGAAGCTGGTGATGAAATAATTATGTACGGCGTAACTGTTGGAGCTGCAACCCAAACAATTCTACCAGGGCAGTTACTCACCACTGAAAACGTGGCACACAAATCTTCAACCTATACAGGAAAAAATTTAGAGTTTACTTGGAAAGAACCCGACCTAGGTGATCTGAAAAATAAGACGTTTGATGGATACCACCGTTCAAATGGAAAAGTAGGTACCGCTAATCACTGGGTATTTATACCATTAGTCTTCTGCGAATCCAGAAACCTTGAAATGCTTAAAAGCGCTTTAAGAAAAACGCTAGGATATTCTTTTGACGATCCTTACACTACGTTTGCTCAAGAGTTAAGGTCATCATTTGAAAACGGAGCCGACAAGGAAAAACTCAATAAAATTTCATCAGGATCTGATAAATTATCTCAGAAACCATTATTTGCTAATGTCGATGGCCTGAAATTTTTAGATCATGGATTAGGCTGTGGTGGAACTCGTGATGATGCTAAAACTTTGTGTGGTCTTATTGCAGGTTACATCACTCACCCTAATGTTGCTGGGGCTACCATTCTAAGCCTGGGTTGTCAAAACGCACAAGTAAGCATACTTGAAGAGGAAATAGAAAATAGGGATCCAAATTTCAAAAAACCTCTCCTCATTTTTGAACAACAGAAATATGGTTCTGAACGAGAAATGCTCAATAATGCGATCAGGGAAACATTTATTGGATTAATTGAAGCGAACAATTGCAAGAGAACACCAGCTCCTTTATCTGAATTAAGCTTAGGGGTCGAGTGTGGAGGCTCTGATGGATTCTCCGGGATATCAGCTAATCCAACAATAGGTCAGTGCGCAGACCTTTTAGTTGGACTCAATGGGTCAGTTATCCTATCTGAATTTCCTGAGCTTTGTGGAGTAGAACAAGAATTATGTAACCGCTGTGAAACTGATGCACTCGCCGAAAAGTTTGCCCATTTAATGAAACTATATAATTCTCGTGCCGAAGAGCATGGGTCAGGATTTAAGGATAATCCATCTCCGGGTAATATTCGCGACGGACTCATTACCGATGCTATAAAATCTGCAGGAGCTGCGAAGAAAGGAGGAACTTCATCGATAGTTGATGTTCTTGATTACCCAGAACAAATAAAGAAGAAAGGTCTTTCTCTACTTTGTACTCCTGGCGGTGACGTCGAATCTACGACCGCAATGGCTGGTTCAGGTGCTAACCTAATGGTTTTTTCCACCGGCCTCGGCACACCGACCGGAAACCCCATCACTCCAACATTAAAGATTTCAACAAACACTGAACTTGCTAATAAATTACCAGACCTCATTGATTTTGATACCGGCTCTATAATAAGAGGAGAGTCATCAATTAACGATTTAGGTAAAGATCTTTTAAATTTATTAATCGAGACAGCCAGTGGAAGGTATTCTCCTAAAGCAGTCCTTTTAGGACAAGATGACTTTTTACCGTGGAAAAGGGGCGTTTCCCTATAGGCTATTCTTATTTTAGTTAGAACTAATAAGACGTAATGATCTAGTCATTAATCCGTCCTATAATGATAAGTACTAATTACCAATTATGCGCATTTTACTGGTAGAGGATAAAAACAGGTTAAGAGAAGCCATAGCACAAGCACTTAAGCAAACCGGTTATGCTGTAGACTCAGCGGACAACGGCAATGATGCACTTTGGATGGCTCAAGAAAATTCCTATAACATCATTTTACTAGATATTATGATTCCGGGAATTGATGGACTTGAGGTCTTACAAAAGCTAAGAGACCTCAATGACCACACCCCAGTTATCCTTTTAACTGCTAAAGATACAATAGCAGACAGAGTAAAAGGCCTGAGAAAGGGCGCTGATGATTATTTGATAAAGCCTTTTGCCCTTGAAGAACTCTTAGCCAGAATTGAAGCCTTATGCAGGAGGTCATATCAAAAATCAACACCTTCAATTAAAATAGATCACTTGGTTATCAATACGTCGGCAAAAACTGTAAAAAAGAACGAGAAATTAATCGAACTCACAGCAAGAGAATATGCAATTTTAGAATATCTTGTAATGAAGGAAGGTTCAGTAATTTCAAGAACCGAAATAGAGGAGCACATTTACGATGAATTAGTTTCCCCTATGAGTAATGTCGTAGATTCTGCAATATGTAATCTTAGGAGAAAAATTTCTAATGACGATAATGACGATGACCTCATACAAACTCGAAGAGGTCAAGGTTACATATTGGTAAGGCAAAACTCATGAGTTCAATTCGCAAGCGCTTATTTATCTGGCTTCTCATGGGACTCAGCACTCTTTGGGCAATAGCCGGCATTGGAATTTACTTGGCAGTGAAAAAGAGTGAACTGACCAAGATTGACTCGGAATTATTAAGACTACAAAGTGCCATTAGATTTTTTGGAGGGCTGTCGCAAAGGACTGAAGGACCTACTAGGCCTGATCATTTGATGTCAAGACTGGCTAGAGAAAATTTTCAAAATGGGGAAAATAGACGGCCTCCTGATTTAAGAATCACCCAAAGCTTAACGGATTTCATTAAAGATAATCCACCCAAGTATAGAATATGGTCTGCAAATGGAACTACTATCAGACAGTCAAAAGGTCTTTCAGAAAAAGACTTTCCATTCCCTCAAAATACCGAAAACCTTAGTGAGCCAACCTTTAGTAGTATTTTCAACGAGGGAGATAGCTATAGGGCAATGACCTTCAGATTTCGCCCTCCTCGAGCAAGAGGAAGGCCAAGGGGTCCTGATCGCGTAGTTCCACCTGGTAACGATTCAGACATTCAGATTCAAGATGAAGCCCCTCCTAGAAATACACCCCAAATCGCAACCATTGCACTGAATACAAAGTCTATGGAGCAAACTCTACAATTCCTGTTGTTTGCTATAATCGCGGTTGGAATAATTGCCGGCTTCCTATCATTTTTACTGGTAAGCTTAGCGTTAAGGAATGGGCTCTCACCATTAAACTTGATGGGAAATAATTTATCATCTGTTAACTCCTCCTCCTTAAGTCATCGATTTTCAAAAGACGGCATTCCTATTGAGCTTTCCCCTATCACTGACCATCTAAATGACCTCATGGTTAGACTTGAGTCTGGATTTAACAGAGAAAGACAATTTAGCAGTGATCTTGCTCATGAATTGAGAACTCCAATCGCAGAACTTAAAATGATGTCAGAGGTCGCTTTACGGTGGCCTGAAAAAAAGAATGAAAATTACGCTTCGGAAACTCTCGAAATTGCTCAGCAACTGCAAGACACCATTGAAACATTATTAAGCTTAAATCGTTTTGAAAACGGTCAAGAGGAGCTAAAAATTGAAGAACTTTGTTTGAAAACAATAATGAACGAATGTCTCGAAAAACATGAAAACCAAATAAGCGACAAAAATATCAAAGTTGATATAAAAATAGATGAAGGAACCGTAATCGATACTGACATCGGAATCTTTCGTACAATCTTAAATAATCTTTTATCAAACGCTGCAGAATACACTCCACAGAAAGGTGAAATCATAATTCAAGCAGAGAGTAATTCATCTGATGAAATTTTAAGAATTTCTAATAGTGTGGATGACATGGAATCTCAGATGTTGGACCACCTCTTTGAAAGGTTTTGGAGAGCTGATAATTCCCGATCAGATAGCTCTCACATTGGGCTAGGTCTTTCCCTGTCCAAAGCTTGCGCAGAAGCTTTATCATTAAAAATGAACGCTTCTTTATGTGAAAATGCTAAATCTATTAAGTTCAGTCTGAATCGCTTAGACTCATAAACATTACTCTCATCATCTTACTGTAATGTATCAATGTTAATATCTATATTATATGTGACCGATCTTAGAAAAAATACTTTCTACTTGCTCACCAAATTTAACTCTAAAAAAATATATGAAACTAAAACTAACTAAATTAATTGCTAGCACTATTGCTCTTGCTGTCATGTCCGCTTCAGCTATTGCTCAAGAAGGGGAAAAGAAAGGTAAGAAAAAAGGTAAAGGAAAGCCTGCGGCTGAACGCCCTGAACGCCCTGAACGCCCTCAAGGTGCAGGACAACGAGGAGCCCGCCCTGAACGTTCTCCTGAAGAAATGCTTAAGACAATCAAGCAAAGATTAGCTGATAACGAAAAATTCGCTGAAATGTTCACGAAGCGCGCAGACAGCGATGAAGACGGAAAACTTTCCGATGAAGAGATCAAAGCAGCTATCGCTAAGATGGCCGAGCGTAGGAAGAATGGTGGCGAAGCAGGCAGACAAAGAGGACCTCGTGGACCAAGACCTGATGAAACAAAGCCAGTGCGTCCAGATGGATCTAAGTCAAAAGGACCTCGTGGACCAAGACCTGAGGGTAAAAAGCCTAGAGGACCTCGCGGAGAGAAAAAGGGACGCCCTGCTCTAGAGGAATAAAAACACTAAAAATCACAAAACCCGAGAAGATCTT
>MDTB01173829.1_pt1 | contig 13932 bp, 13 predicted proteins | sample 811161 | NCBI WGS metagenome assembly MDTB01 (sample SAMN05326650, study PRJNA326480) | marine metagenome | isolation source: seawater | place: Mediterranean Sea | collected 2009
AAGTAGAGGCACCGAGCGGATTCGAACCGCTGTACAAGCTTTTGCAGAGCTCTGCCTAGCCACTCGGCCACGGTGCCTTTAGGGAAGCAAAAGTAGGATTTTTTTATGGCTTCCAACCAAATCCATTCCTAAAAGCATGTTTTTAAATTTTTTGGCATATTTGTATATGACAGTCTCAAATCTGTTCTACTTCAGATAACCCTGTCTGCCGTTAGGCAGGCTACATTATTCATTTTTAGATTTTTTTTGGCGCTGTTAGCATAGCTACGCTTGCCTTGATCATGGGCGATGCTAAGGCTATTTGGAATTATACTAACGGTAAATAAATCATAGCAATAATAATTAAAATAAACTAACACATGAACCCCATTTACTTACTAACGATAGCTCTATTTTTAAATTACACCAGCCTTATTAACATTGGCTAAGGCTCCTTGTGTACTGGCTGCCCAGCCCATTCCGTTTTAACAAAGACACTACCTTTCCCGCTCTAACTCTACCGCTACACTTTCGACATGTCCGCCAATAGGGGGGTTTGTTTTTGCAACTTTAACATTGGCTAAGGATACTTGCGCGCTGGCTGCAAAAATGCGATTTAAAATACGTTGTGCTACGTGTTCCAACAGCTTTGAGGGTGTTGCCATTTCTTCTCTCACACAGGCGCATAAGGTTACATAATCAATGGTGTCTTCGAGTTGGTCCGAAACGGCAGAAACGGATAAGTCGCCCTCTACCCACACATCTACACGGTACGCACTGCCAATCAGTGTTTCTTCAGGTAAACAACCGTGGTAGGCATAGACCTGAATGTTTTCTACATATACTTTTCCCATAGTGCGCCAAATATAGAAACTAAAACCAGTAAGTATGGTTAAATAATTACCTTTGCACGAAACTTTTAACTGATGAGCAAACAGCCATCTAAGCATTTTATTGAACATATTATTGACGAAGATCTAGCCGCAGGTCTTGAACAGGTAGCTTTACGCTTTCGTTTCCCCCCTGAACCGAATGGCTATTTGCATATTGGGCACGTTAAGGCAATTTGCCTCAACTTTGAGCTTGGAAAAACATACAATGCGCCTGTAAACCTTCGTTTTGATGACACCAATCCCGCCAAAGAAGAACAGCATTTTGTAGACGCCATAAAAAACGACGTGTCATGGTTGGGCTATTCATGGGACAAGGAGTGTTACGCCTCGGACTATTTTGATCAACTTTATGCTTGGGCCATCCAACTGATCACACAAGGAAAGGCATATGTAGATGCTCAATCTGCCGAGCAAATGGCAGCGCAAAAAGGCACCCCCACCACACCAGGATCGGAAAGTCCTTTTCGCAATCAAGACCCCAAGGAAGCCTTGCGCTTATTCGAGGAAATGAAAAACGGAGCGCACCCCGAAGGGTCAACGACCCTTCGCTTTAAGGGGGATATGACGTCGCCAAACATGTTGCTCCGCGACCCCATTATATACCGTATAGTCAACAAAAAGCATCACCGCACTGAAGATAAATGGTGTATTTATCCGATGTACGATTGGGCGCACGGGCAGTCCGATTACATGGAACAAATATCCCACTCGTTATGTACGCTCGAATTTAAACCTCATCGTGATTTATATGATGCGTTTTTAGATGAACTGGTAGCTAAAGGCTTACGACCAAAACAACGTGAGTTTGCTCGTCTAAACCTAAACTATACCATTACCAGTAAACGGAAGCTACAACGACTTGTGGAAGAAAACGTTGTTTCCGGTTGGGATGACCCACGCATGCCAACGATTAGCGGATTGCGCCGTCGTGGGTACACGCCAGCAGCCCTACGAAAGTTTGCCGAAACCGTAGGTATTGCCAAAAGAGAAAACGTTATTGACGCGTCGTTATTAGAATTTTGTATACGGGAAGATTTAAATAAAACAGCCACTCGCGCCATGGCGGTACTACACCCCATTAAAGTGGTAATCACAAATTATCCTGACAACAAAACAGAAACAGTTCAAACCGAAAACAACCCCGAAGACGCAGCTACTGGAACACGAGAGTTGCCGTTTGGGAAAAACCTCTTTATTGAACAAGACGACTTTAAAGAAGAAGCAAACCGTAAGTTTTTCCGTTTGAAAATAGGTGGTGAAGTACGCCTAAAGAGTGCTTATATCATCAAGGCAACAGCTGTAGAAAAGGACGCGGATGGTAATGTTACCACTGTCTTTTGTACCTATGATCCAAAAAGTCTTAGCGGTAGCGGCACGCCAGAAAGCCAACGTAAAGTCAAAGCGACGATTCATTGGGTTAGTGCATCACACGCCAAAGAAATAGAGGTACGTCAATACGATCGGTTGTTTAAAATCCCTTCTCCCGACAGCGACAAGGACATCGATTTTATGACACATATAAATCCAGATTCGCTGTCTGTGCAAACGGCCCTTGCAGAGCCTATGTTAGCAACAGCAACAGCAGGCGACTGTTTTCAGTTTCAGCGCATGGGGTATTTTGTTTGCGATAAAAACAGCAGCGCCACCAATAAGGTGTTCAACAAAACGGTAGGATTGCGAGATACATGGGAAAAACAACAACAAAAACAGCAGCAAAACCCGCAACAAACAAAACCACAACAGCAGCTTAAGCCAATAGACGAACTTAGGCGTGTGGGCAAAAAATTCACAAACCTGTCAGCTGAAAAACAAGAAGCAGCAAGCGCACAAGTAGCAGTGCTCGCAGCTCAAATCTCATATGATGAATTAGCGCCGTTATTTAATACGGCACCAAAAAAAGTGGGAACCCGCGCGGTGGTTCTTTTAACCCTAAAAGAACAACTGAAATCAAATTCGATAACACCTCAAGCGCGAGACTTTATAGCAAAAGCCCAACAAGACAAAAACGATTTATTAGTAAAAATTGCAGATGGCATCAAAGTATAATATTCTAGCTTTATTTATCTTTTTTTCAACCTTTACCGTAGCACAAAACGACATAGGCTCATGGCTGATATATAAAAACAAACTAAAGCTTAACAGCAAAACCAGTATAGACGCGCAATATCAGCACAGGAGCTTTAGGTTAGATTTGGCAGAAGACCAGGTGCTCATTACTGCAGGCTTAAGCCACGCCCTTTCAGAAAACATTTCCGTTTCTGCAGGATATCGAAAGATTGGCGCACTGTCCGAAAACGGGATGTACCAAAAAGTGACCTTTTCTACCAAGCTTGACAAAGTAACCCTTACAAACTCCTTCTTTCTAGAGGAGCGTTGGTTAGGCGATGATTTTCAACTCCGATATCGCTTCGGGCTGACGGCAAAAATTCCGCTTTCAACAAAAACAGCACTAAGCTTAACAGAAGAAGTTTTTCTGCAAAATTCAGGCACCAGTTTTAATCAAAACCGTATAACGGCACAAGTTTCAAGGAAGCTTTCGGATGCGCTACAGCTAAATTCAGGCATTATGCACTGGCAGTTTCCAAACCAAAAAAATTGGGTGTTTTTGTTGTCGCTATCACATACCATTGATATATAAAAAAACCCCAGCGTATTGCTGAGGTGTTTTACAATGAATGTGTTTACTTACGCCTCGCCTTTCTCTTTGTTTTCTTTTCCTTTTTTCATTGCCTCTCCAATTTGGTTACTTGCGGTAAAGGAAGCGACCATATTGTTTAGCATGTCTGACCCTGCTTGTGGCGTGTTTGGCAATAGAATAAGGTTCGAATTTGTTTCTTCTCCAATAGACTGCAAGGTGTCGTAATGTTGGGTTACTACAATAAGCGCAGAAGCCTCTTGCGAGTTGATACCCACTTTATTTAGGACCTCCACAGACTCCTCCAAACCACGGGCAATTTCGCGCCGTTGATCGGCAATACCTTGACCTTGTAAACGCTTAGATTCCGCTTCCGCTTTTGCTTTTTCTACAATTAAAATGCGTGCAGCGTCTCCTTCATATTGTGCTGCGATCTTTTCTCTTTCAGATGCATTTATACGGTTCATGGCTTGTTTTACTTGCTCGTCAGGATCAATATCCGTTACCAGTGTTTTGATAATATCATAGCCATAGTTTATCATTGCGTCGTTAAGCTCAGATTTTACAGCAATTGCAATATCGTCCTTGCGTTCAAAAACATCATCAAGGCGCATTTTTGGCACCTCAGCACGCACCACATCAAACACATAGGAAGTGATTTGATCATGTGGGTAGTCGAGTTTATAGAACGCTTCATATACCTTGTCCTTAATGACCATGTATTGCACGGACACCTTAAGCTTAACAAAAACATCGTCTTTAGTTTTGGTTTCTACAATCACATCAAGCTGCTGAATCTTAAGGCTCAATCGCCCAGCAATTCTATCTACAATGGGTATGCGAAGCTGAAGCCCAGACTGGCGAATGCTTTGGAAACGCCCAAAGCGTTCTACAACCGCAGCCGACTGTTGCTTGACAATAAAGATGGCAGAAACAACCAAAACAAAGACAGCAAAGCCTACCAATAAGTTTAATATAAATTCCATAATCAATACGTTTAAGTGAAGTATAAATATAGTGTTTTAGGCGTTAATACGCGCTAAGGCCGCTTGAATTCGGGCGATACATTTTTCGACACCAAGAACACTGCAAATCTCGAACACATCAGGCCCTCGCAAACCACCTACAAGTGCAATTCGTAGAGGCGCCATAACCTTCCCTAAACCAATGTTGTTTTCGTTTGCCCAACCTTTTATCATAGCACTCATAGCGCCTGCAGACGTATCTCCTGTTTGTTCTAGGAGCCCAGCAACACCAGTCAAAATAGTTGCCGTTTCATGTTTCCACTGCTTGCGAACAGCTTTTTCGTTATACACCGTTGGCGCAACAAAAAAGAAACAGGCTTCTTCCCATACGTCCGTCAAAAGCGTAAGCCGGTTTTGAATGAGTTCAGCAATGCGACTTAAATCTACACCCTCTTTTTCGACGCCGTTGCTTATTAGCGCCTTTTCCAATGTAGCTACTACAATTGATGCATCAGCCTTTTGTGCATATTGTTGATTAAACCACTTGCACCGTTCAGGGTCAAACCGCCCGCCTGACTTTGTGATCGCCGTTAATGAAAATGCATCGATGAGTTCGTCCATAGAAAACAGTTCCTTAGCCCCTCCAGGGCTCCACCCCAACAAAGCAAGGTAATTAACCAAACTCTCAGGCAAATAACCGCTTTCTTTGAACCCTGGCGTTTGTTCATCCCATTTTAAAGGAAACACAGGAAAGCCAAACTTATCCCCATCCCGTTTAGATAATTTCCCCTTTCCTACAGGCTTTAGTATAAGCGGAACGTGAGCAAAAACAGGTGGCTTCCATTCAAAGGCCTTGTATAACAATACGTGTAACGCCATAGATGGAAGCCATTCTTCACCTCGAATGACGTGACTTATTTGCATGTAATGATCGTCGACAACGTTTGCTAAGTGATACGTTGGCATGCCGTCTTGCTTGACTAAGATCTTATCGTCTAGAAGGGACACGTCAATTTCAATTTCTCCACGAATTTCGTCTTCTAGCCTTAAGCTGATGTTTTCTCCCGCTGAAAAGGGCCTAAACCGTATAACGTGGGGCGTTCCTGCAGCTAACAACTGTTTAGTCTCGTTAGCAGTTAACGAAAGACTATTTTTAAGTTCCCCCCGATTTTTCCAATTATAAATAAAGGTTTCTCCTTTTGCCTCTGCAGCACCTCGCATGGCAGCCAGCTCTTCCGCAGAGTCGAACGCGATATATGCTCTTTTCGAACGCACTAAGGTTTCTATATTGTTGATATATAGTGTTTTGCGTTCGCTTTGACGGTAGGGTTCAAAATCACCTTTCGTGCTTGGGCCTTCGTCAGGGACTATTCCTAACCACTCTAAAGCATTTTGGATATACGCTTCTGCCCCTTCAACATACCGACTTTGATCGGTATCCTCCAAACGTAAAACAAATGAGCCCTTATGTTTTCTTGCAAACAAATAGTTGTAAAGTGCTGTGCGTACCCCACCAATATGTAGTGGTCCTGTAGGACTGGGCGCGAAACGAACTCTTACAGCCATGCTTTCTTTTTTCCAAAGATACAACCGAACCGAATTTTAATACAGTGTTAAATGAATATATTTGCCACATGCAAGCATCGGTTGATTTTTTATATCATACAGCATTTTCTATTTCTGACGAGCAATTATATGTCCGTTGGCTCACGGCTTGCGCAACAATGTTTGATGCTGACTCCATAGACCTAGCGATCGCATTTATGGACGACGAAGCATTACATGCGTTAAACCTTACGCATCTTAATCACGACACCTATACAGACATCATTACCTTTGACGATTCAGTTGGAAAAGAGATAGTCGCGAATATTGCGATTTCGGTGGAGCGTGTTAAGGCAAACGCAAAGACGTTCTCGCAAACCTTTGATAATGAGCTCCTTAGAGTAATTTCTCACGGCCTTTTACACTGTTTGGGCTTTAGTGACAAGACAGTAGCAGAGAACGAAAAAATGAAAGGAGCTGAAGACAGCTGCATTAAACTGTTCCACGCGGAACACAAATTTTCGAATGATGTTTCATGATGTTTATGATGTTATTGTTGTTGGTGGCGGTCATGCTGGTGCAGAAGCAGCTGCGGCTGCAGCCAACATGGGGAGCAAAACATTGCTCGTAACGATGAACTTGCAAAACATTGGTCAAATGTCTTGTAACCCCGCGATGGGTGGAATAGCCAAAGGTCAAATTGTAAGAGAAATTGACGCATTAGGTGGGTATAGCGGAATCGTTTCCGACAATACGGCCATACAGTTCAAAATGCTAAACCGATCAAAAGGGCCGGCGATGTGGAGTCCACGCGTTCAATCAGACCGGATGTTGTTTGCGGCTGCATGGCGCAATATGTTGGAGCAAACACAGCACTTAGATTTTTATCAAGACATGGTTTCAGATTTGCTTTTTGATGGAGACGATATTGCAGGAGTTGTTACAAGCCTTGGTATTGAAATAAAATCAAAAGCCGTTGTTCTTACCAGCGGAACCTTTCTTAATGGCCTTATTCACATCGGTGAAAAACAATTTGGCGGAGGTCGTGCTGGCGAAAGCGCCTCTTTTGGTATTACAGAGCGTCTTACAGAAAGAGGGTTTGAATCAGGGCGTATGAAAACTGGCACCCCACCCCGTGTAGATGGCCGTTCCTTAGATTATACTAAAATGATTGAGCAGCCTGGCGACCCTAACCCATCTAAGTTTTCATACGCTACGGTAACCTCACCCCTTTCCCATCAACGAGCTTGCCATATGACATATACAAGCCCTACTGTACACGACTTACTCCGAGAAGGCTTTGATAGATCTCCGATGTTCAATGGGCGTATTAAAAGTATCGGGCCGCGGTATTGTCCTTCTGTTGAAGACAAAATCAATCGTTTTGCTGAAAAAGAACGCCATCAAATTTTTGTTGAGCCCGAAGGATGGGACACCGTTGAGGTGTATGTCAATGGGTTTTCTACCTCCTTACCTGAAGAGATTCAGTTCAAAGCTTTACGCGCAGTGGCTGGTTTTGAGCATGTAAAGTTTTTCCGTCCTGGTTATGCTATAGAGTATGATTATTTTTCCCCCACGCAGCTCAAGCACACACTTGAAACAAAAACAGTAAATGGCCTGTTTTTTGCAGGGCAAATAAACGGTACTACAGGCTATGAAGAAGCCGCCTCTCAAGGGATAATGGCGGGAATAAACGCACACCAATACGTATCTGAAAAGCCTTCTTTTGTTCTTTCAAGAGATGAGGCATATATAGGTGTATTGATTGACGACCTTATCACAAAAGGCACAGAAGAACCCTACAGGATGTTTACTTCACGCGCCGAATATCGCACGATCTTGCGCCAAGACAATGCCGATGTACGACTTACACCAAAAGCCCATGAAGTTGGCCTCGCAACGGACGAACGCTTAAAGCAAATGGAGCAACAGTCCAGTAAAGCACAAAAATTAACCTCCTTTTTTACTAAGACAAGCATACGCCCTGAAGATGTTAATCCAATGCTGGAGAATAAGGCTTCTGCTCCGGTAAAGCAATCCTTAAAAATGAGTAAAGTTTTGGCGCGACCCAATATTACAATAGCTGATTTCTTAACTCAGGAGCCGGTTGCGAATTTTGTTGCAGAGCACAATATGGATACGTCGGTATTAGAACAAGTAGAAATTCAGATTAAGTATGCCGGTTATATCGCCAAAGAAAAAGCGCAAGCGGATAAACTTTCACAGCTTGATCATGTTCCTATACCAGAAGAATTCGATTACGAAAAAGTAAAGTCACTTTCGATGGAGGCGCGTCAAAAACTATCTAAAATTAAACCTGTTACCATTGCACAAGCCTCAAGAATTAGTGGCGTTTCGCCAAGCGACTTGTCAGTATTGCTTGTCTATATGGGGCGTTAATTGTTTCACGTGGAACCACTACCTGTAAAAGACTTTTTGGTTAGCAACGAAATCTTCCTGTTGAAGTATAACAGGACAATCAATGCGTGGCAAACAACACCGGCGCTACCGCCGAAAACACTTCAAACCTACTATCCAAAAGATGTCTATTTGTCACATACAGACAAGGCAGCTGGGATTAAAGCCAGTATATATTTATGGATTAAGAGGCTAAACATTCAAACAAAACTCAACTGGGTTTCCAAGACAAATAGATGTGGAAAACTACTGGACTTTGGCGCAGGGAACGGTGCATTTGTACAAGCAGCAGCTAAAAAAGGCTGGAGCACCTATGCTTTTGAGTCTTCCGAAACAGCTAAAAAAACCCTTACAACAAAAGGCATAAGACAAATTAGCGACATACACCCAGACGACAATTATGATGTAATTACCTTATGGCATGTTTTTGAACATCTGCCAAACCCCAAGCAACAAATGAAACGCTTTTACGAAGCTTTAGCGCCTGGCGGAATTTTGGTTTTGGCCGTTCCGAACCACAACTCCTGGGACGCAAAACATTACGGAGCGTATTGGGCGGCGTATGATGTGCCTCGCCATTTGTGGCATTACAAAAAAGCATCCATTACTGGTCTTGCAAATGAAGTAGGCTTTAACGTGTTAAAATCCCATAATATGTTTTGGGATGCATTTTACATCGCTTTGATTTCTGAACAATATAAAAATTCCAAAAGCGCCTGGATCTTAGGTTTTTTCAAAGGGCTATACTCAAACATTATAGGCTGGAGACAAAAGAACACCTCATCGCTAACTTTTATACTTCAAAAGCCCGAATAAGGCGATTTACCGACGTTTTGAGAAGCCATGCGTACAAACCCCCTTCTGTAAATAGATGTGGGACTGCAAACACAGCCTTGTGGACACACAGCCATAGAGCTTCCTTATAGCAAAAACCATTATGATAGGAAACAATTATATTGATTTTTGGTGAAGCAACCGCGTCAACTTGAATGACAATTCTGTAAAAATCATTTTCGCATTTCCATTGCGCTCTAAATGATATGCGCTTTTTTCGAGCGCATCAATAATGGGCAGTATATTTGAACCATGAATAAAACGCGCGAATTTTGAAAGTTTAAAATTTGTGGTTTCACTAAATGGAGCCACAGCGCTTAGTTCGTAATGTGTCATTACCGCAGCACGGAAAAGCATAATGGCAAATTCCAAGAATTGCTTTTGTGTTTCCACGCCTTCCGAAGCTATTTGTTGACTCCAGTCGGTAAGTTCAAGAACCACCCCTTTGTTGCCTTTAGCACGAAAAGCGGTACGCACCCAACTCACAAACCACTGCTCATATTGCGCTCGATTACCTTGCTGCTTAAATAAAGCAAGCGCCTTTCCAACAGCACCATTGCTTTGTGCTGCTAATGTTTCCGCTAGTTCTTGATCGGCCCCTTTGTCAATCAAAAAAGCAGCAATATCTTTTTTTGAAACACGCCCAAAGTGTGTTCGCTGACAGCGAGAACGAATGGTTGAAAGGAGTTGGTTTTCATCTGGACAGACCAACAAAAACAGGGTCTTTGCGGGGGGCTCCTCTATGCTTTTTAACAATTTGTTGGACGCCGCGGTAGTAAGCTTTTCGGCGTGCCAAATAACGACACACCTCCATCCACCTTCAAAAGATTTCAAACTCACTTTTTGTATAACCTTAAGGGCATCGTTTACATGTATAGCAGCTTGTTTGTTCTCGATCCCTAAAAATTGTGACCAATCGTATAACGTGGCGTAGGGCTGTTGCTGAACGAACTCTCGCCAAGAAGTACTAAACGCATCAGAAGTAGGCTTTGATTTTACTTCATTAGTAATTGCTGTTGGAAAGACAAAATGAATGTCTGGATGTACAAAACCATTGGCTTTTTGTCGTGCTGATGAATCGTCATGCTCGCCCCCGCAGACCACAGCATTGGCATAGGCGATTGCCAAAGCAAGCACCCCCTGTTCATCACTGCCTTCAAACATTTGTGCGTGAGGAACTCTTTGCATAGCCAGACTGTCTAGCAATACGTTCTTCTGATTTTGATGTCCGATGATGTCTTGAAAATGCATGCATAAATATACAAACCGCATTTAACTAAAACGCAACATCAAAAACACAAACGAAATTGTATTTTTGCGCAAACAAAAAACAACATGAACTCCTTAGAGAACCTTTCTTTTGATCAAGAACGTGCACTTGTCCGTGTAGATTTTAATGTGCCCTTAGATGACAATGGCAATGTTACAGATGCGACAAGAATTGCGGCAGCACTTCCAACGATTAACCATATTCTGGCAGGCGGCGGCAGCTGTGTGCTAATGTCTCATTTAGGCAGACCAAAAGGGAATGACCCCAAAATTAGCTTAAGACAAATTGTACCTTCACTTGAAAAACATTTAGGTCAGGCAGTACACTTTTGTGATGAAGTGGTAGGTGACAAAGCTGAGGCTCAAGCCTTTGCTCTTAAGCCCGGAGAAGTGCTATTGTTAGAGAATCTGCGTTTTCACGAAGAAGAAACCAAAGGAGACGAGGCCTTTTCTGCAGCATTGGCAAAGCTTGGTACAGTCTATATAAATGACGCTTTTGGAACAGCACATCGCGCACATGCTTCAACAACAGTAGTGGCACAGTTTTTTGCTGAAAAAAAATGTTTTGGACACCTGTTAGCAGGAGAAATACAAGCCATTGATAAAGTGATGACTTCGGGAGAGAAACCTGTTTTAGCAGTTTTGGGTGGCGCAAAAGTATCATCAAAAATTACCATTATCGAAAACATTTTACCCAAGGTAGATCACCTTATTATTGGTGGTGGTATGGCGTTTACATTTATAAAGGCGCAAGGCGGATCTATAGGAAAATCTATTTGTGAGGATGATAAAATGCCCTTGGCATTATCTATTCTGGCGAAGGCAGAAAAGTTAGGCGTAAAAATTCACTTGCCTGTTGATGTCCGCGCAGGACAAGATTTTTCAAACGATACCCCACAACGCATATTCCCGATAAATCAAATACCAGATGATTGGGAAGGCATGGATGCAGGACCAGTATCGGAAAAGAATTTCGACGCTATTGTAAAACAAGCCAGGACTATTTTGTGGAACGGACCCCTAGGAGTATTTGAGTTTCCAAACTTCTCAACCGGAACCCGCGCGCTAGGAGATAGCATTGTAGCTCAAACGACGGCAGGCGCTTTTTCGCTAGTTGGTGGCGGAGACTCTGTAGCAGCGGTGAAGCTTTTTGGACTTGAAGAAAAGGTTAGCTATGTGTCAACAGGCGGCGGGGCAATGCTTGAAAGCCTTGAGGGGAAAACACTGCCCGGAATAGCTGCAATATTGGCTTAATTTTTGTTACTTGGTGCGGATGAAACTACGCGTGTTACTTTTAATACTTATTGCGGCAGCTTGCAAGCGCACGTCAGCGCCTATTGTAAAATCCTCGAACGGAAACATCAATACCATTACAGTTGTAATGCCTGATCTTCTTTGGAAAACGGAAGTAGGACAGGCTGTCAGAGCTGCGTTTGCATTTCCTGCAGAAGGACTTCCACAACAAGAACCGCTGTTCGATTTACGCCAAATGCCACCTGAGGTATTTACTGGCTTCGCACGATCTAGCAGAGCTATCTTGTGGGTAGGCTTTAGCGACGAAGTTGTAATTCGAACCGACAAGGATCGTTATGCTCGCCCGCAGCAAATGGCGGTATTGAGTGCACCAGAAACGACTTCATTGGTAGAAATGGTTTTGTCTCAGTCTACATCAATCATTAAGTCGTTTAAACAAGGCGAAGTAGCAGAGCGCCAACGCCGTATTGGCATATCTACTCTAAAACAGGATGCATTACGAGATCGTTTTGGGATTGACCTTACCATGCCTTCTGCGTATCGTGTGTTTAAAGAAGATGACAAAACAGTTTGGTTTCAGCGCGAAATCCAAAAGGGACACGTGAATATATTGGTTTATGAACTACCTAAAAGCACTGCGTTTGATTGGGAAAACCCGCTGCAAGATGTTATTCGCATACGTGACTCTGTAGGTAAAGCGTTTGTTCCTGGAAGGCTTGAAGGGGCACATTTAATTACAGAAGAGGCCTATAAGCCGTATGTGTATTACACCAAAATAGGCGGGCTTTCAGCCATTGAAACACGAGGTACTTGGGAAGTGAAAGGAGATTTTATGGCAGGACCGTATTTGCAATATTTCCTTGATGATAAAGCAAACAACCGGTATTTAGTTATGGAAGGGTTTGCATTTGCGCCGTCTGTTGCCAAACGCGACTATGTTTTTGAAGCAGAGGCAATTATGAAGTCGATACAAGAAATAAAGTTCGACTAATTTTCTTTGGTTTCGTCTTTTTGGTCTTCTTCTTGCTTTGTGGCGTTCTTAAACTCTTTGATTCCGGTTCCAAGTCCTTTCATCAACTCAGGGATTTTTCGACCACCGAATAAGAGCAATACAACCAACGCAATTACAAGGATTTGAACAGGGCTTATAGCAAAAAACATAATTTGTATTTTTAACAAAGGTAACAAAGAAAATGGATTTAATTGACGCAGGATTTAGTACGAATCAACTACCTATCTTTGTAACAAATGAAAAGTAAAAAGAAAAAGAAGTCGGATTTTTGGAAACGGTGGCGCGCGACCTATCGATTTGTTATTTTTCACGATGAAACATTCGAAGAGCGTTTTTCCTATAAACTCAACCGCCTCAATGTTTTTCTAACTATCAGCATCTCTGTAGTATTGCTTATAGCCGCTACGTTTTTGGTGATTTCGCAAACACAACTTAAGGAATATATTCCTGGTTACGATTCCTCAGAACTACGCCGTCAAGCAATTCGCAACAACGACAGACTTGATTCGCTACAGCTAACACTCCAGCGGAATCAACGTTATATAGCATCTGTAAATAAAGTTTTGAGAGGCGATTTGGACCTTCAAGAACTGGAAACTCAACGTCAATTTGACTCCATTCTAATTGATACGGCTTTTGTTGACTTTCCCAAGTCAAAAGCAGACTCCTTACTTCGTGCGGACGTGGCGCAAGACGACAAATACAACGTCCTTGAATCTGCCAGTCAAACGGTGCCGTTTGTGCTTTTTCCCCCCGTGACAGGGACTGTTAGCCAATCGTATGATGCAAGCACAGAACATTATGCCGTTGATGTGGTTGTTCCCAGAAACACACCCGTAAAGGCCGCCGCCGAAGGCAATGTCATTTTCGCAGGCTGGACAACGGAAACAGGATATGTGATTATCATTGATCACCCCTACAATATCATATCTGTATACAAGCACAACGCTTCGTTAAATGTACGCCAGGGTAATTCGGTTATTCCAGGTCAAGTAATTGCCATTGCTGGAAACTCTGGCACGATGACCACGGGACCGCACTTACATTTTGAGTTATGGAGCGATGGATATGCGCTTAACCCAGAAGAATTTATTGAATTTGAATGATGAGCATAAAGCAACGCATTGC
>MDTB01075472.1_pt1 | contig 13931 bp, 11 predicted proteins | sample 811161 | NCBI WGS metagenome assembly MDTB01 (sample SAMN05326650, study PRJNA326480) | marine metagenome | isolation source: seawater | place: Mediterranean Sea | collected 2009
ATAAAATTTATAATCTTTTTAAAATTTTTTTTATTATGATTTTTAAGTATTAGAGTTTGAAGCCAGTAATTACTAATCGCATCGCCGGACTCTTTTAGAATAATAACATCTCTTAAATCTTTGAAAATAGATTTATATTTTAAATAAAGTTTTCTTTTAAATTTAATAATTTTACTAATATTTTCTAGTTGAGCACATCCTAGAGCTGCATTAATATTTGGCATTGCGTAATTGTATCCAATCTCGTCATGTATATAATCATATTTATGTTTAACTTTTGCGACATTTACGAGATGACGAGCTTTTTTTGCTAAGCTTTTATCATTGGTTAAAATCATACCTCCGCCTCCTGTAGTTATAGATTTGTTGCCATTAAAACTTATCACTCCAAATGAACCAAATGTTCCTGTATGTTTTTTTTTATAAAAACTTCCAATTGACTCTGCAGCATCTTCAATAATTTTAATCTTGTATTTTTTTGAAATTTTCAAAGCTTGCTCAATATTAGCAGGATGACCAAAAATATGAACTAGTATCAAAGCTGAAATTCTTCTTCCTGTTTTTTTGTTATAACATTTATTTGATTTAATTTTTGTTATTTTAGATAAGTAATTATCTAACTTAGAGAAATCGACTCCATACTCGTAAATATTACTATCAACAAAATGTGGGATCGCTCCGGCATATATAATAGAATTACATGTTCCAACAAATGTAAGAGCTGGCACTAAAATTTCTTCATTTTCTTGAGTAATTAATTTTATTGCGATATGTAAACCAGAAGTACCATTAATTACACTTATTGCAAATTTAGACTTGGTAAACTTTTTTATTTTGTTTTCAAATTTTTGAATGTATTTTCCAGAATTGCTACTTGAAACGAATGACGAATTAATACAATCATTTAAATATTTTTTTTCATTACCCTTAAAAAAAGGTTTGTGAATTAATTTAGAAGACTGCCCTACTACAATTTTAAGTCTATTGAAAATTTCTTTTTCAATCGATTTTGTTTTCATTTGCTAAAGATTATACAGATTAAATTTATAGTAATTTAAATTTTGATTTTGGGAAAACCAATCAAATGTTTTTTTTATTCCTTCTTTGAAACCTTTCTTTCCTGCATACCTAGGTTTCCACTTAAGAATTTTCTTTGCTTTTAAGTTAGAACAAACTAATCTGTTAACTTCACTATTTAGTGGCCTTACTCTATTGAGATCTTTATTTAAGCTTATTTTTTTATTAGAAATTTTAATTATTATTTTTAAAACTTCCTCAATTGATACTTCAAAATTACTACCAATATTAATTACTTCTCCTGAGGTTTTTTTTGATTTTATTGCTTTCTCAAATGCATCTACTGTGTCTGAGACGTAAGAAAAATCTCTAGTAGGTTTCAAATTTCCTAAATTAATCTTCTTTGAGTTGAGTATTTGACAAATAATTGTTGGTATTACTGCTCTCATTGATTGCCTTGGACCGTATGTATTAAATGGCCTTAAAATTGTTACAGGTAATTTGTAAGAATAAAAGTATGACATTGCTATCTGATCTGCGGATGCTTTTGAGGCTGAATAAGGAGATTGAGTATTTATAGGATGATTTTCGGTGATCGGAATAAATTTAGCTGAACCATAAATTTCACTAGTTGAAGTATGAATTATTTTTTTAATATTGAAGTTTTTTGCGGCTTCAAGGATATTAAATATTCCTAATATGTTTGTATCTATATAGCTTTTAGGTGACTTGTATGAGTATGGTATGCCGATTAAAGCTGCTAAATTAATTATTACATCACTTTTTTTTACTGCATCAGTTACCGAATTTGGATCTCTGACATCTCCACTAAAAATTTGTATCTTTTTTAATTTATCTTTAGTTAAAGTATCTAACCATCCATAATGATTAAATGAATTATATTGAACAAAAGCGTTAATTTTTGCTCCTTTAGAAATAAGTTTTTCAACTAAGTGAGATCCTATAAATCCCTCAGATCCTGTTATTAGTATTTTCATGGTACTTTTTTATCAATCGTATTCATTTGAGAGTATTATCCAAAGCTTTATATAGATTTAAAAAATTTATACTTTGCTTATTTCCATGTTCATTTGCGTGTACTCCGGCTGCTATATGAGAAATTAAAGCTGAGTCATTTATGTCAAATTTTTTTGAAATTTGTAAAATTGAAAAAAGAGTAATAAAAATATCTCCACATCCTATCGTATCAATAGCATTTTTTAACACAGTTGGAATATAAAAATTTTTTTTCTTATATCTAATTGCACATCCTTTTTTTCCCAATGTAACAATGAAAACTTTATATTTATCTAATAGTTTATTGTTTTTATTAAAAAGATATAAAATATCGTCTGTTTTATTTTTTACACCTAATCTAAATTCCTGTTCATCAATACACATAATGTTGCTTTTCTTATATTTTGTAAAAATATTAAATCCAAAATTATATGAATTTGCTTGACAATTTATAATAATATTTTTTTTTGAATTATTTAAAATTTTAATTAATCTTTTATTAATTGAAAAATATCCGTAATCTAAAACTATTATATTCTTAAATTTATTAATTAATCTTTTTATAAAACTAAAATATCTCGCTTCATCTTTATTTGATAATAATTGATCTTCATTAAGTGTTACTTGATAAAGTTTATTGTTACTATATTGATCTATATAACGAATTTTTTTAATTGGCTTTAAATTTAACTTGATTTTAGCTTGTTTAATTCTTTTATCACTTAATGACCTATAAACACTGTTACTTTCTGAATTTTGAAATTTAGATGTTACTACATTTTTCAAAAATTGTGCTAGGGTATTTGCTACTAGCATAGAGCCTCCAGCAAATTTTGTTTCATTTTTATAAAGTGTAGAAATAATTGTAGCTTTATTTGATTTTCCACTTGTTGTTACATATCTATATATATCTATAATAGGGTCTCCTATAACTAATATTTTCTCATTAAATTTGTTTTCAAAAGTCTCAACAAAATTTGATTTAAGTTTTTCTTTGTTAATTTTTTTTATAAAAGGTTTAGCTTTTTCATTTATTAAATCAAAATGTTCATTGATTATTTTTCCTGAGGAATAAATTGGGGTATTAGTAAATTTAGTTTCGCCACCTAAAAATTTAACCAACTTCTTTTCTTTACTTAAATTATTAGTAAGATCTTTAAAATCTACATAATCTTTACCTTTAAAATAAATATCCGGTTTTATAAGTCTAATCATATTTTCAGACGACGGATAGTTACTTACAATTACTTCATCAACAGTTCTTAAGTTTTTAAGAAAGAAAACTCTATCATTTATTTTGAATACAGGTCTACTTGGTCCTTTATTTACAAATTTATCTGCTGTTACTGATACTATTAAAAAATCTACATGTTTTTTTGCCTCTTTAAAATAATTCACATGGCCAACGTGTAATACGTCAAAAACACCGTGAGCTAATCCAATCTTTAAGCCTTTTTTTCTTATTTTATTCAATCGATTTAATAATTTTGTATTTAAATCCATTTTACTTCCTTAATATTTTTTCAACTATTTTAATATCGCTTTTTTTATCTACAGCATGACTGCCAGAAGACAGCTTTACCATCTGAATTTTTGCTCCTTTTTCCAAAAATCTTAATATTTCAATATCCTCGAGTTTTTCAAGAGGCGTTTTCTTGTTTGAATAAAAAAGATTGAGTTCTTGTTTGCTGTAAGCATAAACGCAAACCTGTTTTAAATAATATTTATTTTTTTTATACATTTTGCTTGCTGGTATCGATGATCTAGAAATATAAATTAATTCATCTTTTGAATTTACAACTAATTTAGGAATATTAATATTTAATGGATTTTCTGTTCTGCCAAGATACGTATAACCACAAATTATTTTACCGGGGAATTTCAATTTTGCTTTGATAATTTTTTTTATATCTTTAACTTTTACTAAAGGCTCATCTCCCTGAACATTAATATAAATTTTTGCATTAATTTTTTTAGAGACCTCAGCTACTCTATCAGTCCCTGTTAAACATTTTTTAGAAGTCATAACAGCTTTGTAATTTTCTCCTCTGACTTTATTGAAGATTCGTTTATCATCTGTTGCCACTAATAGATTTATATTTTTTTTACAGACTTTTTTACACTTTTCTAACACCCAAAAAATTAATTCTTTATTTAAAATTTTTTTTAAAGGTTTGCCCAAAAACCTTGACGATTTATACCTTGCTGGAATAACGATAAGTACGCTCATTTAAATCTTATAATAATTCAAATTTAATTTTGATTTTGTAATAGTTTTTAAGAATACTTTTTTAAATTTAGAAGTTATTCTATTAATATAATAACTTGTTTCATCTGATGCTGGATCATCATTTTTAAAACCATCAAAACCTGCAAGAAATATTCTATTTGCCTTTCCTGATAATGCTATCGATAAAGTGTACAATATAATTAAAGGTTTAGGAATAGAACAGTAATTTTTAAAAATTGAAATTTTTTTCTTTCCATTAAGTTGTAATCCATAATCTAAGATAAACTTATTTTCTGTGCCTATAGTTTTATTTAATTGAGTTGGTAATGTTGAGGAGGGCATTACTAAAGTGGTTTTGGAATTATTATGAAATAAAGCATCAGCTATTATTCTTTTGGGATGACAAACGCTTCTTAAATTTATTAAATTTTCAGAAATTCCATCTGCAGTATTTACCCCAATCACAAAAATTTTGTTTTTTTTTATAAATGTCTCAATTTTTAATCTATTTTTTTTTACTGACTCAGAAGGCCCAATAATTAAAATATTTTTGTTATTTAAATTAATTTCAGGGTTCCAATGCGATTTTGGTTTTTTTACGAAAATATTATTAGGAAGAAAAAGTTTATGTAAATGATATTTTCTTGAATCGGTGTCTTTTAAACTTTTAAGAATAAGGTTGTAGTTTTTTTTATTATATCGTTTATCAGAGAGCATTTCTTGAATATAGGTTGGATGAATTTTATATTTTGCAGCAAATCTGTAATATTTATTTGGTCCCCATTTATAAATTTTTTGCAAATTTGAAAAATATTTTTTTTTCAATTTAATTATATGTGTTAAATCTTTCTTTACATAAAATTTTAAAATATCCTCTGTTTTTAAATTTCCGGGACCTCTTCCCATTCCAGTTATAGTACAATCAATCCATTTAAAATTATTTTTAATTGCTAAATTTGAATTATCTAGAGCAAGATTAAGATTATTATGAGCATGTAACCCTAGCTCTTTTTTTGAATATTTATCAAATTTCTTCTTTAAATTTAATAATGATTTTGGTTTTAAAACTCCCAAACTATCTGCTAAGTAAATTGCTTTTATTTTTCTTTTATTTAAGTAATTACAGATCGTTTTAATTTGTAGCTCCTTAATTTCTGAAATTTGCATCAAATTTATAAAAACACTAATTTTATTTTTATTTAACCATTTAATGCAATCACTTAGATAATAAACTTCGTCAAAATGGCATGCAAAACGTACAAAATGAATTTTTTTATTTATTGAGGGAAAAAGCCTCTTTAAATTTTTTAGTGGTGTCATTTTATTTTTTTTAAACTCTCCAGCATTAATCATTACTCCAATTTTAAGATTTTTAGGTATTGATAAATTATTTATTAATCTATCGTTCGTGTAGCCTGTTAAACCAAGGGGGAAGCCTTGTTCAAAATTTCTAAAGCCTAATTCTATATATTGGATAGAGGTTTTGCTTAAATTGTTTATATAATTTTGAATTAACTCTTTCGAGAAATCCCAATTATTATGGTATCCGCCATCTCTTAAAGTACAATCTAAAAAATTGAATTTAGTCATGAGTCTAATTTAGGCATAGCTCCGCACTTTGCTAAAAAGCGATTTAAAATTATTAATCATAATTATCTTTATACTGAAGAATAATGAAATTTGCTATTATCCGAAATAGAAAGTTCTACATCCCCAATCAATACTTTAATTCTTTTTTTCTCTTTATATAAAACGTTAAAGATATAATTTGAAAAAGGTCCATTTATTATTTTTCCTTTGTCTATTATATTGCTTTTAAAAAAAGAATTTTTAATAAAACCATCACTGTCTTCATGATTTTTACAATGTACAATAAAATCATTAATTTCTTTTTGAGAATATCTTTCGGCAAACAAAATTTGTTTTAAACCCTTAAGGCTTTTAAGACTATTGATCATATGCTTATTCAAAGAAAATTTATCACTGTAACAAAACAAATAATTGCCTAAAATATTTTTTACTTTATTTTTTTTTACTTTTGCTTTGGGAAAATATATTTTAACGTCTGAAATTTTTTTGGAAAGTTCTGTTTTTAAGAATTCGCTATTTTTTGCTAAAGTTACAATCCACATTTTATAAAATTAAATTAATTTACTTTTTAATTTCTTCTATTTCTTTTTTGAGTTCGTCATATTCTTTTATTTTTCTTTTCATAAAATTTATTGTTACTCTTGTTTTTTCACTCACTCCTTTTGGAGTAAGTAAATATAAATATTTTGATTTATTGTTGCTCTCCTTGAAATTTTTAATTTTGATCAGCCCTTTTTTCTTCAATTCGTTTAGCACGTAATTTAACTTGCCAAGACTTATATCTAAATCTGAAGCAAGCTCTCTTTGGGTGGACTCTGGTTTTTTGTTTATTTTTCTCAGAGCGTTAAATTCATGTTGACTAAGTGACATAATAATAATATTGTTCATTATTTGAACAATGTCAAATGTTTTGTTCAAAAATTGAACAAAAAAGGCTTATGTTTAATAGGAAACTAATATCTAAAAAAAAAATTATTGTTTCTGATGGAATAGCGGGTGGTGGAAAGCTCTTAATTTGCAATTTACTTTCTAGCCTTCCTCAAGTAGATCAATGGATTGCGGACCCAACCATTGAACAACAAGTTGCTTTAAACAAATTAAAAATTTCTAACTTAGACACTTGTTCTTATATTATAAAAACTAACCACAACAGAACTGTTTACGACTCCTCGATGATGCGGTCATCAAATTTTAGAAAAAGTGATAGATCGTCTGTTACTAATCATCCTAGATTTAAAAGTTTTAAAAAAAGAATGGGTTCAAATGATGAAAAGATTTATAAAAAAAATGAAAATAAAATTTTTACTCATTATCTCACACATATGACCTCAAATTCATCAGAAGCAATTTTTAAAGCCTTTGAAAGTAAATTAATCTTTATTCAACTTTTAAGATCTCCTCTTACTTTAGAAATGATTTTACACTTAGTAAAATGGTCAAAAAAATGGGAAAAAATTAAATCAAGAGATGGTTACGTAAAATTGTACAATAAAAATTATAGAAAAAATTATCCATATTTTATAAACGAAAGACATAAAGAATATTTAAAAGCAAATTATTTTGAAAAAGCAGTAATCATTTTAAGTTATATTTATGATCAAAAAAAAAGTGACTTGTCTAATTTTAAAAAAAAATATAAATCAAGAGTTGTAACTATTCCTTTTGAAAAATTAATCGTTGATCCATATTTTTATATCAAAAAGATAAGTCGAATACTAAATGTAAAAATAGATAATGTCGTTAAAAAAACAATGAAAAAAAATAATGTGCCAAGAAAATTTGATTTTGAAAAAAATCAAAATCTAGGTTTTGAATTTATTAAAAATAAGATAAGAAAAAAATATTTAAATGAGCTTATTGGAATTAATCAATTTTACGAAAAAAAATATTTAGGACAATTTAAATGAAAATAATAATTACAGGAGGATGTGGATATGTCGGTACTGAATTAACAAAATTTCTTTTATCGAAAGGTCATTTTATAAAAGTAATTGATACACAATGGTTTGGTAATTATTTGTTGTCGAACAAAAGATTAAAAATAATTAAAAAGGACATAAGACAAATTTCAGAGAAAGATTTAGTTGGATATGAAAGAATTATTCACCTCGCAAATATTGCTAATGATTTATCGGCTATCCTTAACGTGAACTTATCATGGGATGTAAATGTTTTAGCTATAAAAAGGTTAGTAGAAAAATCAATTGCAGCTGGTATAAAACAATTTATCTACTCAAGTTCAGGGAGTGTTTACGGTATCAGAAAGGAAAAAAAGGTTGTTGAAAGTACTGATCTCACTCCAATCTCAATTTATAACAAAACTAAAATGATCGCTGAAAGAACATTAATTAGTTATCAAGATAAAATTAAAATTCATTGTATTAGACCAGCTACAGTTTGTGGATACTCTGACAAAATGAGGTTGGACTTGACTGTTAATGCATTAACATTTAGTGCTTTAAAAAATAAGAAAATAATAGTTCATGGAGGAAAGCAAGTAAGGCCAAACGTGAATATTAAAGATTTAATCAATATTTTTTATTTCTTTCTAAAAAATAAATCTTTACAAACTGGTTTTTACAATGCAGGGTTTGAAAATATGTCAGTTTTAAAAATAGCTAAAAAAGTTTCTCAAATAATACCTAGTAAAATAGAAATAAAAAAAATATTTGATCCTAGGCATTATTATTTGGATTCAACGAAATTAATTAAAGAGGGTTTTAAACCAAATTACTCCGTAGAAAATGCAATTATAGAACTAAAAAACAAATATAAAGAAAAAAAGATTTTTAATAATATAAATTTTTATTCAATTAAAAAACTCAAAAAGTTGAAAATTAGATAATGATCTATAAATCTCAAATTCAATTAAAAGACTTTTCAAAAAATTTTGAAACAATAAAAAATTCAAAAAAAATCATAGTTTTTGGCACAGGAAATTTTGGTTTGATTGTTTTAAACGCATTAAATGAAATTAATTTAAAAGTAATCGGTTTTGCAGATAATAATCGCGGAAATTGGGGGAAAAAAATAGGTGGCTATGAAATATTTTCAGAAGATATAATCAAAGAAAATTATAAGGATTGCCTTTTCATAATTGCCTCTTTAAGTTTTCCATACATAAAAAGGCAGCTGAAAAGTTATGGTATTCAAAATTTTTTAGATAGTGATGCTTTATTTTCTAATATTGAATTGGACTTAGATAAGTGCGGAACCAATTGGTCTGCTGTTAGGTGTAGAGAACAAATTGATACTTACATGTTTAGCGTTTTATCAGAACAAAATAAAAAAGATAATAAATTGACTGTTAAACATTTAGATTTAGTCCTAACTGAAAAATGTTCTTTAAAATGTAAAGACTGTTCAAACTTAATGCAATATTATGCGAAACCGGTAGATGAAGATTTTGAAATACTAAAGAAATCACTAAATAACTTTTTATCGACTGTAGACTATGTTGGGGAAATAAGATTAATCGGTGGCGAGCCTCTTCTTTACAAAAAAATTGGTGAAGTTATGGAGCTTATATTACAATATAATAATTATAATAAAATATATGTTTATACGAATGGAACAATAGTATTTAAAAATAATAAAATGAATGTATTTCAAAATGATAAAGTTTTATTCCGTATTTCAGACTATGGTAAAGTCTCAAGAAATGTAAAACCTTTAGAAGAAGAATTAAGTAGACTTAATGTAAAGTATTTAACTGAAAGAGTAACAAGATGGCAAGATTGTGCAAAAATAAAACTTTATGATAGACCTAAAGCATTAGATGAATTTATTTATGGAAATTGTTGTGTAAATCAATTTCTAACTCTATTACATGGAAAATTATATCTATGTCCATTTCAAGCGCACGCTGAAAATCTTAACGCTATACCAGTCAATAAAGAACAACGGATTGATCTTGTTGAAATTGATAAAAAAAGTATTAGAGAAAGAATAAGTAAACTATATTTTGAAACAATATGCCTTGAAGCTTGTAAATATTGCAATGGAAGAGACCCAAATGTAGACAATGTTGATGCTGCTATTCAAGCATCGCAACCAATTGAATATCAAAAAGTAAATTAATAATTTAAAACCAAAAAATTTTTTTTTAAAATTTTTTTACCTAGTAAATAATTTTTAATTTTTCTTAAAGTAATTTCTCTATGGTTATTTATTATAATAGCGATATCGTTATTTTTTTTATTTTTTAAAATCTTATTAGGTTCTAATATTCTTTTGCTTTTAAAGCTTTTATCGTAAAGAAGCTTATTCTGATCCAAAACACCTATTACTTTTTTCCAATTTTTCCCCATTATTTTTGAGCTGGCATTTAAGAATTTGCTATAACAAAAAAAATAGATTTTTTTTTTATCGTGAATAAATTCCTCTATTTTTTTTCTTTTGAGATTAATAATTATATTTTTAGCTCTTAATAGACCTTTTTCGTAACCATATTTTTGGAGAAGAAAACTAAAATTAATTTTTGAATTATTATAGTTTAGATTTTTTAAAACTTTGGCATTATTTTTTTTTAGGATTTGTCCTAATTCTTTGATTTCTGAGAGGCTAGAGGTAATAAATATAGAGATGAACATTGAAAAACATGACTGTATGTATTTATTAATTAATTCCTTATTGGTTAAATTCTTTTCATTAGCTAGAATTTTATAATATTCTAATAATACTTTTAAGCAGCATTTAGAATACTCAAAATTCATGAAATCACTTAATGTGCCTGGTAAATTTCTATGGTAATAAAATTTTGTTTTGAAAATATAAAAAGATCTCATTTTAAGGAAAATATTCAAAACAAACAATTGATCCTCTGCAACTCTCACATCAAAAAAATGAATTTTTTTATTTATTAAAAATTTTCTATTTATAATATAAGGCCAGCATTCATCTAATGGAAATTTTTTAGCAATGATTAATTTTTTAAATTTTAAAACATTATTTTTATGCAATTGTAAATTTTTTAAAATTAATTCATTGTTTCTAGGAAATGTTTCTTTTTCAAATTTTCCAAATATTACATCAGGTTTTTTATTCGAGATTATATATTTTTTAAGTTTTATTAAACATTTATTAAATAAGAAGTCATCGCTGTCCAAAAAAATGATATATTCTCCTTTTGCTTTTTTTATTCCTAAATTTCTCGTTTTAGATACACCTATATTGGATTTATTTTTAAAAATTTTGATATTTTCAAATTTTTTTTTAACTTTAGTGACAATTTTTAATGTTTTGTCTTTTGAAAGGTCGTCAATAATTATTATTTCACAGTCAATATTCTGCTTAATTACACTTGATACAGCTTTTAATATTGTCCTTTCTGAATTATAGGCTGGAATTATTACAGAAAAAAATTTTTTTTGTAATTTTTTCATTTGTACTAATTTGACAATGCATATCTAGTGAAGGTTTCTGAAGATTTTTTATAAATATCTCTAGGTCGACTTGCTTCTGTTGTTTTAATTTTTCTAAATTGACTCTCTAAGTTACTTATTCTAGTCACGATTTTAGATAAAGCGTTTATATCTTTACCATATCTATCAAAATAATCATTTCTATTTTTTATTTGATCTTGAGTGTATTCAAAATAAAACATTTTTTTACCTTTGAGGATACATTCAGAAAGTTTTTTCTTTCCTAAATTATCAATCCAATTTAAAATATCATAATTAAATTCAGAATGTACAAGGTCAATTTTAGATTTTGGATCCAATAGGCCTTGAAGTTTTAATGTAGTGAATAATTTTATATCACTTATTTCAGAAAATATTTCCTCAGAATTAAGTTGAGGATTGTTTGTTAATATAATTTTTTTAAGATTTTGTGCTATAAAGTCTATCCACCCAAGTTTTGCCTCGGTGAGGCTTTTTGATTTGTATTTATAGATTAAATTTCCACCCACCTTACCATTAATTAATTTTATATAATTTTCATCTAGTTTGTAAAATTCAATTAATTTTTCTTCCGTCTCCCATAACTCACCTTTTGTTTCATTAATAAAACCTTCAAAAACTTTTTTTACAGTCTCCGGTCCATTTTGAATGTTGTCATGAAGGAAATTTAGAAAAGTTGCAGATTTTATTCCATGCTGTTTTGCATATAAGAAAAATTCCTCATAAGGTTTTCCATTATGCAAGGACTCAACCATTAAAGCTATTGATCTAAGGGATAGGTAGTCTTGAAAACTTAAATTTTTAGTTTCAACACCAACCTCCTCAAAATCAAAAACTTTCTCATTATCATATTCTCCAAAATTTAATGGAACAATTCGAAATTTTGAATTATATCCAAATTTTTGTCTGAACGATGGTGTTTTAAACTCAGTCCCTTGAAGCATCATAAGTGTGTAAATAGTTACCGACGATGCATTAGACTCTAAAACTTTATTTAAACCTTCTAGGAAAGATTTTTTGGTTTCACCAGGTAAAGGTAATATTAATTCTGCTTTGGTAGATCTTCCAGCCTCTCTGAGATGATTGTTTACTGCTATCATATCTTCATGTCTAATATTAGATCTTCGTATATTAGCAAGCACTGTCTCGCTCATTGATTGTAAAGACATATTTACAGAGAACATATTTCCAAGAATGCTAGTTATTTCCATTACTCTTTTTTTACTATTCTTTCCGGTAGTAGCCATTATTTGCAAAGGCCAACTGTATTTTTTTTTACTTTCCAATAAAAACTCACAAACTAATTTGTCCTGAGGATACATTCCAAAATTCACATCTGCCATATGTAAATTTGTAATGCCAAATTTTTTCGATTTTTTTCCTATATAATCTATTTCGGCTTTTACTCTTTCTTGTGAAAATTTATTAAGCTTATGATAATAGTCAGATCCTGTGTGACAGAAAGAGCAAGTAAACGGACACCCCCTATTTGTTTCTAAAAACGGTGTTAGTTTACCGTCAAAAAACTTATCCATCATTCCATTTAAATATGGAGAGGGTATCTCATCTAAATCTTTTATCCTTTCTAAATAATTTCCTGTTATAAGTTTTGGTTTAGTCTTCTTTGATTTTTGATCTAAAAATACACATCCATCTATTGGTTGATCAAAAAATTTTTTTCTATCTCCATTTGTTTCAATAAAACGCTCTAAAACTTTTAAAGAAGATCTTTCACCTTCAAATAAAGCATAGATATCGGTATTGGGTCTACTTATTAAAAACTCTGCTTGTTGATCTTTTTCATGAGGAAAGTTTGTTCCGCCCTGTAGAACAATACATTCTGAATTATATCTCCTTGTAACCTTGGCAAAATGCTCAGATAAATTACTATTCCATGAATAGTTACTTAAGCCTAAAATATCTGGGGGATCACTTTTAATTTTATTTAGCAAATCATTAGGATATTTAAATAATTCCAAAGTAATTTTATCACCAAGTTGATTTTTTAAATAACTCCCAATAAAACCTATATTTATAGGTATGGTATCAGACACAAGTATAATTGTGTCATAAGTTAAATCACATAGATAAACCTTAATTTTTTTTTTCATAAGTTTTATTTATAGTTCAAGATTAAGTTAATTTATATCCTAATTTAAGAATGATGAACGTCAATAAATTTGTTTTTATAGCTAAAAACAACTGGTCTAAGCCACAAACAATTAGATTTTATGGTAACGGTCTCATCTTCTGTTATCTCCAATAAGATTGAATTACCTCCATTCAAGATATAATTTTTGCCGCCATTAATTGAAAATTTTATACTTTTTGATGTAGGATTAGAAAATATCAACTCATTTCTATCATAGTTTTTAAAATATTTTTGAATTTTATAATAATGATTTTTAAAAAAAGAAGTGCAAACTATATCTGAAAAATCTTTATCATTTTTATTATTGTGCTTGAATTTGGCTAAAGTATTTCCGTGTATAAATGAGTAAAGATTATTATTTAAAGAATATCCGACATAACAACGATTTAGTAAAGTATTTTTTTTAAAATTTTCTTCTTTATTTGAATAATGATAAATAAAAAATGTCCCGTAATCTTTAAGTCCGTTTAAAAAATCTGCATTTATAACTATTTCATTTGTATAATTAAGTTTATTTATTTTA
>MDTB01119878.1_pt1 | contig 13931 bp, 8 predicted proteins | sample 811161 | NCBI WGS metagenome assembly MDTB01 (sample SAMN05326650, study PRJNA326480) | marine metagenome | isolation source: seawater | place: Mediterranean Sea | collected 2009
AACTCGTGGTTGCCAACGACCGATGCGTCAAAACCGATCATGTTCATGATCGAGATGTCAACGACGCCTGGCTGCTCGCGCAGCGAGTCGTAGGAGCCAGGGCCGCTCAGGCCGAACAGACCGTTGTAGGCATCGTTCAGGACGTCATCATCCCGGAACACACTGCGGATGCCACCGGCATTAAAGAACGGTCCAGGAATGTAGTTATCACCGGCCGACAGCTTGAGGGTGGCCACGGTGCCATCGTCAAGCGCATCAACAATCGCAGCAAAGTTGATCGTCTGCTGATCATCCAGCGCCTCCTCCAAATCAGAGGCGTAAATCAGCCGAAGATCGAAGTGCGAGGACATGGGCCCTTGGCTATGAGAATCCGCCGGAATCTAATCAGCAAATCCCAGATGAGGAGTTAAGGAGAAGACGGCTCTGCTGTATCAAGCGAAACACGCTGCAGCACAGGCGACCTCGGACCTTAAGCCGTCAACCAGACCAAGAAGTCAATAAGTGAAGATTAAGCAAAGGCACCTCAATTGATTAAGAAGCCAAAGCAACTCAAGGAAGCAAAGGTTGTCTTTGTTTTCTGCAATACATAATCCACGCACAGGCACGGGCTTTACATTAAGAGCTTTACCCTTCAATAAGAAATGCAATTGAGGCTCTGACTTAATTTGCAGGTGCAAAGCCAAACCAAGACAAAGAAGAAGTAAAGAGCAAGCAAAGGATTGATAGAGCCTTAATGAAATACCGGTCGGCAGCCAGCAGCAGCAGCACACGTACCATTGATGCCTGTCGCCGTCATGGCAACGCGCTTTACGAGAGAGCTTGGATGCGGCTCGCGATCTGCTCGGAAATCCAGGCTTTCTCCGCCCCATCGAGCTGATCAGTGCGATACCCCGCCAGCAGCGGTGACTGGGGCGAAAGGCTCTTATCCAGCAGTGCCGCTCCGCTGACCCCGAACATGGAGCGCAGCAGCAACAGGCCATCGCCAAGGCCGGTGGTGGCACCATCAGCATCCACATCGAGCAGACCCTGATCGATCCCTTGGATGATCCAGTCCTCAATGGCTGCAGGAGCCGTCCGCTCCGCCCCAGGAGCCAGGGCTTTGTCAATCAAGACATCACCCCGCAATCCAGTGAGGAAACGCATCACCATCAGGCCATCAGAGAGGGGATCAACAGATCCATCGCCATCGAGATCCAACGACCAGGAGCGGCCAGCCACCAGATCAGGCCGATCAGCAGCAAAGCCAAACCCTTCGGTCTGCTGGTGCGGGGCCCATTGCAGCCCAGTGATGGAGTCATTGATCTCCACACTCTCAGCCACACGAAAATTCAACGTGCCCAGCCGCAGCGGCAAGGTCTTGCTCCAACGGCGCTGGTCAACGGGCCGTGGGGCCAGCGACAGCAGCAAACGATCGTTCTGCTCTTCGCCTAGGGGCTCCGCTCGGCTGATCTGCAGCTCAGAGCCCGCTGACACCCCCAGGAACTCCAGTTGATCGCTGGGGTAACGCAATTCGAACGCCAGGTCCTGCAGCTCAGCACCGGCATTGGTGGCCGAATACAGCACCGGCAGCTGCAACATCGAGCCTGGAACAACACTCAAGGGATAGGGACCAGAGCTGATGCGCTGCACCGGAGCTCGGAAGAGGTGGTTGAACGACCACTCCCCATCGGCAAAGACCAGTCGCTCGATATTCACAAGCTGATCCACCCCATCGCCGTTCGGCCTCTGGTCATGGATCTCACCAAGGGCAGGACCAAAGCGATAGTCGGCACGAACGCCGCTGAACTGTGCGGTATCCAGGCCCGGCCCCCCATCGAGCCAATCATTGGCGCCATTGCCCTGAAACCATTCATCGGCTTCATCACCCCTGAGCTGATCGGCCCCAGGACCGCCCCAGACCTGCTCAAAGTCATGCAACTGCAGCAGACCATTGAGGCTGTCCTGGCTCAGATCAAGCTCGATAGCGGACCCATGGGCCGAGAGGTCCAGGATGTCGCTGCCAGAACCGGCATCGATCCGCCCCGACCAGGCCGTGACATCCGTGATCTGGACACGGTCATCACCCGAGCCCAGGGCAACGGTTTGCAGAGACTCTGGCAAGGCGATGCCATCCAGCGTGAGGGGCTGCTCGCCCTTATCAAGCTGAAGCTGGTTGCGCCACCGGAATGGCTCCAGCAGGTGATGCTCCAGTTCGGCGTAAGCCAGTGACTCCGCCGCGACAACCACATCACGGCCAATTGATTCCCCCATCGCCAGACCATCGACGTTGCCGTCATGGAAGTGGATGCCCCCGTACAAGCGGGACATCCCCGCAGACTCAGCAGCGGCCGTGAATGTGGGCCAGGCCAAGGTGGTGGTTTCTACCGGCGTGCGTTCAGGCTGGAAGCGTGAACTGCCAGGTTCAAACACCAACTCCAAGCCAAAGGCATCACGACCGAAGTAGCCCTTGAGCGCTTCTGCAGCTGCGGCACTGAAAGCCGAATGGCCCGAGACGTATTCCGCAAATGGCGGTGATGCGTTGCTGCCAGGGGCCTGGTAGGTCTGCCAGCGCTCAAGGTCATCGCCTTGCAGCAAACCGAGGGCCGCAAGGTCACGGATGACGCGCACTGGGCGGGCGTAATCAAAGTGCCACTTCGCATCCCAAGCAGCGATCCCCGCATCCCCAACCGCCTGTCCCACGGCAAAGAACAACTTGACCTGCTCACTGAGGCTGAGGCTGTGCTGATCAGCCATCCAGGAGGCAAACCCCATCCAGTTCCCTGGAGGGAAGGAGGTGCCAGCGCCACTTTCCCAGAATTCAGCACTGAGCTTTTGGGCATCTGTGAGGTGGTTGCTCAGGGCCACGACCTCCTCCGCCTGAGCAATGAAGGCCGGGTTGATCACGCCCTTCAGCATCCAGGCCTGATGGGCCGGATCATCGATGGGATAGATCCCGGCCGGATGCAGCTGGCCATGGCGATCAGCCCAGGCCTGATGCAGAACCAGAGCCTTCCGCTCCAGTTCCAGGCTTGCCACAGCGGCATCCAACAACAGAAAGGGCTCTGGCCCCTCTGGACGCCAGGCATCCCCGCTCGGCGCAGAAAACGGAGTCAGCTCGGCCCAGCGTGGGGTTAAAAACGACTCCAGCGGGGCTGTTGGATCATCGATCGGCACATGCTCCGGGGTCCAGCGATCAATGCTGCGAGGGACCAACCGCTCAGGTGCTGGGCTACTGCTCCATGGATCCAATGGGGGCATTGCATCCAACAGCGCCGCGACCGGCGCCGCTGCGGCGGGGACGGACCAGTCGTGCTCAGCAAACCAGCGTGCTAGCAGGGCGGCTGCGAACTGATCCGATAGCGACACCAAGTCCTCCGGTGCCACAGCCCCAAAAGACGTGCGGTACTCAGGCCTGGCTGAGGGGTCAGACGCCGCCCAGAGATCATGAAAACCGGTGTTCAGCAGGGCGTAGGCGCGGGAGGCGCGAGTGGGACCGATGGCATCGCGCGCGATGAGATCACTGAGAACGACATTCCAGTGCTGCACCGGCGATGGTGAAGCCGCAAGATGGCGAAACGCAAAGGTGACTGGATCGACCTGGACGGACACGCCGCCACACCTGAAAATGTTTTCTTAACTTACGCCTGTTGGGAACTGAAAGGCCTGGATTGAGTTCGACCTGGCAGCCCAGAATTCAGTCTTCGCATCAGCTCACAGCTCCTAGAGCAGCGGCATCTTCATCACCATCACCCGGAGGATTCCCTCCAGCAGCACCACCGCTAAGACAGTAATGCTGGAGCAACGCACAAGTCTCAGGCGGCGGCGCTGCAAACGCGGCAGCTGCAGCTGACCGCCGACCTGCTGCTGCAGCCGCCGGAAACGCCGTTGCACCAGCTCAATCCGGATCCAATTGAGCGAAGCGAGGGTCACCGCCAGCAGGGTGATCAAGACCCTGGGCCATAGGCTCATCCCCACAACCTTCCAAAGTGGCAGTGCTGCAGCCATCAGGCTTCCCAAACCGATCAGCAACGCACCAGGAGCCAACACCACCATGGCGGCACAGGGAGCAGCAATGAGAGCCAGCAATAAAGCCCCGAACTGAGAGGCACTCGATGCCGACTGAACCCATGAACGGGGCTGCAACCGCGCCAGCTGTGAGGCGGGAACAGATGCCGTCTGATTGCCGTCTAGCAGCACCACCAAGGCATCCGGATTCAACGGAGCCGGGCTGTCATCGGGTTGCAGGCCAAGATCGGCAATCAACTCGGGAGCTTGGTTGAAGAGCGTCTGGAACGACGGCATGTCGCAGGCCAGCTGAGCGAACGGCAAACGCTCGAGCTGTTCGCTGGCCCGGAAACTCACCTCCCCCATAGGGAAGCAATCCAATGGGCCCTCACAGGCGACGATTTCGACAAAGCCAGACGCGAGCACCCCACGCCAAGAGGTGCTTAAGGCCAACGTCGCCAGCTCCGTATCCAACCAGCGCAAGGTCTTGGTGACGGCTTGGAACGCATGAAGTTCCGGCTGCTCCACCGGCACCGGTGCATTGAAGTAAGCCTGAAGCCGCAGAGGATGATCAGTACCCTGGGGCAACACCAAAGCTCCGGCATCCTCCAAGCGCGCTTTGAGTTGTTCACGCAGCGCAGGCAATTCCCGCTCAGCCAGGTCTGCGACAGAAATGGCACCGAAACTGAGCTTGGCTTCAAGTTCAAGAACCACCAGGGCCACTGGGCGAATTTCACCGGCGGAAAGATGACTTCCGCAACGGCTACACAGGTTGGGGTTTTGCGGTGAACGGCCGATCCCCATCAGCCGGGCAGGCAGAGAAAGGGGGCCGGAGAGGGGGATTTGGCAGGCCAGGCACTGACTGGCCAAGCGAGGCGATCGGACCATGGGATTAAGAAGCGCCGCGGGCTTCAGTAGGGGGGTTTTGCAACAGGGGGTGGACAGAGGCTAGTGGGTTTGGCTGGGGGTTCCTGCTGTGGAACATCCCTGTGCGCAGCAGACCCGTGAGCTGCTGGTGCAGCGGTTCGGTCACCAGCGCCGGCAAGCTGACCAGCAGCATCCACGCGGGCAACGGCAGGATGGTTTCCAAAGGCTGCAGCTGCCCCTGCAACGCCTCAAGATCGGGGTCCGGCACGAGGACCACCAGCTCCGGCTCCTCTTCCAACGCAGCGCTTAACTCCTCCTGGCGGTTCAGCCGGCCTGATGGCCATGCAGTGATCGCCCCCTGCCAATGACGGGACGGGTCGGGCAGATCTGCCGTCACGGCGAGGGAAAACTCCTGGGGGTCACGGCCAGGGGTTTGCTGCAACGGGTGCGTGGCCAGGGTGCACAGCCTCAACGCGATCGGTGAGAGCTCGGTGGCCACAAAAGGGGGATGGGGCACATAAAGGTCGACACGCCGGGCCCTGGGCGGCCAGGGGATGTGGGCTTGCAGCTGCCACGAGGGCAAAACGACCAGATCCAACAAGCCTTGCTCCAAAGACTCAAGTGACTCGAGCGGATTGCCCCAACGGATCGGCAGCGAACGCAGCAAACCAGCATCGCGACCGCTGAGCACCGGCAGCCAATGGTCTGGCGCCACGGCACGCAACTGCCCATTCTCGCGGGCACGTAAGCGCTGGTTCAAGCGACGCAGGTCTCGTTGCACATCCTGGTTGCGCGAGACGGAGTAGGTGCCACTACGACGGTCTTTGCTGAGGCCGAGGTTCAGCAGCTTTGCGCAGGCATTAGCGCCTCGGAACACGTTGCTCTGAGCCACGCCGCAGAGTTCGGCGACGGCATAGCTGCTGCCGTAAAGCTCGAGCAAATCGAGATAAAGAAGACCTTCGGAAAAAATATCTCTCATTCAAGAGTTAATGCTTCATTGGGTTTTCACTCGGCCGTTGCACTATTCCGATCGAGTCTTCTGAGATCAGGACCCAAGTAGAATCCCTCCTATAATCGGGCAAGATTAATTCAGTTCCAAGAGGCGGTCAATGCCCACGGACCACGATGACACCAAGGGGCCGGCTTCAGCCCTGCGTAGCTGGTTGCGTGGTGATGCCAGAGAAATGCTGCAGATCGAGCGGGATGGTCTCCAGCCTCTCTCCCCCTTTCATCTTTTGCTCACACCATCAGGGCGCATCTTGCAAAGTGGGCAATCGCTGCAAAAACTGCTTGGTGGCGATCCCAAGGGCCAGTGGTGGGGAAACGTGCTGCAGCCGGCCACAGAGGCTGATGGTCTCAGTCAGGAGCAATTGCATGCACTCAATGATCTCAGCGGCAGAGCCCTGCCGCTCCAACTCCATGCCCCCCTTGAGCTTGAGCTGATCGGGCAGCTCGTTCCACTCCAGACATCTCCGACACTTCAGTGGCTTTTGGACCTGCGCCCGGTGCTTGAAACGCTGGAGGACCTCGAGCAATCCGGACTCTCGCTGCAGGACCTCTCCTTGATCGATCCCATCCGCACAGGGATGGTGACACTGCTGATGGAGAAAGCACTGCGCCAAGAGCTGCTTGGCGCCCTGCACGAAAACGGCGAGAGCGAAGCCCAAAAGGCAGATGCGACGAAGCCTGATTAAAGCTTCTCCAGCGAATCCCAAAACGGCAAGACACGCCCTGTAAAGATGGCAATAACAGGGCGCTGCCTCAATGTGATGTTGGCTGTGACCGACATGCCAGAGACAAGATTGAGTTTTTTGCCCTTGTAATCAAGGAAGTTGCGCGTGAGGTCAACAGTAACGGGGAAGCGGAAAAAGTTATACGTTTGATCAGGCGGCAACACATCGGAGCCGATTTTGCCAATTTGACCTTTGACATCACCAAACTCGTTGTATGGGAAGGCATCAACCCGCACCTGAACCTTTTGGCCTTTACGGATGAAGCCGATGTCCTGGTTGGTAATGAAGACCCTGGCAACCAAGAAGTCCGTGGGCACAATCTTCAAGACAGGTTCTGGAACATTTCCACTCACCACGTATCCAGGTGAACTGGGCTTGAGATCAAACACCAGTCCGGTGACCGGTGCTTTGATGCGTTGATAGCGGAGGGTCAGACGGGTCTCACTGAGCTGATTCTCCAATTCAGCAAGCTGCTTCTGGCCCTCCTCCACCTTGGTGCTGAAATCAATCCTGGTCAGCGCTTTGGTATTGATCAGTTTCTGTTTTGCTTCCTCAAGCGCAGCCTCAAGCCGTCGTAAGGTGGCGCGCTGATTCTTGACCTCCCCCTCCAGGGTGATCTTCTCCTGTTTCTCCTTGAGGTACTGGGAGCGGGCCATAGCCCCCTCTCTGACCAACGGTTCGATATCAGCCAACATGCCTTCACGGATCACCAATGCCTCTTCACTGGCGCTGAGCTTGGCCCTGGCACCATCCACCGCCTGGCGAGCCTGAACCACGCCCTTTTCAGAAGCATCGATTCGGCTGCGATACTCCTCATTCAGCGCCTTCAACTTGCTGCGCTGATTGGCATTGAGGTTGGCTAATTCTGGAGTTTCACCCAGCTGAACCTTGCTGAGGGCAAGATCAGCAGCCACACGATCGCGAACCGCCTCAAGGGCTTTGAGCTTGGCCTTCGCCGCCTCGGTGTCGAGCATCAGCAAGGTCTGGCCCTTTTCCACAAGCTCACCGTCTTTGACGAGGATGTCACTGATCACACCGCCCAGGGGTGCTTTGACCTCCTTGGTGACGCCCTTGGGCTCGAGCTTTCCGGTGGCTTGCACGGTCTCATCAATCCGGGCAAACGACGCCCAAACGATGCCGAAACCCGCCAGCGCCACAAGACTCCAGAGAATGCGTCGGCTCCAGTTGTTAGAGGGTTTCAACGCCGTCCAGTACTGCCGGGCAGGATCCGCCGTGAAGCGGTTGATCAGCTCGGTTGAATGGCGCTGAAACTCAGGCAGTCCTTTGGTCTGGAACCAAATCAGCGGCTGAAAGCGGGGCCGGCTCATGGCTTGGGCAACTGCTCCGCCGCCACCACCTGCCATAGACGGATGGCTTTACCACCGCTCTGGCGCTCTTCCGTGCCTCGATACACCGCCGCCATGCCATTGCTGGCCAGCTTCACCAGGCCCAATTGATAGCCATGGCGGGCACCGAAATTCAACAGGCTGGCTGGAGAGCGCAACCCCAGCGCCTGGGCGGCACGGGCGGTGGAGAGCACGTCAGCTTGGGGCAGCTGCTGCAACTGCCCCACATCAAGGACCAGGACACGATTGGCAGCTTGCGCAGCGATCGCAGAAGCCGCTGTCAACGGCGTCGGGGGGCTTGGGCGCTGCTCCAGGCGCTCCAGGCGCTGCAAAATCTGCTCGAGCAGCTGATGGATTGGATCGTTCGCTGCGGCGGAAGCTGCAGGGTCAGGCTTGAGCGGGGCAGCAGTTGCAGCAGCAGGGCTATGGGGTGGGGCCTGTTGAGCAGGAGCAACCCCGGCAGCCTGATCCGCCGGCGGTAGGGGCCTGCGGAAGGTCATCATGACCAGCTGTCCAATCGGAAACACGCCAACAAACTCCCAGCCCTCCTGGCCGAGCTTGTTCATGAAGCCCTGCAGCTGGGTGGCCGGATGCTGCGGTTTCCGCGGAGCTTTGCTGGCGCCATCCTCGGCGTAGTGGTTCGGGAATTCCTCTTTGAGGTAAGTCTCCGAGAAGATGGGCTTGGGGTTTTCTGCAGGTTCCTTGGGCGCCGAACCTGCTGAATCCTGGGGGGGCTTGGGCTTAGGAGGCGAGAGGTTGAGGTGGATGACCCGGGTTTCCCAGCGCTGCACCGGCGTCTGCATCAGCTCAACTCAACCAAGCATGTTTCCATTCACTGTAAGCAGAACCGAATGAGGCACCAAGGCGGGGTCACCTCCCCTCTCCTGCTGCCTCCTGCTGCCGGAAAAGCGTGTAGTACCGGCCCATGAGTTCCATCAGTTCAGCGTGACTGCCATCTTCTGCCAGGGCAGCTTGGTGCATCAAAAGAATGCGGTCTGCACTACGGATCGTATTGAGCCTGTGGGTGATAAAGAGCACCGTGCGTCCCCGCAGGGCCTCCATCAGGTTGAGACACACCTTGCGCTCCGTGTCGACATCAAGCGCACTGGTGGCTTCATCCATGATCAGGATGCGCGGGTTCTGGAGAACGGTACGAGCGATGGCGATGCGCTGACGCTGTCCACCACTGAGGCTGCCTCCCCGTTCACCAACCGGTGTGTTGTAGCCCATCGGCAATTGCATGATGAAATCGTGGGCGCAGGCGATGCGGGCAGCAGCGATGATTTCTTCGCTGGTGGCCTCGGGATTGGTGAGAGCAATATTGTCTTGGACCGTGCCTTCAAACAACAACGATTCCTGGGGAACAATGCCAATCTGACGACGCAGCGAATACAACTCCACCTTGGCAATGTCATAGCCATCAATGAAGATTCGGCCTGACAGAGGCGGGTACAGCCGCGGCAGCAGTTTGGTCAGTGTGCTCTTACCAGAACCGGACTGACCGACGATGCCGACGAATTGCCCCGGTTCGATCAACACCGAGACATTGGCCAACTGCAAAGGGCCTTCCTTGCCAAAACGGAAGCAAAGATCTTCGTAGATAATCTTGCCCTGGATTTCAGGCATCGGGATGTTGGTGCGATCCACCAGTTCCGATTCCTGTGGCGTATCGACAATGTCAGCCAGACGCTCCATGGACAGGGCCGTCTGCTGAAAGGTTTGGTAGAGATTGACCAAGCGCAGCAAGGGCTGGGTGACGTAGCCAGCGATGATGCGGAAAGCGATTAGACCACCGAGGGTCAGTTGACCCTGCAACACCAACCAGGCACCAACGCACAACACAGAGAGACTGGAGAGTTGGTTGAGGAAAGCCGTCAGCGTGCTGGCGGTGGTGGAGGTCATGGCATTGCGAAAGCCCTCAGCGACGAACTTTCCGTAGTTCTCCTTCCAGCGCCAGCGGGCCTTGAGCTCGAAATTCTGAGCCTTGACCGTTTGAATGCCAGTCAGGACCTCGACCAGATGACTCTGAGTACGGGCATTGAGTTCTGCCTTGGTGCGCAGCTGGGCCCGCACCACAGGCGACATCCCCAGGGTGATCGCCGCCAACAGCGGCACCAACAGCAGCGCCACGATGGTGAGCACCCAGCTGTAGACCAACATCACAACGATGTAGATCACCGAGAAGACGGAATCGAGCACCACCGTCAAAGCAGTGCCGGTAAGGAAGGAGCGAATGTTCTCCATCTCGCCAAGACGCGAGGAGAGTTCACCCACCGGACGCTTGTCGAAATAACCCAGGGGGAGCTTCAGCAAGTGATCAATAATCACTTCACCCAAGGAAAGGTCAATTCTGTTGGTCGTATCAACAAACAGATTGGTCCTCAATGCTGTCAGCAGGTTCTCAAAAATCGAAAAGGCCACCAGCAGCACAGCCAGCACCGGCAGGGTGCTCATGCCGTTTTGACCGATGACCTTGTCAATGATCTGCTGAATCAGGAGCGGATTCATCAGCTGGAACAGCTGAACAAACAACGAAGCGACCAGCACCTCAATCAAAGGCTTGCGATTTTTCTTAATCGCAGGAAGAAACCATTTGAGGCCAAAGCGGGACTTGGGCGTGCTGGGAAGGGTCCGCAACAACAGAACGGGCAAACCTTTGGCTTCCTCTGGCTGGAGCCGCATCACAGCATCGAGCGAGCGCGGCACCAGGCCTTCACGGGGGGCACCAAGCAGCAACTCACCGGGGCGAATGGCGTACAAAACCGCCAGCTCATCACCATTGAGCACCAGGGCCGGGGTCGTGACGCGCTCGATCAGCTCAAGTGGCACATCGGCCAATTGCGTCTGCAGACCGAAATACTCAGCAAGGGCCGCACAGAGCTGGAGTGACAAGCCACCGGTGCGTTGGGTCTGCTCCTCCAACAGACGTGTCAGCACATCGGGCTTGATCGGAAAGCCCAACACCTTGGCCAGCATGCGAAAACAGGCGACCGCCTCCTGGATCTGACCATCAGCGCGGATCACGGGGAAGCTCTCCACCACTGGGGCGGCGGAGGGATCCAGGCGGGGTTCTTCCGCCAGCGCGGAGCTGGTGCTGCGGGCTACAGCAGGAACAACGGCGGTGGCTGCAGCAGCTCCAGCAGCCGACCAGGGGTCCGGCAGAACGGGCGCCTGCACCGCAGTGGAATCGGCATCGCCGTCGACCTGGCCTGCAGAAGAGGGTGCCTCGGGGTGGGGGGCGCCCAGCAAGGCATTAGGCAACTGGACCAGGTGCATTTGCAGATCGGGCTCAGGGCGAACCTGCTCCTCCAACTGACGCAGAGGCAGTCCTGGCGCAGGGCTTAAGGCAGTAGGAAGCCCAGGCAAGGTGCGCAGCAGAAACCACTGACCATCAGCGCGCGGCAGGGTGCGCAGTTCACGGGCCGCGCAACAGCGCAACACAGCTGCAGCCTGCAACCGCGCCAAGAACTGACGAAACAGCTTGGCTTCACTGGGAATCAGGTGGGGAAGCAGATGGGGCAGGACGGGACCCAACTGGGCCAACTCAATGGTTCCTTCGTGCCAGGCAGCAAAATCCGGAAATTCACGCTGCAAGCGGCCATAGGCCTCCTGCGGCAGCAGAAAAGCTTGGCCGGGGTTGGACACACTGAGCCTGTAGGCGCTCAGGTCAGGAATCAAATCAGCACGAACCACGGTGGGCCCCTGCAGCAGCCCGTAGGTCAGCAAGCGTGACTCTTGAGCAGTGGCCGCAGGACCTGAGAGGCGGAGCGTGCCTTCCAGTAGCCAGAGACTGCAGGGCCCTGAGCCATCCCGCGGCTGCAGAGCCTGCCCCAAGCGGAGCTCATAGGGCTCGAAAAGGTCAAGCCAGGAATCCAGCAATTCGGGGTGAACCTGCCGAAAAGGCTGAAACTGGCGCAGCTGATCTGAAGTGAGCACCAGGGAAAACGATCAAAAGAAGGATTCCGGAGACGGCAGCGCAACGCAGCACTCCGCTCTGAATTTTGACAGCAGGGCGCTAGCTAGAGGATTCATCAGCATGATCAGCAGAACTGGATTGTTGCGCAGAGCGATAAGCATCCATGAACTGATCAAGCTGTTGCTGAATCCAGGATTCAAAGCACTCATCGCGGATCTGCTGCTGCATGGAGGGGTCCAACTGAGCGGGCAAACGTTTATCCAGTCGAACAATGACCCAGTGCTGATCAATCTGCATCGGCTGCCAAAGCTGACCTGGCTGACTAATGCGCAGCAGCTCCCCCAATTGGGGATGAAGGCGACCAAGGGGAATGGGACCAATCAGACCGCCGGTTTCACGCTCAGGACCGGTGGAATGCTCGTAGCAAAGATCAGTGAACGTGGAGTCTCCCTCGTCGAGACGAAGATGCAATTCTTGAGCGGCAGCTTGATCATCAACGCGCAACAAGGAATAGACAACGCGATCACGCTGGTCCTTACTCTCAAAAAATATCTTCTCAACATCAGCACCAAAGCGGTTCAGCTTGAACCTCTCAAGTTGGAGTGTCTCAAGGATATTTCGTGAAGCCTGTTCCTCAGTGAGATTTTTACGACCAAGCCACTGCTGCAATTGTTCTGCTGAATCGAGACCCTTCTGCCGCAAAAAACGCTGCTGAAATGCCATCTGCTCAGTTTCACTCACATCAATATCAGTGATACAGGCCTCAACGAGAAGACGACGGAGCAAAGGCTGGAGCAAACCTGCACGGTCAAGCAAAGAAGGCAAATCCTCCAAATGCAAGGTTCTGCCGCCTAATTGGAGCCAAGGTGTGGGGGTCATGAGATAGCAAACAGCGACAGGTGCAATTGCAATCCAAAGAAAAAACCCACCGACTGGTGATCAACCAGTCGGTGGGCAAGGAAACGGTGAAACTGATCAAGCCAAACCAGAGTTGACCTCGTTGATATTGGCAACGGGAGCCAGGAAGTCTGGAGAATTGAACAGACTGAGGCTGCTTGGGTTGATGTTGGTGAGCTTGGCCACGGGGAGCACCTGAAGATCACTGGTGTCAGCCACATCACCCGTTCCGTTCCACTGCACCTGGAACAAACCGGCCGTCCATTGACCGCTGTTGCGCTCGAACAGAGCGAAACCGAAGGTGTCACCCTGTGTGGATGTGGTGAAGCCATCAGCAATGGCTCGACGAACGGTAGTGATGTTGTCAATGTCACCAGCACGTGTGTTGTTGACGTACATGGTGTTGGAGCTGGCGGTCGGTGCTGTGCCGTACTCAATGGCACTGAAGATGGAATCACCAGCGGAATCAATGAAGCCGAAAGAATCGACTTCAGTGTTGAAGTTGGTCACTTCAGTGAAGCCAAGACCGTCGTACTCAGACCAGCTGTTGCCGTTCTCAGTACCAGTCACAGCACGGGACATATCGGTTTCAAAGAACACGAAGTCCTGACTGGTGTAGTCAGAGTCTGCAGTTGAATCCAACTCAACAAGAGTCACAGGAGAGCTCGTCAAGGCCTGGGAAAGACGCACGAGCCCAGTGGACTCCGCGGAACCACCATCGTTCACCGTGACCTTGAATTGCTCCAATTCACTAATCGAAGCCACATCTTTGAGGTTGTAGACGGCTTCTGTGTCGGAGCTACCAGAAGAGAGAGTGGTGACTTCGACGTTCTGCGTGGTGCCAGCAGCGCCCTGATAATTCGCAGGGGCTTGTCCAATGACATCTTGGTTAATCACCAGATTGGAGCCCGCCGCGGCAAGCTCGATGGTATCAAGCGCAGACAAATTAACGCCGTTAGCCAGTGTCAAGACGTCATCATCGCCAGCAACGGTAAGTTTCGTTGTGGTTGCAAAGAAACCAGCATTGTTCGCAGTGCTACCAATTGTGTAGGCGTCAACTGATGCGTCAGCCAAACTCACCTCAAGGGTCAGGTTGGCAGGAACAACCGATAAATCGGTTGCCGCACCGGATTCAACAACGGAGAGGGTACCGCTACTGAGGGTGACATCGGTCACAAACTTGCTGCC
>MDTB01235036.1_pt1 | contig 13931 bp, 12 predicted proteins | sample 811161 | NCBI WGS metagenome assembly MDTB01 (sample SAMN05326650, study PRJNA326480) | marine metagenome | isolation source: seawater | place: Mediterranean Sea | collected 2009
AGTACCATTGGCGCTGAAAGGCTTGACTGCCGAGTTCGGAATGGGATCGGGTATTACACTTTCGCAATAATCACCAGGCAATGTCTAATACTAAAAATATTTGATAATGTAAAGTTTTATCTACAATTTTAAAATCGTGAAAATCTTAATTTTATAACTAAAAGGTAATTTCAATTAATTTATTTTGCTTTTTTTTGTATTTTTAACGCATTAGAAATGAGAGCATAAAATATACCAATCAATAAACCAAAAAAAATTGAAACTATTATAAACAATTGAGATGAGTTTTTTACTTCTGTGTTCATTAAGTAAATATTATAATTGACCCATTTAATATCCATTTCTTTTAAAGAATTTATTCGTTTTCTAAATTTACCAAATTCAGAATATTCGCGCTTTTGAATATTGTTAATTTCTTTATCAATAGCTTTATATCCTCTTAAATAGTATGCAACATCATTAGTATTTATATTAAATGAAACATATGACTGGGATAAATTTATATTATCTACCTGGTTATCTGAAATTTTTAGTTCTTTAGCAATTACGCTTTGCTCCATTAAATAATCTATTCTTTGTGAGTCTGCATACAAAATACCATTTTTTTTTATTTCCAAAAGCTCCTCTAGCTCCTCAAAAATTGAATTTTCTAAATTCTTTAAAGTAAGTTTTAATGTTTCTCTTAGAATATCTCTACCTTCACTTCTTTCATTCCATTCAAAACCTAAAACAAAACTTTGATTTTGTTTATTATCAATATTTCCATTGGTAATTGAGTCTGGAATTTTATTATAAATTCTTAAATTTTTTGCAGAATTAAATAATGCTTGTACCTCATTGGTAGATAATTCTGAGATATCTTTATTAATCTTGTTATGATTTTTTAGGACAAGCACTAATTCATCATAATCCATTAACTGATTGACAAACCTCTCTAAAAATCTTTCACTTAAACTTGTTTTATTAAATTCATTTTTTTCTTCATATTGTAAAAAAGTAAATAAACTATTTAATTTTAGAAATTCCGCATCATCACTTTTTTTAATTTCAATCTTGTTATAAAATGATTCTGGTTTTGAATAATTGTACGAAAATGCAATTGAAACTGAAATAATTGTTATAAAGATAATTGCTATTTTTTTTTTCCAAAGAACTTTGAATAGCTCCAAAAGATCTATTTCATCATATTGAGTTGATAATTTTTTAATCATTAAACAATTTTATTTATTATTACCATTATACTTATAATACAAATCTTTTTTAATTATTTTTCGAATAAATAGATTGAAGATAAAAACCTACCGGTAAACTATATAATATCATTAACCAGTTATTAAAAAAATTACCATTTGGAGAAAAGGGCCAAACTGATATTAATATTCCTGCCAATAAACAAATTTGATAATCTGATAAAGGTCTTTTTTGTTTAAGAATTATAGATTTTAATTGTCTTAAAGCTGAATACACGACAAAAATTAAAGCAATAAATATGAATGAAAATCCTACAATTCCAGTCTCAGCTAATAATTGCACGTAAAAATTATGAGGATGCGTGTCACAAGGTTTTATGCCAACACGATATTTTTCATCTTTACATATAATTCTAAACATTTTTGGACCATGCCCTAACAAAGGTCGGTCTTTAAACATATTGTAAGCTGTTCGAATTAAACTATCGTGAGCTGGGGTAAAAATAATTACCTCTTTTTTATCTTTAAAAAAGCCCATATCTTTCGCTGGCTCTTGAAACATTCTCTCATTTAAATTTGATGAATTTAAACTTAAAACAAAAACACAAAGAATTGATATAATAAACGTTACTAATCTAAATTTCTGATATTCTTTTATTAGAATGATAATAAATATTGTTGATAAATTTAAAAAGAAAAAAGCAGTTCGTTCCCCAGCCATAAAAATAAGCACCTCAACTAAAATAAATAAAAGGCCAATAAAATAAATTTCAAATTTTTGTTTTTTTTTAATTAAAAATAAAGAAAATAATAAAGGGAATAGTCTTGATAAGTATGAACCCATAATCAACTCATCATTAAAAAATGATGAAACACGAATACCATTTATTTCAAATCCTAATAAATTTTTACCTGTAAAATATTGAATATAACCATCAACTACTAAGGCTGAAAAACACAGAATTAATGTATAATAAAGATAAATTATGATACTTTTGTCTTTATCAACTAAGTACCATATAAAACAACTAAATACTCCTATTCTAAAATAAAATAAAGAACTTTCAAAACTCAGCATACTATCTTCGGCCACAAATAAGCTGAGTAGAATACAATAAATACAAAAAATAAAAAAAATGATTAAAGGTTTTTTATAAAAAAAATAAAATTTTTTATGTTTGAATACATAATATAAAAAAAATAAAGCTGAAACGCTTACAATTAAATCTGGAAAAAATGGACCCCAAATTAAAAATGGAATAATAGATATTATTATTAAATTAATCAATACTGTATTTGAATATTTAAAATTATTCATATAAATTTTTTAAATTAAAGTTTTAAAATTATTTATTTCTAATTCTAATAACTTTTTTTTCGTGGTTACTATCTAATAAAGATGATTTTAAATCGTTTTTAAAGTTTAGTTGTTCCTGGTAAACATGATCAACAATTTTTGAGTTTGATTGGTAAGAAAGTACTAATTTAGCTAACATATCTTTAACACTCGATATTCTATTCTCTTTTAATAAGATAGATAATTTGTCTAGATCTATTTTAAGTTTATCAAAAGGAATGAAAGGCTCTTGTGCTTTTTGAATTTTTTCATGATAAGTTTTTTGTGGATTATTACCTAATAATAGTTCCTCATACAATTTTTCTCCCGGTCTAAGTCCTGTTATTTTCACTTCTATATCACCATCTATATTTTTAGCATCTCTAATTGTAAGCCCTGAAAGTTTTATCATTTTGTGAATTAAATCAATAATTTTTACACTTTCTCCCATGTCTAAAATGAATACCTCACAACGCTCAGCCATTGCCCCTGCTTGAATAACTAATTGAGAGGCCTCCGTTACAGTCATAAAATAACGAGTAACGTTAGGGTGAGTTAAAGTTACAGGACCTCCTGCTTTAATCTGCTTTTTAAATTTTGGAATTACCGAACCTGAAGACTCTAATACATTTCCAAATCGAACAATAGCAAATTTAGAATGTTGATTTTGATTGTTATAAAGTGATTGAATGCAAATTTCAGCAAGTCTTTTACTTGCACCCATAACATTTGTTGACCTTACTGCTTTATCGCTGGAGATTAAAACAAAATTATCAACATTATATTTAAGTGCATTTTGAGCAATCAAGAAAGTTGCAAAAACATTATTTTTAATACTTTCACAAATATTTTCCTCAACTAAAGGCACATGTTTATAAGCTGCAGCATGATAGATAGTATCTACTTTAAAAGTTTTAAACACCTCTTCAATTCTTGATGAATTTTGAATATTAATAAGTAAAGGAATGATCTTTATATTGAGTTTAAAATTTTTTAAATCTTCGTTTATTTTGTAAAGAGCAAACTCATTTAATTCTAAAAGAATAAGTTTTTTAGGTTTTAATTTTACTATTTGACGAGATATTTCTGAGCCAATTGAACCCCCTGCACCTGTAACCATTATAACTTTTCCATTAATATTTTTAGATAATAGCTCAAAATTTGGTTGAACTTGCTCTCTATTTAGGAGATCTTCAATATTTAAGTCTTTAATATCTGATACTGATAACGTACCATCAACCATATCTTGGATACTTGGTAGAGTTTTAACAGTAACTTTATGATTGTTTAAATTTTCAATAATTTGATTTCGTCTCTGTCGAGAAATTGATGGAAGGGCTAGCAAAACTGTGTCAACATTTTTATTACTAATTATTATATCAATTTTTGATGGATCAAAAACAGTTTGACCCAATATAGTTTGTTTATGAAATTGTAGGTTATCATCTAAAAAACCAACCACTTTCATTTCAAAATTATTTTCTAAAATAGTTAACAGCTGTCTTCCAGCGTTACCTGCTCCGTAGATTAATACGTTTTTTTTATTCTTATAATCTTTAAAGTTACTAACAAATAATAATCTTATAATTATTCTTGAACCTGAAATTCCTAAGAATAATACGACTGGCTGAATAATGCCAATTGACCTTGGAATACCTTGAATTCCATAAATACCAATAATTGAAAAATATAATAATGAATAAGCGACAATAGCCACAAATACAGTTAAAATTATAGATGAATCTGCAAAGCGAAATATGGTTTTGTATAAACCTATAAGCCAAAATATCGGAATTGCCAAAGATATTGAAATTATTACCGCAAAAATTGTTATATCATTAATCTTAATAAATTGTTCTAGTCTTAAATAAAATGCGAGCCATGTACATAAAATACATAGGCCTATATCTATCATCATGGCCAAAATCCTCTTAGCATAACGAGGAAGGCTAATTATATTTTTTGATGCTGTTTTTATAAATGACATAATTATTTTAGTGGCCAACTATTAGCTTGAAGCTATAATAAAGTACAAAAATTAAAAAACAATAATATTTAATTTTTTGCTAATAATAGCTGCACTTTTTCCAATTTTTTAAACCCTAACTTCAAGAATAAGCCTATTTTTTTTAAAAAACAAAAGTACAAGCTTTTATAAATTATATTTTTCAATAAGAGATTTTTTAACAATATATTTAAAGGTTATTATGAGTTTAATTTTCTTAAATGAAATTTATGAAATGAAATATTAATCTTTAAAAATTTTATCATCTAAAATATTTCTATAAACTTTTGAACCTATTCCAGTTTTTACATTATGACCAATATGTATTCCTGGATGAACAGATGTGCCTGTGCCTAGGTGGGTAAATTTTCCAACTCTAACATTACCAGATAAAGAACAGTTTGGTGAAATATGAGCAAAATCTTCAATAACACAATCATGATCAATTGAAGAGGATGTATTTATTATAACTCCTTCTTTAATAAATGTTCCTGGATTAATTACAGCATTTGCCATTACACATGATCCAATTCCTATAGAACTAAATTGGCTAATAGTTGATTTAGGATGAATAAGACTAGCAATATTTTTTTTTTCTTTTTTAAGCCATAAAATTATGTCACATCTTATCTTATTGTTTCCAATCGCTACAAAAAAAAAATCATAATATTTTATACAATTTCTTAGCTCTTCTAAGTTGCCAATAATTTTAAATGGAAATTTCTCTATATTATTTTTTTTATCATCAAAAAAATCAATACTGTCGTATCGATTTAATACAGCAATTTCTCCAACTACCTTACCGTGACCTCCAGCACCTATAATTGCAATTTTTTTATTCATAGATTAATGTTTGATCTTATATGAAAAATTAGAATAATATAATAAGAAAACAATATGTTACAACAAATCAACATTGATAATAATTTTAATAAAGAAACAGCTAGCTCAATTATTAAAAAATGGATAGTTGAAGAAAATAAAGTCTTTCATCTGATTGGTGATCTTAAAAAAAAAAATATTAGAGATTTCTATGAAAAAATCGGAAATATTTTGGGAAAGTATCATAAATTAGCTGAAGATGTTAACCTTGGTGACAGAACTAACCAACAAGCAAATAAAATTTGGATGGAAGTTAGATATGATTCAAGTATTGACGACGCTTACAGACATAGCTCAAATCCACAACCATTACACACAGACGGAAGTTATAATCCAGATTTTCCAAGTGCAACGATAATGTGTTGTATTTCAAATTCAGCAACAGGAGGAGAGACAATATTTTTGGATTTAAAAAAGCTTGTGGAAATACTTAAACAAGATGATCCTGAATTACTAGAATTTCTCTTTACTGAAGAAATTTTACATGAAAGATCTGGTTTTATTAATAAAAAGAAAATACTTTATCTAGATGATAAAAAATTGAAAATAAATTTCAATTATTATTGTGTGTCTCAAAAAAATTCAGCAATGTCTTTAACAAATATAGAAAAATTTTTTAATTTTATAAATAAGTCTGAAAAAATAAAAAAGAATATCACTGCTGTAAAATTAGGTGAGGGAGACGCTGTTTTCTGGAAAGATTCTGAAATTTTACATGGGAGAAATGGTTTTTTGCCAAAAAAAGATTCTGAGAGATTTTTATGGAAAGCTGCTATTCAAATTAATGGATAGATGAAAATAGTAAACAAGATAGTGCTTGGCACTATGAAATTAAATAAATATTTTACAAACAGTGATGATTTATCAAATTTTTTAAGTTATGCACATGTCAAAGGTGTTAGACAATTACATGTATCAAATGAATATAGCTCATACAATTTGTTAGTCAAAAGTTTAAAAAAAATAAACACAAAAAAATTTACATTTATTTTAAAACTTTCAGAACCAAAAACAGACAAATTACGATTTAATTTAAAAAAATTTTTACAAAAAATTAACAAATATCGCAATGACTTGGGACAAAAACATATTTATATAATTCAGTTAGTAAATAGATATAAATGTAAAAATCCTAAAGAATATTTATTTTATGAGCAGAAAGTTTTTGACATTATTCAAAGTACAATTATTAAATTAAAAAAAACTAAAATTATTAAAAGTTTTTATTTTTTTCCATATTTTAAACATAAGAATAAAATTAAAAAGCGTTGGTTTATTAATGGAATTACCAGTTATCGTAATATTTATGAAAAACAAAATGATGATTATGCAGAACAAAATAATTATAAAGTTATTGCAATGAGAACTTTTGGTGGGAGTAGGAAAATATTAAAAAGAAAGAATTTAAAAAAATTAATTATGTTTAATTTAAATAGTAAACTAGTTGAAAAGATTATAGTGGGTACAAACAATAAAACACAGTTAGATCAATTATTAAAGATATGTTAAAAAAAATTTTTGATCTAACTTTTGTTATAGCTTTTTTTCCAATTTGGATCCCGTTAATCGCGATCATAATGATCACTTCTTTTTTATTCAATAATGGGCCAATTTTTTTTACACAATTTAGAGGAGGGTATAAAAATAAAAAAATTAAAATTATTAAATTTAGAACAATAGATGCAAATAATTATATAAACCCCTATAGTAATTTTCTTAGATTTTTTAAATTTGATGAATTACCACAATTAATTAATATTTTAAGAGGTGATATAAGTTTGGTTGGGCCAAGACCACTACATTATGAATATAAAAAATTATATAAGAAAAAACATTTAAAAAGATTTAATGTAATACCTGGAATTACTGGATGGTCACAAATTAACTCCAATAAAAAGATGAGTTGGTCAAAAAAATTTGATCTTGATTTGTGGTATGTCGATAATCAAAATTTTTTTTTAGATTTAAAAATTTTAATACTTACAATTAAAATTTTAATTTTATCAATATTAAGTAAAAATAAAAAAACTCACATTATTAAAAAATTTAATGGAAATAATTAAATTAAATAATTTAATCACAATAATAGAATTTTAGTTTACTAAATAAAATTTTAAACATATGTTAGCATTATTTTTTTAATAATAGATATTTCACTTTTAATTTTTATCAAAGATTTATAAGGATTAATTGGAAACATTATACTTGTTTCACCAAGTAATTTTGCATTTAATAATCTTCTTTTTGGATAGAGTTTAAGTTTCTTAAATATTTTTTCTCTATAAATTTCAGGACACGCTCCAACACCACAATTAATTTTATTTTTAGTGAGTTTTTTAATTAATACATCTTGTTTAATCTTTGTTTTGTTTAAAAACAAATTTAAACGATAATATGCATGTCTGTTTTGATTACATCTTTTTAAATTTTTTCCTGATGGATAAGTTTGATATTTAAAGTCTGGTTTCTTAAAAATATCATATTTGAGATAGAAATCTTTTAATCCATTTAAATACAAATTTGCAATTAAATTTCTTTTTTTGATTTGATTATCTAAGGATTTTAATTGTTCTCTTCCAATAACTGCCTGCATTTCGGTCATTCTATAGTTTGATCCTAAGTCATCATGTAGCCATTTAAATATTGTTTTCTGTTTTTTATAAAAAACATTTTTGTAGTTTTTTCCATGATCCTTTAACGACCAGCATTTCGACCATATTTTTTCATTTTTTGTTGAAATCATTCCACCTTCGCCACCTGTCGATATGATTTTATCCTGACAGAAAGACCATGTAGATATATGGCCAAAGGAACCTACTTTTTTACCTTTGTAAATTGCACCATGCGCTTGCGAACAATCTTCAATTAAAAAAATTTTTTTTCTTTTAATAAAATTTATAATTGGATCTAAATCACAAGGCATTCCATTTAAATGAACAACTATTACAGCTTTTACATTTTTATTATACGCTTTTTTGATCCCATCAATGTTTAAATTACCATTTTTATCTACATCAGAAAAAACAGGTTTCAAACCTAGATTTAATACACAAGTAGCTGAAGCCACAAAGGATCTGGGTGTTACTATTACCTCATCATTATTTTTTAAATCCAAAGCTTTTAAAGCAATTTCTAACGCTACACTACCATTAGAGACAGCAATAGAATATTTAACATTATGATAATTGCAAAATTCCTTTTCAAAAAATTTACATTCATTACCAGTCCAGTAATTAGTTTTATTTAATTTTAAAACTTTCGAAACTAATTTAATTTGTTTTTGGCTATACATTTTGTTTACAATTTAATTATAAGAATCATTAGTTACTTTATGTATTAATTCTGGTTTATTATTTTTGGTTAGTATTAATATTTCTTCAAGTTGTTTTGCGTGAATATCACGGTCAAAAAATTTTCTTGCCAATTTTTTTGACGCAACCCCTGATGATTTCAACCAAGCCTCATTGGTAATTGCTAAATCTAGTTCTTTTGCTACTAATTCTATTTTTTTTCCATACATACACAAACCACATTTATTATCTGATACCAAATCTTGCATCCATCCACCATGATTTAAAAAAATTGGCTTTCCTGCCGCTAAGCCATCAAAAAATTTGTTAGCTGAGTTTGCCCAATTTTCTCTAATATCTATTACAAAATTTGCAGTTATACTAGCTGCTGATAAACACGCTGGCATCTCTTTTTTTGGCAATTGTTTTTCGAAGAATAAATTTATCTCATAAACGCCATTTTTTTTGGCATCATCAATTAATTTTTTTTTTTCTAACCCCTCTCCAATTAATAGTATTCTAATTTCTGGATTTTGTTTTAATAATGCTTTTGCTAAAACAACAGCATATGAAAGATTATTTACCTTTCCAAAGGCACCTGTGTAAACTAGTAGTGGTCTATTTTTAAGCCATGAGCGTTTATTTCGAAAGTTTAATGCTAAATTTTGATCATACTTAAATTTTTCTAAATCTGAACTATTTGGTATAATAGCAACTTTCTTCGTATCTATATTTTTTGAAATTATTCCTTTCTTCATTTCAGGGGAGAGAGCTATAATGGAAGCAGAATTCTTATATGTCCATATCTCCAATAATTTAGCTAAATAGATTAAAACTGGGTTTTTTAAGATCTTCATTGCAATTGGTACGTCTGGCCATAAATCCCTAACCTCAAAAACCATTGGGATTTTTTTTTTTTTTGAAATTAAAACTGCTGGAATTGCTATTGTAAGAGGAGTGCTACTTGCAAAGATTATATCTCCTTTTACTTTTTTACTTTTAATATAAGCTCTCCATGCAAATAAGAAAAAAACTTTTATTCTTTCAAAAAAACTCATATGGTTTGAATAGCCTAAAGGTAACCAATGTATCTGAATTCCATCGTAATTGGTTTTAAACCATTTATTTGTTTTGTAATGCTCACGATAGGTCGTTATCATTGTTACCTCATGTCCCATTGCAACAAGTCTTTTTGCAAACTCGTAGGGTCTGCTGCTACCTGGCATCTCAGGAGTATTAAAGTATTGATGTAAATAAATGATTTTCATTTATACTAGAGATTTATACATTCCATTAAGAATAGTTAAGGAAAATAAGGAAATGAAAGATAAAATTAAATATAAATATGATGATTTTTTATCGAGTAATTTACAAAAAATAAGAATATACGGTAAAGTCATCATCATCATAAATCTCTCGTATTCATAATTTAAACCCAACAAAAATATTGATAGTGCACAAAAACCAAATAAGTATAAAAACAAAATTAAGTCATTAGTTTTTAAAAATCTAAATTTATATAAAAATACTAAAGTATATATAAAACTAATTCCAATAAATGGGTATCTATAATCTCCGTGTATTATCTTAGAATAAGAAATTTCAACATTGTCATTAATTAAAAGTGAATAGTAAAGAAAAAAACAAATTAAAACGCCATATACAAAATAAAAAATACTTAAATATTTATTTGTTTTCAAATAATTTGTTATGAACTTTATGATAAAAATATTACCAAAAACAAAAAGAAAAATAATTCCTGATTTATGAGTAAAAATTGAAATAAAGATAAAGAAAAAAGATTTAAGATTTTTTGATTCTAACAAATATGCTAGGGAAATAAACACTAACGACATTGTAATTCCTTGTCGCATAGCATTCGACGTTGACATAATAATTGGCCAGGTATGAAGGCCTATAATATATATTAAAGTGAAAATTAATAATGATTTTAGTCCTCTATATTTAAAAAATTTTTTTAATAGAATTCCAAAACTAAATGAGAGAATAAAACTAACAATATACACACCTACATGCTTACCATTAATCGTTAAGGTACTAATTCGCCATCCCAAATTGTCATGCCACTTACCCAAATTTAAATTAGTTTCAAAATATATAATATAATAATCATGACCGAACCCATAAAATTTTGATCCAACTAAAAGTGAAAATATTAGCGAAATAGATAAAACTATTTTTTGATTAATTTTTAAATACATGTCAAAAATTTTAATATTTGAGTCTTTAAATTATTTAATTTTTTTGTGTATAAACTAATTCTTAAAAAATACATACATTGATTTAAATACTCCAATTATAAAAAAACTTAATTTAGCGTAAAAAGGTACAACGCTAAGAGATAATTTAAACTTATTAATAATATTTGAACTTGATTTGATACTAAAAATAGTAAAAAAAAAATTTTTTAAATTTTTTTTTTTTATTTCTCTTTGATCTTTCTCTTTTAAAAAAACAATACTTGTGGGGCATAAAATTGTTAAATAACCAAATTTTTTAATACGCATTGAAAACTCATCATCGGCTCCGTAATGAAGAAATTTTTTTGAGTCATAGTTCTTTGTTTTTTGAAATATTTCAACGGGGTGGAGAAGACACCTGCCAGTGAGAAAATCAACTTTGATGGGATTTCTGTGTTTTAGGCTTTTTAAATTTAAACCTAAGAATTGATGAGACGTAATATTAAAAAACCAACTTTTTACTAAAGTTCCAGATTTAATTATTGTTTTTTTATCTTTAAAAGAAACCGTTAAAGCTCCTGCAATAACTTTTCTATTATATTTTTCTGAACTTTTTATTAAATTTGATATTGCATTCGATTTAAATTCAACGTCATTATTTACCAATAAAATCCAATCATTTTTTTTTGATAATTTCAAAACTTTTTTGATACCAAAATTTACAGCCCCTCCCCAAAACAAAGATCCATCACCTTCAAATATCAATACATCTGGAAATTTTTTATTTATAATTTTTTTTGTATTATCTTTTGATCCATCATCCACTAAAAATATCTTTAGCTGATTTACACAATCTTGTTTTTTAAGAGAATTTATACATTCAACTGTATACTTTATCCTGTTATGAACAGGAATAATTACATTAATCATTATAATTTTTAATAAATTTAGTTTGAAAAGTTTTTATTAATAAGTTTTAATTTAAAAAACTTTCTTATAAATTTCCACGTATTTTTTAGCAATTAAATTTTCATTAAAATTATTTATGACATTTTTTCTTGAATTTTGACCTAATTTTTTAATTTTAAAATTTTTCATAACCCAAAAAATACCATTAGCTAGGGCTTTAGTATCAAATGCTTCCGCAATATAACCTGTAATTTGATGTTTAATAATATCAGGCAGTCCACCTATGTTAAATGAAACTACTGGGGCTCCACACGCTTGTGCTTCAAGTGCTACACTGGGAAAGTTATCTTTTCTAGATGGGACGATAACAGCATCAACTGCACTATATAGTTCTTTTAATTTGACATCGTCAAGGTAACCTAAGTTATGAATTGGAATATCTATTGGTATTTTTTTTTGTAGTTTTTTTTGACCAAAAATAACCAACTGTAACTCAATTAAATTTTCTCTTTGAATTTTTTGTAGAGCCTCTAAGAGTAAATCAAAGCCTTTATGTGGTTCTTGTATCGCATTAGCAGATCCAAATGCTAAAATAAAAACATTTGATGGAAGGTTAAAGATATGCCTTGCTGATTGTTTATTTGTAGGTTTCCAAAATTCAGTATCAATCGCATTTGGTATAGTTTCACATGGCCAATTTTGCATCAATTTACTTAGTTTTACACATTTCATTAGCCAGGTACTTGATGTTATGATTTGTATTGGTTTTTTCCAATATTTTTTTTTTCTTAACCAGGTCCATCTATTAAGATCAAATCCACTTTCATGACTCGGCCGATTATCAATATTATATCCTTCTTTCCATCTCTCGTCCCAAGAGACATGTTCTGCGCCACAGAAGCTCCACATATCATGAAGTGTCCAGACTAATGGTTTGTTAATTTTTGAGATATCAGAAATAGATAACATTTCATGTTGTACCCAATGCAAATTAACAACGTCAGCATCACTACTATTTATATTTTTTACCCATGAGGAAGAAAGAAATGATGGAGAGTGTAAGATTGGATTTTTAGTTTTAAAAAAAATCATTAATAATTTTTTAGCATTACGCCTTATAAATATTATAAATTTTTTAAAAATTTTTGTGGACGATTTTACAGTTTCGTCTTCAGTCTTTAATACATTAACCCACATTTCAGAATTTATACCACTATTAATTAATGATTTGTGTATTCTATAAGCTGCACCACCAGCACCCCCTCCATTAGAATTGCTAATATGAATTACTTTCATAATTTTAAATCTTATCGTAAAATCTAAATATTTAAAAAAAAATAGATTTTAAAAAAATTTTCCCTTACCTTTATAATTAAAATAATTTATAAAAATTTTTTTAGCATCTCTTATACTATAAAGTCCATTTTTAACATTCATCCAATTCTTTACATTTTCAATGTCTATTATTTTACTAATTTTTAAAGGAATAGTTTTTAGACCTAGCGCATATGCTATTCTTACTCTATGATTTCCATCATCGCTCAGTGATAACCGATATGAATTTTTATATTTAAATAAATTTACCGGTATTAAATAAATTCTTTTAAATCCTTTCTTTGACATGGAGTTATAAATTTTTACATATTGTTCAGCATGTGACTGCCATGCAAAGTCATGGTAAATCAATTTTTCTCTATCTTTTTTTTTTAAATTTTTTTGCAATTCTTTCAATTTATTTCTTTTAGAGATAAATCTAGTCAAATATGACTTATAATTTTGATTAATAGATATACTTTCCCAAGGCAAAACTAATGCCCATTCTGGATATGATGCTAGCTTTTTAGATCTAACAATACCAATACATTTAGCTGCTGTCTGAGGATATTTTATAGTAAGTTTTATTTTATCTACAAATATTTTGATAAATTCTTTTTTTTCAATTAAATGAAACAAATTCTTTAATACATAAAGATATGGGTCTTTATTTGAACCTAGTCTTTTCCCATTTCCCGTGATTAAATTCTTTAACTCGTAATTAATAATTATATTTGTTTGTGTTAAATCTAAATTAGAATAATTAAAATTTTTACTAAAACTAATAGTTTTTTTTCCAACAAT
>MDTB01191895.1_pt1 | contig 13930 bp, 12 predicted proteins | sample 811161 | NCBI WGS metagenome assembly MDTB01 (sample SAMN05326650, study PRJNA326480) | marine metagenome | isolation source: seawater | place: Mediterranean Sea | collected 2009
AGCAATAAACTCGCTTCCGTTCTTTTGAAATTGGAAAATTTCTTTTTTATTTTTAATAAATCTTTTACAATAAAGGACTGCTAATAATCCTAAAAAACCATGACCTTTGCTTAATATAAATCTATCAAAAGGTTTGGATATCTTTATGTTAAAATTTGAATATATAACTGCTAATATTTCAGCCATTGATAAAGCTCCACCTATATGAGATGGTTCTCCACTATTATAGCTGACATCCAAAATGGTTTTTCTAATTTTCTGACTTAATTTTTTAAGATTATCTATATTTTTTAGCACTCAGTCCCACCATCTAAAAAAATTATTTGTCCATTTATATATTCAGAATTTTTTGAAGATAAGTAGAGTATTAGATTTGCTACATCTATTGGCTCACAAACTTTTTTCATAAAAGATCTAGAAATAAGTACATCTTTAGATTTAGGATCCATTTTTTTTAGCATTTTTGTATTTGTAGCATTAGGGCAAATTCCATTTACTCTAATCTTATAATTTGAAAATTCATTGGCCATGATTTTTGTAGCGTGCATCAATGCAATCTTACTACATCCATAAGCAAGAGTTCCTCTATCTGCCATTTTAGCTGAAATAGAACCAATATTAATAATAGAAGATTTTTTTGAATTTTTTAAATACTTCAAAACTAACTGAGTTAATCTAATTTGTGAAAAAAAATTAACATCAAAAATTTCTTTTAAATTTTTTTGAGTTGTCATTTCTATAATTGATCCAAAAGCAATTCCAGCATTGTTAACCAGAATATCTAGTTTTCTATTTTTAGAGAATGCTTTTTCAACTTGTATTCTTAAATTTTTTTCATCAGTTAAATCTGATTCAATGATCGTTACATTTTTAGATAATTTTTTTGTAAACTTCATAAACTGTTGATCTGATTTTCTTATTAGACAAATAACATTTGCATCATTTTTTAAAAATAAATTTACAATTGATTTTCCTATGCCTCCATTAGCCCCTGTTATTAAAGCTGTTTTTCCTTTAAGCATAAATATATTACTTCCGATATATCTTTTTTTTGTATTTAACTTTTTTTAATAGTTTAATCATATTTTCTTTTTTAACATTTCTTAATAAAAATTTTTTTCTTGCTTTCAAAGCTCTTATAACTGAATTTGATGTAAAATATGCCTCTAAAACATCATTTCCTAAAACTTTTACACAATTATTCCAATTTTTTTTTTCGTTTAAATTTAATTGCTCTCTTTTTAAATAAGATAGAAATTTATCCTTATTTAATTTTTTTATCATCGGCTCAATTTTTACAGCCTTCGTAAAACTAGGCATTATACTATCACCCGGAATCATTGTGTTTAGGATTAATTTTAAATTATTTTTCAATAAAAAATATTTGTTTAATTTAATGCTCATTTATTAATTAATTTTGTTAAATTTTTTTTTATGTGGTCTGATATCATTAACGATACAGCTTGCACTGTTGATGCAATATTTACTCCAGATGATGAAGGGAAGATGCTACTGTCAACGATAAATAAATTACTAACATCGTGACACTGACCAAATTTATTTACTACTGAATTTTTTTTAGATAATCCCATTTTTGCTGTTCCAACAAGATGCCAACCAGTATTTCTTACTGGTCCAAATGCTACTATATTTTTTGCTCCAGCTTTTTTAAATAATTTTTTACATTGTTTGACACCATGAGAAAGCATTTTTTTTGTATTTTTAGAAAGTTTATAATTTACTTTTATACCCGGCATTTTACTACTATCTTTATTTTTGTGGTCTAATTCTACATAATTATTTTTATCTGGCAAATCTTCACAAATTATAGCCAAAGGAATTGTACAACCAAAATATCTAAAAAAATCTTTTAAAAAAAATTTCCCAAATTTAATTTTATTAAATTTTTTTAAATAATGAAATGATTCAATGGGTCCAGGTGACTTTAAAAGTTGAATGGTATATCCTCTTTTAAAACCTCTCTTTTTTTTTGTTTCATAAAATTCATGACTATATAACGCACAACCTTCAGCTCCTTCATTGGTTGCAAGAAATTTATTAAAATGACCTTCTACATATCCTAAAGGGTGAAGCATTAAATTTTTACCTAATTGACCTGAAGAATTTGCAAGACCATTTGGAAATTTTTTATTTGAAGAATTAAATAAAATCCTTGGTGTTCCAATACCATTAGCGGCTAACAAAATTATTGATGCTTTTAAAAATTTTTTTTTTTTATTTTTATCTAAATAAATAACACCTGTTGCTATATTTTTTGATGATGTTTTAATTTTTAAAACTCTAGAATTTGGCTTGATAATAACACCATTTTTGATGGCTTTCTCTAAGTATATTTCAACTGCAGTAGGCCTGATACCTTTTTCAAATTTTTTTGATTTTTTTACAGCTGAATACGATGGCCACCAATGCCAACCAAGCTTATTGAAAGTTTTAGCCAATAGTTCTCCCGAGTATCCAATATCAAGAGCTGGTAACAAATTATTGATTTTTGGGTAAGCTGGATCACCTGTGAGACCTGAAACCCCAACCATTTTATCATTTAAGTCGTAGTACTTTGCTAAATCATAATAATCAAACAACCAATTAGACCCTATTCTATCAATTTTTTTTGTTCTAAAATCTGATGGATGAAATCTGGGATAATGTCCTGAATAAATTAGAGTTGAACCACCAACAGCATTATAGTTTGCAATCGAGATAGGAGAGTTATCAGCATTTATAGGGTAATCTGACTCTAGACCTCTTTGATTTGGATCAATATTAAAATCTTTAAGTTTATTTATTTCTCTATTGACATTGTTAAATGAGTATTTTTTTTTATCTATAAATGGACCTTGTTCAAGACAGATTATTTTTAAATTCAACTTACTCAAATTCCATGCAGAAGCAGCACCTGATGCTCCAGTTCCTATGATTAGGATATCTGTTTTTTCTTCAGTCATTAAAATTTATTTTTTTGGAATATATTTGTCTAAAATTTCAGGTATGGTGATTGTCATTTCAGCTTCACAAGCAATTTCTCCAGATACTACACCTTTACCTAAGCCTTTACAAAGCCCTCTTTTCCAAGATAAAACTTTTGTTTCTATTTCTAATTTTTCCCCAGGAACTATTTCTCTTCTAAATCTTACTTGATGTGAAATTGCGTGGGTAACTTTCCCTTTATTTCCTGGCAAAGTTGTAATTGCAACAGTTAACATTTGAGCCATAGCCTCTAGCTGTAATGCTCCAGGCACATTAGGATGGCCAGGAAAATGTATTGGAAAAAACCATTCATTATTTGTAAAACTTTTATATCCTTTTGCTAATTTACCAGGAACAACTTCAGTCACATAATCGATCATTAAAAAAGGATATCTATTAGGTTGATAGGCTAATAATTCTAGGCTGTTTAAACTTTTTTTTTTCAATTTACTATATTTTTACCTTATATTTTTTTAAGATTTTTTTTCCAAATTCATATGAACTAAAATCAATGATATCATCCATTTCGAAGGTAATCTTGAAAGCATCTTCTAGAGCACCTATCATGGACATATGACCAACAGAGTCCCATTGTGGAATAGATTGGTATTTGAGTTTTTTTAATTTATCTTTTTTTACTTTGAAAGATTTTATAAAAACTTTATCATACCTATCAATTAATCTTTCTTTCATATTTTTTACTTTATCCAATGTACATTAGAAAAAAAAAATTCATATCAAATTATTTTGATTTTAAATATTTTTTTTCTAAAGAAAGCATAGTTCCATCCTCAGAGTATAGAACATTTTTATTAGTTTTATCAGGTCTAATATATGAAATTAATTTTTCTGAATTTTTATTCAAATCCTCATATAATATATTTGATGCATGCTTTATATTTAGTTTAAATGAGATTAAGTTTTTATACTTATAAAACTTTGAAATTTTTTCTTTCATAAATAATTTATCACATTTAAAAGTTATTCCAGAAAACTCACAAAGACCTCTTTTTCTTGCAAAAAAAGAAAATTTTTTGCTAGCTGATTTTTTGTTCGACTCAAAATAGTTTAATGCAAAGTTTAAATCAAACCGGTAATCAACATTGGCTAAATTTTCAATATAATGGACATGAGTAAATGACCTATTCCAGTGATGACCAATAGAGATAAGATCATAATCTTCATCTATAAAGTTTTTCCATAAGGAATTTTTTCCTGTTGCATTTTTATTTCTTTTTTTTTTGTAATTGTGAAATTTGTTTCCAAAACAGAGAAATGAATACATTGGATGATAGGTTCTAAGATTAAAGTATTTTTTCAATAATATATTTCCAAAAGCACCACTTTGTCCATCTGAATAAATTTTATGAAATTTTTTTTGGGCTAAGCAATCAAAATTGAATACAGGTATAATTATATTTCCATCGTTTCCTAAGATTTTTTTTATATAATTTAAAATATATTCTGTAGCTTCTAAGAAATTATAGTTTTTAATCTTTAAATGTTTAGTTAGAGAAAAAAAATCTACCCCTAGATAAATATTCTTTTTTGAAACTTCTAAATTATCTAAGGTATATTTTAATGGATCAATATTTATTTTTTTTTCCTTCATTTATTGAAGTAATTTTTCACCAACTAAAAAAGAATATAGTTTTTTCACAATACTTGTATCAAGTTTTATATACTTTGCTATTTTGTTGATGTCATTTGTTCCATCTGCATATTGAAGAAAGTCTAAAATTTTCCAACAATCTTGATTATCAATAACATTTTTTTCAGATAATAATTTGTACAAACCTCTCTTTCCCAGTTGTGGTTCACAAATGTGCTTCGCGATAGGTATTATTCTTTTATCTAGATTTAATATGGATTGTTTTGCTACAGCGAAACCTCCATTTAAACCTTTTAATGTTACAAGATTAAAATTGTCCATTGAGTTATGATATTCTGAAAATTCTCCATACTTTGTTCTAAATATTGATGCTAGGGGGAGATCTATACCTGGAGAACAGAATTGTCTCTCGTCTGAACCTCTATGTAAAAAAGAATAGTTTTTATAATTGATTTTCTTTTGCTTGTAAGTTTGTCTTAAACAATCGTCACTTATTTTATCTCCATATTTTGTAAACATACAGGAATGGTTTTTATCGTCACCTATACAACTTAAAATATAACCTCCAATTACATTTCTTTTAAGTATATTTAAATTTTTATAAATATAAGCTATTGACCCAATTGTTTCTGGTAAAAATAAGAATCTTATAGATTTGTTATTTTTTCTTGAATTAAAAAAATTTATAAGTGCCATTGATACGATAATTCCAGACAAATTATCGTTAGCCATAGATGGATGACAAATATAAGTTGAAATTAAAATCTCTTTTTTTGATTTACCTTTGATATAGTATTCTCCATAATTAAGTTTACCCCTTTGATTAAATTTCGAGTCTATAACTACATGGAATTTGTCTTTAATATTATAATCTTTTCTTAATTTACGCTTGAATCTTTCAGTAACACAAAACCCCCAACTTTTTTTGTAATACGAAGTAATGTAAGGTATCGCATCTTGCTTGTTTGAAATCGTATATAACTTTTGCAAGAGCTGCTCTAAATCGATTTTTTTATTTATTGGTATAGAATAGCCAACAATATGAAGATTGTTATTTTTGAAATTAACTATTTTCTTTTTATATTTGTCAATAATATAGGCATCTTTAATATCCCACTGACTTGGTATCTTCCAATCGAACACTTTTTGTCGACTATTAAAATTTCTAATTTTTAATTTTTTAAAATTTTTTTTTATTATTTTAAGAGTTTTCAATGTTCCATCTCCAGTTAGACTTCTGCAAATTGGGTAAATTTTATGTTTGCCTATCTTAAAAAATTTTTGAATACTCATTATTTTAAATAAAATATTTGCTTAAAAAGACTAAACTTATATAGTCTTGGTTACTTGTAATAAATTATATATATGAAAAAACAAACTATAAAAAATGATTTTTTACTTAAAAATTTAAAAAATTCGATTAACGTGCACTTTTTAAGAAAAGTTTCAAAAAGTCCTGTTTTTATATCTAAAGATACAGGTCTAGTTTATCATTCGGACATATTATCCTCAAAAGAAACTGTAAGAAGATGGTCAAACAAAATTTTTAATAAAAAAAATAATCCAAAAAATGAGATATACACTGCTGATTTCCCAGGAATGCAATCAAGACATTATTTTGTAATTGATTATTTGAGAAGAAACGTGAATTTAAAAAATAAAAATATATGCGACTTTGCTTGTGGTGAGGGAAGTATTTTGATTAAATTACAAAAATATTTTGGTTATAAAAAATTGGTTGGTACTGAACACTCAAAAAAAAATATTGATTTAGTAAAAAAAATTTTTAAAAAAAATAAATTAAAGACTCCAAAATTATTTCAATGCTCTATAGAAGATTTAAATAAAGTTAAAAGTAAGTCACTTAAAATTGATGTTGGTATCTTAACTTGGACATTATGTAATTGTTCAGAGCCCCTCGATGTTGTTGAAAGTTTATCAAAAAAACATTAAGAAAAATGGGTTTTTAGTTGTAGCTGAAAGTTCAAGAATTCTTGTTCCTTTTAAGAAACCTATTCAAAATTACTTTAATAAAAAAAAACTTACTGGAAATTATCATCCTTGGCACTGGTCATATAATAGCTTAACAAATATTTTTAAGGCATATGGATTCGAATTAATTAGTTCAAATAGATATTGGGATGAAGATAATCTTATATTAATTTTTAAAAACTCAAAATTAAAACAAACACAATTTAGATTTGATAATTATAAAAAGGTTTCTGATTTTTTTTTAAGATGGTTTAAAGAGAGCCTAAAATATTCTAAAAATAAAAATTATTTTGTATAGGGATTAATGAAAGTTGTTTTTGCAGGGAACAATAAAAGAGCTGTTGAAACTTTAAAATATTTAGTAAAAAAAAAAAACTAAAATTAAATTAGTCTTAGCTCATTATAAAAAAGATAAAAGCGAATATTTTCAAAATTTAAAAAAAATTGCTTCAACTCTTAAACTAAAGTGTATTGCTCCTAAAAATATTAATAATAATAAAACAAGTTTGCTTCTAAAAAAAATTAAACCAGATTTAATGATATTATGTGGATACTCACAAAATATTTTAAAAGAGCATATATATTCTATTCCAAAATACGGAACATGGAACTTGCATGCAAGCGATTTGCCTAAATATAGGGGGGCTGCACCTTTAAATTGGGCAATTATAAATGGAGATAAAAAAGTAGCTGCAAGTATTATCAAAGTTAATCAAGGAATAGATACAGGATATATTGTTGGAAAAAAATTTATAAAATTAAGTAACAAAGAAAATATAAAAACATTATCAAAAAAAATAAACCACGCATACCCAAAGCTACTATTAGACTCAATATCAAAATTGAAGTCAGGAAAATTGATACTAAAAAAACAAAATGAGAGTATTGCAACATATTATTCAAAAAGATTTCCCAAAGATAGTGAGATATTTTTTAAAAAAATGGATGCAAATTTGATTTCGAAAATTATTAAATCATCAGTCTTTCCTTATAGTGGTGCCTTTTTTGTTCACAAGAAAAAAAAATTTATTTTATCTGATAAAGTTAAAGTTTTAAGAAATTACTTCGGAACTCCTGGTCGTATAATAAAACGAGGACAAAAAAACCTGATTATAATATGTAAATCAAATGCAATTTTACTTGAGGATATATATCATAACAAAAACAAAATCTTTGACATAAATAAATATTTTAAATTAAGTGATGATTTAGATTAATTCTGTAAAAAATTTAAAATATGATCTGTGTTTGTGACCGTGTAAATGATTGACTAAATTTAAGAAGTAATACGATCAAACTTAGTGATTTATAGCTTGTTGTTCTTTAAATATCTTATGTAGAAGTTTCTCTAGTTGATATTTAGACCTTTGTTATGTATGTTTTAAAAACTTATATGTTTTATTAAGAAACTTACTTAATTCATAAATTTTAGATGAAAATCAAAAAGAAAATAAAATTAATAATTTGGGACCTAGATGATACTTTTTGGCGTGGCACTTTAGCTGAAAGTGATGTAACTATAAATAGCAATGCCTTGATGGTTGTTAGAAAATTAAATCAAAGAGGGATAATCAACACAATAGTATCTAAAAATGATTATAATACAGTAAAGAAAAAGCTAATCTCTTTAGGTTGTTGGGAAGACTTTATAATGCCGTCTATAAATTATGAGCCCAAAGGCGAAAGAATTAAAAATTTAATAAATAAATTTCAACTACGTCCAGTTAACGTTGCATTTATTGACGATAATCATAGCAATCTAATGGAAGCAGAATATTATAATAAAGATTTGTTAATTTTACCAGAAACCGAGATTGATAATATTTTGAATCTTGATGGATTTGAGGGAAAAAATGATGTTGGTCTATCCAGATATTATCAATACAAGCATTTAGAAACAGTTCTTAAAGATAAAGAAACTTTTGGTTCAAATTTAGATTTTTTAAGACAATCTGAAATAAAAATTTCGATAAAAAGATTTGATACAAACACATCATCAAAAGATTTTCAGCGTGCATATGAATTAATAGAAAGAACAAATCAGCTGAACTTTACAAAGAAAAGAATAAATAAAGATGAACTATTAAAGCTTTGTGATAAAAGTAAATCCGATTCTGGTCTTGTTAACTTAAAAGATAAATATGGGAATTATGGAACAATTGGTTTTTTTTCAGTTTGTAAATCTACTAAAGAATTAACACAATTTTTATTTTCATGCAGAATTTTAAATATTGGAGTTGAAAACTACATATATCAGTATCTAGAGTGTCCAAAAATTAAAGTTGTAGGAGATGTAATTTCTGAGCTAAATTGTGAAAAAAAAATTGATTGGATATTTTTTGATGATGAGGAAAAAAATAATAAAATTTCAAATAAAATAAAGCATAAAATACATTTTAAAGGGGGCTGTGATTTATCAGGAATATTAAGACATTTAGAAAGCAACAAATATTTAGAAATAACAGAAGATACTAATTACCTATCTAGTAATGGACTTGATATAAGAAGTGATCATACATTTACAATTTTAAATTCTCATAATCTTAAAAAATCTCAGATAATAGATCTTTATCAAAATATACCATTTCTTGACAATCAAGTTCTAAATAAAAAATTAAACTCTAACTATGATATTATAATATTCAGCGTTTTAATGGATTATACACAGTATGTTTTTGAAAATAAATTTAATCAAATTAAAATTGCTTATGGGCCATTTGATTTTACATCTAATGACAATAATTATAAAAAGAAAATTTTGTCATATTTTGAAAAAAATACAAAAGCTATAAATAATGACTTTTTAGAATATTTTAGATCAAATTATATCTGTTGTGGAAAAATTACCCCAGAGAACTTTATTAAAAATATAAAAGATTTAAGGAATATTTTGGGAAATGAAACACATGTGATTTTTTTGAATGGAGCAGAGATAAATGTAAAAAAAGATATATTTTACGATAAAGATTATGATGCAATTAATCGTCACAAAGAAATGAATTATGCTTTAGAGGAAATTGTATCAAGAGAACAAAAATTCCATCTAGTTGATGTAAAAAAATTTGCTTATTTGCCTGAGCATTTAGAGGACACAATAAGGCATTATAAATTAAATGTTTATAATAATATTGCTAAAGAATTATCTTCAATAGTAAATAAAATCTTGGATAATAAGAAATTATTAAAATCAAAGAAATATACTTTAGATTATTTTAAGGCCAAATTATTAAATTCATTTATTTATAAAAAATATAAAATATTAAAAAAATAATTATGGATATATTAATTTATCTTCAAATGCTATTGTTCACAGAAATTCACCTGAAATAACAAGTTTAAATTTATTAGAATAAAATGATTGTAAAATTTTTTTTGTTTTTTTTAATAACTTTATCTGTATCAATAATTATTTATAATTTAACAAAAAACTATAAAGTTTTTTTCGACAACCCTAATAAATTTCACTCAGGAAAAGCAATTAATGTTGGTGGGTTAATGTTAATTATAAATATATTAGTCTCAATAAAATTTTTTGAGTTTTCTGAGATAATTAATAATATTTTAATTTATTCATTAGCATTATTTTTATTAGGATTTTTAGATGACTTAAGACCTGTTTCACCAACAAGTAGAATTTTTTTTCAATTTATAATAGTTTTCTTTGTAGTATTCACTAATAATTTAGAAATTTCAAATTTAGGAAATTATAAATTTATTGGAACAATAGAATTAGGATCAATCTCAGAAATATTTACATGTTTATGTGTTTTATTAATAATTAATTCATCAAACTATAATGATGGCATTGATGGTTGGTCAACAACTACGTTTATTTTATCAAATTTATTTTTTTTACTAATATTAATTTTACTTAGAGAGTTTAATTTTGTAACTTTACCAATCTTTTTAGTTATATCTTGTTTAGGTTTGCTGATTTTTAATTTTAATACATTTAATAGCGTCAAAGTTTTTTTAGGTAATGGTGGTAGCGTTCTTTTGGGTTACTTAATTTCATTTGAATTAATTTATTTTAATTATGTTGATTTAGATATCCATCCAATAATATACGCTTCAATATTGTGCTTTTATGTATATGAATTTTTAAGTGTAAATTTATATAGAATTCTTAAAGAAAAGAATATCTTTGAAGGTGGTAAAGACCATTATCACTATGCTTTATATTATTATTTTTCAAAAAACATATATTTTACGATATTTTGGCTTATATTATCTCAATTTCTCATGATCGCTATCAACCTATTAAGTTTTTATTTATTTGGATCATTATTAAATTTCATAACATTTATTCTTTTGTTTATAATTTTCTTTTTAATCAGATCTTATTTTATTGAAAAATCAGGTTTATTAATTAATACAGGAAAATAAAACCTTACTAGTGATGATAAAAAAAATATTTTTTTTACTAAATCTTACAAAAGTAAAAAAGTTTTTTTTTTTAATATTAATTACTTTTCAAACACTCATCGATTTAGCAGGGGTAGGTTTAGTATTTCCATTAACAAAATATTTAATAAATGATGATAAAAATCAAAATTTAATTTTTTTAAATTTAAATTTAAATATTAATCATTTTATAATTATAATTTTATGTCTTTTTTTATTAAAATTCTTATTTTCAATATTTTTGAATTATAAAATATTAATCTTTGGTAAAAAAATAAAAGTAAACCTACAAGAAAAATTAATTAATCAATATCAAAACTTTAATTATTTAAACTATTTATTAAAAGAAAGATCATATTATTTATTTAAAACTGAAACTTTAACTAAAAAATTTTCTGACTTAATTATTTCTTTAATAAGAATGTTTGCTGAAATCTTTGTAGCAATATTTATTATAATTTTTCTCGGTTTTTTAAATTTAAAATTATTATTAGTTATTGTAATTTTTTTTATTTTCTCAGTATTTATCTTTGATTTAATTTTTAAAAGAAGGTTATTTTATTTGGGAAAAATTTCAAATTCTATATATAGTAAAATGCTCAAAAATATTTATGATATTTTTGATGGATATTTAGATATAAAAATTTTTAATAAAGAGAATTACTTTTTAAAACGAGCAATTGACTCATCTTACAAAGCTTCTGTTACCGAAGCTAAAATTGAAATAATTCCAATTTCAGCCAAATATTATCTAGAATTAATTATAATTTTACTGTTTTCATTATCCGTTTTTGTATTTTTAAAATTTCAATCTACAGATAATTTAGTACAAAGTTTGCCATTAATAATTACGTTTGGTATTGCTGCAATAAAACTTATGCCTATTTTTAATACATTTGTTAGAACAGGCAGCTTATTAAGATCAAATAAAAATTCAATAGAAATACTTTTCAAAGATTTTAATAATTTTGAAAAAACAAAACAAACAAATCAAAAATTAAAGAAAAATAATGAAATTGAAAAAAATGAAAAATTTCAAAATCTAACTATCAAATCTTTAAATTTTAGTTTTGATAAAAAAAATATTTTGAAAAATATTAATCTTTCAATAAATAAGAATGATTTTGTTGGTATTGTCGGTAATAGTGGGTCAGGAAAAACTTCATTGGTAAATCTAATTTGTGGCGTATATGAAAACTACGATGGTGAAATACTTGTGAATAACAAAAATCTTAAAGAGATGCTAGAATATTGGAGGAGAAAAATATCATACATTCCACAAACGCCTTTTTTAACTGATGATAGTATAAAAAAAAATATCTTATTTGATGATAATAAAATGAATAAAGAAATTTTTAATCAATCAATAAAAAAATCAAGATTAGATAATTTGTTATATCAAAATAAATCAGGTATTGACTTTAAAATTGGTGACAAAGGATCTAGAATTTCTGGTGGACAGAAACAACGTATTTTAATTGCAAGATCATTTTACCATAACAGAGAAATTATTGTTTTTGATGAATCTACAAGTGCATTAGATCAAGAAGTGGAAAATAAAATTTTTGATGATATAAAAAAAATTAAAAGGTAATTTCACAGGTGTATTTATTTCTCATAATAAAAATATATTAAAAATTTGTAATAAGGTTTATCAAATAAAAAATAAAAAATTAGAATTAATTAAATATGAAAAAAAAGGAAAATAAAATTGCAATAATTGGTGGAGGTTATATTGGTCTTCCTTTGGCAATTGAGTGTGGTAAGTATTTTAAAACAATTTTAGTAGATAAAGATAGTGAAAGAGTAAAAAATATTAAAAGGAATATTGATTATAATTATTCAGTTTCTAGAAAAGATTTCTTAAATTCAAAAAAATTAAAATCATATACAAATCTTGAAAGAGTAAAAAATTGTAATGTTTATATTCTTACTTTGCCAACTCCAATAGATAAAAACAAAAAACCAGATATGAAAATTCTTTCAAACGTAACAAAAAAAATTTCTAAATTTTTAAAAAATGATGATTTGATTATATTTGAGTCGACAGTTTATCCTGGTGCAACAATTGAAAAATTTAAACCAATAATTGAGAAATATTCAAAATTAAAACTTTATGAAGATGGTGGCAAAATAAAAAAAAAATTTTTTCATTTAGGTTATAGTCCAGAAAGAATAAATCCATCTGATAAAAAAAATAAGCTTGTTAATACGAAAAAGATAATTTCTGGAAGTTCATCATTAGCTTTAAAGAGAGTGAAATACATATATCAAAAAATAATAAAAGCCGGACTACATGAAACAGAAAATATTAAAGAAGCAGAGGCTGCAAAATTGTTAGAAAATATTCAAAGAGATTGTAATATATCTTTAATCAATGAATATTCTCAAGTTATGAGAAATTTAAAAATAAATTTTCAAAATGTTTTAGATGCAGCTTCAACTAAATGGAATTTTATTAAATTATCTCCTGGACTTGTAGGCGGACATTGCCTGGCGGTCGATCCATATTACTTATCCTATAGAGCCAAAATTGCAAATTACGAACCCAAGTTAATTATAGCTAGTAGAAAACTTAATGACGAGTTTTACAAAGAAATTTTAAAAAGGATTAAAAAAATAGGACACAGAGCAAAAAAAAAGAATTTAAATGTATTAATTATGGGCATAACTTATAAAAAAAATTGTCCAGATGTTCGAAATTCACAGATTTTTAAAATCATAAAAGCATTAAATAAAAACAAAAATAATGTAAGTGTATACGAGCCAATGATAAGAAAAAATCCAATAAATGAAATATCAAAAAAAAATAAATTTTTAATTTTTAATCCATTAAGAGAAAAACATAAAAAATTTGATCTAATATTATACGCTTTAGACCATCGTAAATTTAAAAAGTTTAAAATTGAAAATTTAAGAAATCAATTAAATATCAAT
>MDTB01207356.1_pt1 | contig 13929 bp, 18 predicted proteins | sample 811161 | NCBI WGS metagenome assembly MDTB01 (sample SAMN05326650, study PRJNA326480) | marine metagenome | isolation source: seawater | place: Mediterranean Sea | collected 2009
AATACAAAAATCATGAAAAACTATTACTAAAGGAGATAGAGAATGTTTAAACCAGTGAACAGGTATGTTCTAATTAATAATCGCAAACCAGTTGTTGAGAATGAAACTGCTGCAGGCATCTTACTGCCAGATGATTACAAGCCAACAGAGCAAAGATTCAGTAGTTACAAGGTTCTCAGTTGGGCTGAAGATGTGAGATTTAAGCTCGTTGAGGGCAGCAAAGTTGTTGTTGATAATACAATGATTGAAGAAATAACTGTCGATAACTTGACATATTCTATTGTGCAGGATAATTATATCGTAGGGATTATCCGCAAATAGGAAAATATTAAATGGACAAGAATTTTTATAACGAAGCTAGTGCAGCCAAATTAGGCTGGGATCCTTCGTGGTTTAGTGAAAAATATTTTGATGATAAATTATCTAGAGCCATCAAAAAATTTCAACGAGCACTGGGACTGGTGGCAGATGGGCTTTGTGGTCCTGCGACTTTTCGTCGCTTGTGGACCGAACGACAAGAAAATATTGACGACCACGTGCCCGACAAGTGCGAGTATTCTAATTATATTGTTTTCAATGGAAACTTTACGCAAATTGATTGGGACAAGGTTGTTCTTTGGTCTGAACCCAGCGGACTTGAATCCAAAAAGGGAACCTATTATGACTATACCGGTCGCCCAAAAAGAAATATTAGATATTTTGTAAACCACTGGGATGTTTGTCTTAGTTCTAAATCGTGCCAAAGAATTCTTGATAAGAGGGGCATTTCTGTACATTTTCTTATTGATAACGACGGCACAATTTATCAAACCATGGACATGCAGCATGCTGGTTGGCATGCAGGCTCTGAAAGAACCAACAGGCCATCAGTAGGTGTTGAAATTTCAAATGCCTATTACCCAAAGTATCAAGACTGGTATGTAAAAAATGGATTCGGAAAGCGCCCGATTGTTGATGTTGCGTATATCAATGGTCACGAAGTCGGACCATTTATGGGCTTCTACCCAAAACAAATAGAAGCTTTGAAGGCATTATGGAAGGCGGTTCACGAAGCAACCGGAATTCCCTATGAGACACCGTTAAATCAATTTGATAAAACTTCAAATTACTATGAACAGCATGTAACCTATGGAAAATTCAAAGGATTTGTTAGCCACTACCACGTTAGCAAGAGAAAAATAGATTGCGCAGGTTTAGATATTAAAGCACTGCTGGACGAAATCAAGGAAGAAAAATGATTAATGATTTTGTTTTCGTTTCTTGTGTTGCTGGCATTTCAATTTGAATCTCCAGTATATCCACAATATAATTTTTATAAAGTATCAAAATTTTCTCAGAAACCAGTTCAAAAATATGAATGGAAGGTACCACCGAGAATTAGGTTGTGTCAGAATGCAGAGATACCACTAAGTCGTATACAGCGCGCAGTTAACTACTGGGAACGCTTGGGTTATCAATTCGGAGAAATATATATAGATCGCTTGTCTTTTTGTATGAATGCAAGAGACAATGAGATAACAATTACTCTCCCTTCTCAGGGAGTAATTGACGACAAGATGGCCGCAACAAGAGTTTACACAAGTAAGCTTACTGGTGAGATATTAAAAGCTAAAATTTATGTGATACCTAAAATGGCGATGAGGGAAAGAGTTATAGAGCATGAGATCGGGCATGCCCTGGGGTGGCAACACTACAATCACAAAAACCATATTATGCATCCAAATTGGTGGTATGGTGGACATAACTCTTACGGACTTAATAAAAGATAGTTGACATAAAGCTTAAAGTAAGGTATAATATACCATGATCTTAGAGCACTCTCATATTGTGGTGGGTAGCAGCCTTGAAGCAGTGTTATTCGCATACACCAATGGTTACCCTTTGTTTTTCGCTGCCCCTATAAGACCTTTTCGGTTTGATTTTATTCAACCAAAGTATAGTTTGCTGTCCTTGAAGCTTCAGAACAAAACTAATGTTTTGAATACCTTTGAAGAGCATAAATCTGTAGGTATCCCCAAAGATGTACTTTGGGAAAGATTATTGTTTATAATGTCCCTGATGGGTCTTGTGCCTTTGTCAGATATGTGCAACTCAATTCGGCATGACGATTCTATGATTACGTGTTTTAATGAGTATTCAAAAATAGCAGAAATTAGATACGAAAAAATGTACAATTTTAAGCAAGATGATAAAACTAGTAGTGTTTTTTGCTGCGACTGGATAGCTTTCAATAGCGGTGGCAAACATGGTGTGGATTTTATTAGCACACCTGACAAGTTTGTTAACGAAATCTGGTTTTATCCATCCGATAGAATATGTGGCAACACTAAAGTTAAAGATGTTTGTGCAGTTTCTATAATAGATGCAGATTTAATAGATGACTTTGAGTTTAGCCAAACGATGGCTAGATTTAAAGTGGTGAAAGAGATGAAGCAAAGGGGGATGAAAGGTTTGCTGAGTAGCTACGGACCCAATGGCAACCCCAAGCACTATGATTTTAAAACTTCTGTGACCGCACGCACTGTAATGCCGGCCTCTTTTACCAAGTGTTACGATCAACATGACATTGTGGTTCAAACCCCCACGCCTGAAAGCATGATAAAACAACTGAGTAGAAGTTCTCAAAGATATTGGAAAGTGCTGAGGTATCTATGAGTCAACACGTACACCTTGCAGGTATCATACCAGTTGCCAATTTTGATGACGCATACGAAATGCCCTATCCGTGGTATTTGCTGCCAGTTGATAATGGGTTTTCGATGATACAAAAATCAATTTTTGAATGTGCCATCGCTGGATGTCAAACAATCTGGATAGTGGCCAACGATGATGTCTCACCTATTATTAGGCATCACGTCGGGGAGTGGACTTACGATCCGGTCTATTACTATCGCAAAGAGAAATTTTATAAAGACAAAAGAAAAGAGATTCCAATTTACTACGTGCCAATCCATCCAAAGGATCGTGCTCGTCGAGATTCATACGGCTGGTCCGCACTTTATGGGATGTATTCTGCGTGGTATGTATCGCGTCGATTATCAAAATGGATTGTGCCTGAGAAATACTATGTTTCCTTTCCGCATGCAGCTTTCAATATCTATTCTCTTCGTGAACAGCGTCCGAAGATTAATCACCCATCTGAGAATTTCTTTTTATCTTTTGATGGGAAGACTGTTAAAGATAATGAATTTCTCCCCTTCACCATGTTTGGGGAAGATTTTAAACAATGCAGAAGACATGTGAATTCTGAGACAACAAAAACTTATTACAATACGGAATATGGCGAAAAATATCCCTCCAAAAAATTGCCAATTAATGAAAGGTGGTCGGCAAGAAGTTTCGATATAAAAACTGTCTTTTCGCAGATCGATGAAACTAATTCATATAAGCACGATGCTGAATGGTTTTATCCCATTGAAACTTGGGACAATTATCGTAGATTTATGTCTAGCGAAAATTTTATACAAAAGCCTTCAAATTCCTTGACAAAGGCTCGCAAACACAATATAATATGTAATGAAGAGGGGTAAATTAATGAACAAAAAACCAAATATTAAATTCGTTGGACTGCACGCACACAGCGTAGCAGGATCAATATTCGATGCCATTGGGTATCCACAAGCTCATATGGATTTTGCATATGATAACGGCTGCGAGGCGTTAGCCTTGACAGACCATGGTAACATGAACGGACTTGCTTATCAAGTACTACATGCTAAAAAAATGCAAGAGGCTGGTAAGGAATTCAAGCCTATCTTTGGGTGTGAGGCATACTTTACTCCTTCAATCGCTGAGTGGCGAGAGGCATATGAACAGGCCATGGAAGACAAAAAGAAAGCCCGTGGTATTAAGAAAGACGCACAGTCCGGCGCGACAGTTGAAGACGAGGGCGATAGCAAAAAAACTCAAAGCATTTTAAAACGGCGCCGGCACCTCGTACTTTTGGTACAGAACCAGACCGGTCTCAACAACCTATTTAAATTGGTATCGGAATCTTATCAGCCAGAGAATTTTTATCGATACCCTCGTATTGATTATGCTCTCCTCAAAAAATATAATGAAGGTATTATTGCTGCCTCTGCTTGCCTTGGCGGTGTATATGCCGGAAACTATTGGGAAAACAGAGATGACGGTGACGAAGCAGTGCTTGAGGCTATGCGTGAGTCGACACGACGTATGGTCGACATTTTTGGTGATCGCTGGTATGCCGAAATACAGTGGAACAACATTACAGAACAACACCAGCTTAACCAATATGTAATCCAAGTCGCACAAGAATCTGGCGTCAAGCTGATCACTACTGCTGATAGCCATTATCCAAATCCTGATGCATGGAAGGACCGCGAACTCTATAAGCGCCTTGGGTGGCTCGGTAAAGGGCGCCCTTCGTGGGCTGAGGAAGAATCACAACTTCCAGCCGGTGTTGAAGAAATTGGGTATGAACTGTATCCTAAAAACGGAGATCAGATGTGGGAAAGCTATAAGCAATACTCCCAGGAACAAGGCTTCGATTATGATGACGACTTGATTCTCCAGAGCATCGAAGAAACACACCATATTGCCTTTGAGCGCATTGAGTCATTCCTCCCCGATAATACAGTACGCTTGCCAGAGTTTGTGGTACCGGCTGGGTTTACAGCCACGCAAGCGCTTGTAAACTTTGCCCTTGAGGGGTTGAAGGATAAGGGCCTTCACACTAACAAGCAATATACTGCTAGATTAAAAGAAGAGTTAAATGTTATTGACGACCGTGGGTTCTCTAAATACTTTCTAACAATGAAATCAATTGTTGATGTTGCAACAGACATGATGTTGACCGGACCTGGCCGCGGCTCAGCGGCTGGCTCATTGGTCGCATATGCCTTGAACATCACACAAGTTGACCCCATCAAGCACGGATTATTGTTCTCAAGGTTCTTACGTTCAGATGCCACAGACTATCCTGACATCGATTATGATGTGTCCGATAGTATGGCTCTCAAAGAAAAGTTAGTTGAGATGTGGGGTGCCGATTGTGTTGCGCCAATCTCAAACTGGAATACATTACAGCTTAAAAGTTTAATTAAAGATATTTCAAAGCTATACAATATCCCGTTTACCGAAGCGAATACAGTAACATCTATTATGATCCGCGAAGCTACACCAGAGGCTAAACGTAAACACGGAATCAAGGCTGGCGTATACGCGCCAACATGGGAAGAGGTTATGGAATTTTCTCCCACCTTGCAGACATATCTTAACAAATATCCGGCTGTAAAAACGCACGTTGAAGGCTTAGTGGGACAAGTGCGCTCTTGTTCTCGTCATGCTGGCGGAGTAGTGATAGCAGAGAATCTTGACGCTAACATGCCATTGATTAATTCTGGCGGCGTTCGTCAGGCACCATGGGCGGAAGGGCAGAATGTTAGGCACCTTGAACCAATGGGGTTTATTAAGTTCGATCTGCTTGGTTTATCGACGCTTAAGATGATGGAGGGCGCCATTGAACATATTCTGCAGCGTCATCATAATATTGAACAACCTACCTTTGCGCAAATAAGAGATTACTATGAAAATAATTTGCATCCTGATGTAATCGACTTGGAAGACCAGCAAGTTTATGAAAATATTTTTCATCAAGGTAAGTGGGCAGGCATATTCCAATTTACTGAGAGTGGCGCTCAAAACTTCTGTAAGCGCGCAAAGCCAAACAACATCATTGATGTGTCTGCTGTTACTTCTATCTTTCGTCCCGGACCTCTTTCTGCCGGTGTGGATACAGACTATGTGGAGGCTAAAGAGGCCCCACATTATATTAAATACCTTTCGGATGACTCAAGGGAAATCACAGAAGAAACATTTGGATTTCTTATTTTCCAAGAGCAGATTGCGTTGCTTGCCCATAAGCTCGGAGGACTAACACTAGATGAAGGTAACATGCTCCGCAAGGTGCTTACAAAGAAAGGCACAGGCAAAGGTTCTGTAAAGGGCAAACTGCACGATAAGTTTATCTTAGGCTGCACCGATAAGGGCATTTCGGCTGATGAAGCACAGTCTCTGTGGGACAAGTTTGAATACTTCTCCGGCTACGGCTTCAACAAGTCACATGCTGTTAGCTATTCTATCATATCTTACCAGTGTGCATGGTTGTTTAATTACTACCCGTCAGAGTGGATCGCCGCATTTTTAGATAAGGAGCCTGAGTCAAGAAAAGAGAAGGCTATTAACACTGCTAAGTCGTTTGGTTACAAGATTGCGCAAGTCGATTTAAATAAGTCCGGCCGCGTATGGGAAATAGCACCCGATAACAAAACATTAGTACAGCCTCTGACTTCTATCAAAGGTTTTGGAGACTCAGCACTTGAGCAGATTTTAGAACATCGCCCTTTCACTGATATTGAAAGCTTGCTGTTTAGGGACGAAATAACATATTCTAAGTTGAACAAAAAAGCCTTAGACGCCCTTTGTCGAGCCGGCGCCTTAGATCAACTCGTAGACGACAGGTTTACTGGGCGCAAACATTTCTGGTCTGCGGCAGTTGTTGACAGACCAAAGAACAAGAAGAAGTTTGTCGAGAATGTTGAGGCTTATGCTCCCGAAGGCGATTTTTCACAAGAGGAAATAATACATTTTAAGACAGAACTGACTGGCGTTTTCCCTATGAATCTAGTCATCAGTGCAGAAACCATAAAGCGATTAAAGGATAAATATATCCCTCCTATTTCTGAGTTTGATCCAGAACTTAATGTATGCTGGTTTATACCACGAAAAATTATTGCCAAGAAAACTAAAAATGGCAAAAACTATTGGATTGTAGAAGTTATCGACTCCAATAATGAAACAGAGAAGATCAGATGCTGGGGAATCCGACCAGAAAGAGACAGGATTTTTACTAATCGTCCTTATATGGCGAAGTTAAAGTATGATGAACAGTGGGGATTCTCCACTTATGCTGTGGGGAAGACATTTAAACTACTTGGTTAGCTAATTATTGCACGGGACTAAAATTGTGCGTGCATCTAATTTACTAAAATGGAAAAGAACTTTAAATGAACTGAGGTTTAAACATAGTGAACTTGAATTTATCGAAGACATTAATGGTTCACATGCATCAGAATTTCAAACCTTTCTTGAAGATTTTTGTAGAGAAAAAGAAGTCGACTTAGAAGATTTAAATAAGAATCTTTTGGCCGCACAAGCGTTGCTTGTTGGGCAAAAAAAGGAACCAGAAACATTGATGCTCCCTGAGACTGAAATTGATGAAGAAGGTGCCATGATTGTCCGCCACGCCACCACCACTGGCTCGGAAGAACAAGAGTCAGACACCGATAGCAAAGAACTATCAGATGCTTTTACAAAATTATTTAAACAAATTGCTCTCTACCTTCATCCTGATCGCTTACAAAGCTTGAGCGATGAAGAAAAGTCTGAAAGACTTGAGTTATTTAAAGACGCTCAGAACGCCCTCAAAGAAGAGAGGTATTATTTTTTACTCGATTTGTCTGAAAGGTTTGGGGTAAGAACACCCAAAAATTATAAACAGCAAACAAGATGGATGAAAAGTAAAATCTTGGATATTGATTCGAAAATTAATCAAGAGAAAGCAACATATAACTATAAATACGCAGAGTGTGAGACTGATGAGGATAGAGAAAATTTAATGAGAAATTTTATTTATCAAGTTTTTCAAGTCAAAGTTCAATAAATACTTGACATTCACCCCACTCATTGTTATAATATTAAGGTAATCAAGGAGGGCCACATGGCTACAACAAACAATCAAAAACAACAATATGTAAAAGAGTATATCCGCTCACTTAAGGCAATCGAAGAATGTATCGAGCCTTATCAGGAACAAAAGCGTGAACTACGTTCAGAATTTCGAGAGAATGGATGGCTTAATACAGATGAAATCAGAACCGCAGTAAAGGCATATCGCCTCTATAAAGGTAAAGTAAATATCGACGAAGTGGTAGAAAATTTCAGTCTTATTTCTGGGGAGTCGGATGAATAAGCATGCGCAGAGGATTATGTTCAGTTCTCAAACGGACAATTGGGCAACTCCGCAAGAATTTTTCGACAAACTTAATTGGAGATTTGGGCCTTTTGATTTAGATCCCTGCGCTACAACGCATAATACCAAGTGTGCTAATTTTTTTACGGAAGCCGAAGATGGCTTAGACAAAGATTGGGAAGGGTTTACCACGTTTGTTAACCCTCCCTATGGTCGCGGCATTGATAAATGGATTGAAAAGGCATTTATGGAATCACGCAAAAATGACACCAGGGTTGTAATGCTAATACCAGCGCGCACTGATACTAAATATTGGCACCAGTATGTGATGAAAGCTGAAGAAGTTTACTTCATTAAGGGGCGTTTAAAGTTCGGTGACTGTGAAAATTCTGCTCCATTTCCATCGGCAGTCGTTGTCTTTGATGGTACAAATCAAAGACAAATATTTGGAGCTATGAACCGATGAACAGGAAACAACGACGCGCGATGAACAAACAGATTGGTGCTCAACCGACGGATGAACTCGCGCAAAAAATTTCCCAGTTTGACAAACTACCGCAGCAGTGTACTGCTTGCCACAAAGAGTTTGACAAACAAGATAAAAAGATGTTACAATCTTGGTCAGTTGTTGTGAAACAAGAGGTCGTTAGGCTTTTTTGTCCACACTGTATTAACAAAACAAAGGAGGCTTTAGAACATGTCAGTACAAAGAATAGATCGGAATAGCGTCAAGAAAATTCTTGATGGTTATATTAAAAGAGAACACTCGGTTGTTATAAAATTTTACTCTTCAAACTGCGGACTTTGTCACAATTTAGCGCCGTTTTTTCAAGAACTGTCAAGGACACACGAAGATGTATTATTTTATGCATTCAACATGGAAGATGGCGACGGGTTTGAAGAAAAGTATGACTTTGAGGGTGTGCCGACAATTTGTTGTGTCAAAACGAAAGGCACTAAAACGACCGTCAAATTTGTGCCCGAACCAGAGGACCCAGATGGTGGAGAAGACGGACAGTGGTATCACCCTGCCGAACTTAATGAATTTATTAGCCAAAACACATAGGAGACAAAATGGCATCACTAAAAAATCTTGAAGCAGCACTTCTTATGCTGCAGGCAGAAGCGCTCAAACACTATGGCGCAATTGAAATATTAATTAACAATCCGACCGGCATATCGGAACACACCGATTATGTTGGTGAGATAATTAAACATGCGAGAGGGCTTTCTGAATGTGAAGAAGCCTATGGTTCGCTGCAAAAACACTTTGTGCCGGCCGCCCCCGCACCGCCACCCACTCACACGGCGCCACGCCCCACTCAAGAAGGTGAGATAGTGGTAACGCCTGAAAACTCTCCCACAATGCGGCGCGCCACCAAGAACGCCAATTCAAAAAAGAAAAGAGCAAAGAAAAATGATTAAGACAGAGGCTCTGACATATGACGATGTCTTACTTCAGCCACAATATTCAGATATTCGCTCAAGAAAAGAAATAGATATTGGTGCAAGATTTAACAAGGACATCAATTTATCGCTACCTATCATATCTTCTCCCATGGACACTGTTACGGGCGGTACGATGGCTGCTACAATGTCCACCGCCGGCGGGATTGGCATTATTCATCGGTACAACACCGTGGAGGCTCAAGTGCTTGAGGTTGTCCGCGCGTATGAAGCACGCCCGGATGACAATGTAATTGTTGGGGCAGCTATCGGTGTAACAGGTGACTATTTTGAAAGAGCACAAGCGCTCATCAGTGCCGGTGTAGACGTCCTTTGTCTCGATGTTGCCCATGGACACCACTTGCTTATGAAAGAAGCTCTAATCGACATTAGAGAGCTGGCGCCATCAGTGCATATCATGGCCGGCAACGTTGCTACCTTGCAGGGTGTAAATGACTTGTCGGATTGGGGTGCTGACTCGGTTCGTTGTAATATTGGCGGCGGCTCTATCTGTTCGACCAGAATTCAAACAGGACATGGCATACCCGGTCTTCAAACTATTTTTGAATGTGCAAAAACTGATCGTAATGTGTCTATCATTGCGGACGGCGGCATTAGAAATTCCGGCGATATGGTTAAAGCAATCGCTGCCGGCGCAGATGCTGTGATGTGCGGCTCGTTACTGTCAGGTACGGCTGAAACACCCGGTAATGTTTTTGAAGATCGCGATGGATTTAAATATAAAACTTACCGCGGCATGGCTTCCAAGGAGGCTCAAATGAGTTGGCGCGGCAAATATTCATCGTTTGAGGGCGTTGCTAGCCAAGTGCCGTTTCGCGGCAACGTCGGATTGCTTTTGGAAGATTTAAAAAGAGGGCTACGTTCTGGATTTTCTTATTCAGGCGCACGTAATATTTCTGAACTACAATCAAAAGCGGTATTCGTTAGACAAACGAGTGCGGGTTTCGGCGAAAGCAAAACACATATTAACACTAGGAAGTGGTAGTGTCAGAAAAATTTGAAAATTATGGTAATGATATAAAACGCATAGTTTTTAATGTGTCTGACCACGACCATGCCAAGCTAATTTTACGACTAAAGCATAATTCTCTCACGCAAGCGGAGTTTTTCAGGGCTATCATAATGGCAGTTAATGAAAACGATGAAAATATTTTAAATTTCATTGATTCACATACTAACAAAAAACAGAAACAAAGCAAAGAAAAAATTAAAAAATCTAATTTATTAATCGATAAAGGGAATAAAATTATTAAAGATTTTTCCTTCGCAGATGAAGAACTTGATGATATTTTTGATTTAATTGCAACGGAGCATCCCAACCTGTGATTAAGGACGGATTAAATAAATGTGCCAGAAAATGTATGAGCACTAAGACAGCCTGTATCGAGAGCAGTTGCCGGCATTTTATTGATTACCCCAAAGAATACAACTGTGTTTTAGTCACAGTTTATGAAAATGGAAACCTAACTTTGCGTGAGGTTGCCGAACGAATTGGCGTCTCATTTGCAAGGATTAAGCAGATTGAGAGCAAAGCATTAGCTAAATTAAAAAAGAGCGACTTGGCACTTTGATTAATATTTTAGGTCATTTATGGAAATTATTTACTATTTAAGTTTGAGTTTATTTTTAAGGAGAATTCACAATGGCTCGTAAACCACTATTAACCGAGGCTGAGATTCGCAGCTTCATGAAGCTTGCCGATTTGGCCCCAATTGGTGATGTTAAGCTGCAAGAGATGGGCTATGGACCAGAGGTCACAGTCGCTGAAGAAGAAGAAGACGAAATCGAAGACGTCGAGTTGGACACAGCTGTCGACGAACCAGCCCCTATGGAGCCTGCTGGCGACATGGGCGATTTAGACGAGCCTGCTATGGAACCCGAGATGGATGACATGGGCATGGATGACATGGGCGACGAAGCCGGCGGAGATAAAGAAGATCAATTGATGGATATTTTCCAAAAGCTCGCTGACTTGCTTGATGTCGAAATCGATATGGACAGCGACGGCGATATGGAAGCTGAAGATGAAATGGAAACGATGATGGGTGATGAAGCGGATTCCCTAGAAGGGGGTGATGATTCAGGTGATGAAGCCGAACCCATGGTGGGCGATGATCTCCCTCCAGTTGATGACGAAGAAGATGATGAGCTAGTTGGCAACATGGGCGCTGTTTATGAAAGCAAAGAAGAGATTGTAAACGAAGTCGCTAAGCGTGTTGCTGCAAGATTGCAAGCTCAGAGCGACAAGCAACAATTAGCAGAAGAACTTACAGAAAAAATCTTCAACCGCCTTGTTAAGAATGGTTGACGCCTCATTACTTTTTTGTTATAATACAATAGCCATCATCTATTTCGTTGATGGTTATTTTTTGAGTGAAATATGAATTTTGAACAAATTGCTTTAAATTTTTTAGTATTTGTATTCGGGTATTATACCTGCCACACTTTCTATTTTTTCAAATCTGTTCGACGATCGATTGCGCTAATCAAATTTTCACAGATTGTATGCTTATCGATGTTTCTAAAGTGCATCGAAGAATATTCATATGCCGGCACTCATAAATTGTTAGCACTTAACAAATGCGGCATTTTGCCATCTGATGCAGTTTATAAAAACGTTTCAATTGAAACGGATACTTGCATCGAAGATTTTAAGAAGAGGAGCGTTGCCTCTGTAATAGCGCTACATGCTGGGTTTTTTGAACCCACATTAGATTTTAATGATTGGGACTCAGCTATGGGTTATCTTCAAAAAAATAAAAAAGTAATGGAAACATTTTTCAAGTAGGAGAAAATAGTGTTTAAAAAAGTCAAAAAAAATATTAATGCCGGCATAATCGATAGAATCAAAGAAGCGACCGGCCAGAAAAAAAACAAAGAAGACAAAATTGTTTTAATTGACGCTGATGCTTTAGGTGCGGGTTCCGCCGAGCCGGATATGAGAATTGTAGGATTGTTTTCCGACGTTCAAGAAGAAAAGGTAGCTGAGCTTGTTCAAGCAATTTTGTATCTAAATGAATTAAACAAGGCAGAAGAAGACGAGGAAAAGAAAAAGCCCATCGACTTCTATATTTGTACCTACGGCGGCTCTGCCGATGATATGTTTGCTCTCTATGATATCATTAACATAGTAAAGCAAGATACTGAGATCCACACAATTGGCGTTGGTAAGGTTATGTCTGCCGGCGTATTACTGTTGGCTTCCGGCACACAAGGTAAACGCAAGATTGGAAAACACTGTCGTGTTATGATCCACAATGTGATCGGCGGCAATCACGGCTCGCTTCCAAACTTGACCAATGAGCTTGAAGCCATACAAACTTTGCAGGATGATTATGTGAATGCCTTGGTTGCAAATACAAAACTTACAAAAAAGAAGCTAACTAAAATGCTAAACGAAAAAGTTAACGTCTATTTATCAGCAGAAGAAGCAGTAGAATTAGGTATTGCTGACATAATTATTTGAGGTTTTGAACGTGGATATTAAAGAAATATTAAAAGAAGAGTACTCCAAAAAACAAGGACTATCTCAAGCTGCTAGCCTTATGGAGATGATCCAAGAGGTCATGACAGCAGTTTCTTTGCTGAGCGAAGAAGAAATTCCGAGCGTCGTGCCGCAAGATGACACTGAAGCAATTGAGATGATTCTTAAGATGATTCCTAATATTGAGGTGTCAGAGATTGGATGGTCAGATGTTCGTACACCGGAAGCAGGCGCTGAGATTAAGGGCCCCCAACGTAAGCTGCTTGAAGACTACCTCAGTAACATTGGTGGAGCTGATTTCAAAGCACGCATCCAGAACATTTCAAAGTTTTATGATGACGGCACCGGTATGGTTCAAGAGCAAGCTGGCAGTGATCGCACACAACGTATTGTGCAAGCAATATCTTATCTTGTGTTTTATAAAACTTTAACAAAAGTTATTACAAACTTTAACGCTTCTTCGGCTGGCTTCAGTTTTGAATCATTCTTGGCAGCGCTTGTCGACGGTTTCCAGATTCCTGCAAACACCGGCACGATTGCAGATTACATCGACCGCGCCAGCGGTGAGCAAATTCCTGTTAGCTTGAAATTGTACAAAGAAGGTAATCTTGAAGTCGGTGGAAGCTACACTGACCTAATAAACGATCTTACAATGACCGGAGATCAAACAAAAAACTGGGCTTCATCCTTCCCTAACGCTATGAGATACATTGTGTGTACTAAGACCTTGAGCACCGAGGGCAGTGACCTTGATCAAGAAGGCGAGATACAATTTTATCAGTTTGATTTTACCCTCGATAATGTTGTGGACATACTTGCTAACTCAAAAGACTCGTCAAAGAAATGCATCATGATACCTCGTAGAGTGATGAACGCACTAAAAGGTGGTCAACTGTCTAACGTCGACCTTGACTTGCCCGACGCCGGTACGCTTCCATCCCCTCAAGAATTAGAAAAAGTATTCATTGATGCACTCCGAAAGATT
>MDTB01005873.1_pt1 | contig 13926 bp, 12 predicted proteins | sample 811161 | NCBI WGS metagenome assembly MDTB01 (sample SAMN05326650, study PRJNA326480) | marine metagenome | isolation source: seawater | place: Mediterranean Sea | collected 2009
CCAGTAAACGCCGAACTTGCACAAAGTGAAATAGCGATGAAGCAAGAAGCCGTACAGCCAAAGCAAAAAACGCCTGTAGATTCAGGGGCGGGATCTTTCTGGGGCGCTGATTTTTCAGGTAATGTGAATATCGGCTTCGATATGAAGCGCGGCAATAGTGAAACCGAAGAGTTTAACCTTGATGGCACATTAAAAAGCACAGTTAAGAAGCATGACTTTAAGCTGCGCGGTGAATATAATCGCGAAAAAGAAGGTGAAAACCTTAGCGCGGATGACCGCAGCTTGGCGCTGGACCATGATTATAACTTCACGGATAAATGGTTTATCGGCTCTCGCGTGAAATTAGAGCAAGACGAAATTACCCGCCTTGATATACGTTCTACCGCATCGTCTGGCCTTGGTTATCATTGGATACAGCGTGATGATTTAAGCGTTAAATTTGTAGCTGGACCTGGTTATATCTATGAAGAGTTTGAGGACGGCGCTGAGGATGGGGCGTTCACTTATAATTGGTCATTTGATTATAATCAGAAATTCTATGATGATTTATTCCGCCTTTTCCATGAACATAGCCTTGTGAGCCCTGCAGAAGATGTGGATGCTTATTTGTTTGAGAGTCGCTCTGGACTACGTGTGCCGATACGCAAAGGTATCGTGGCAAGTGCGCAAGTCGATTATGATTGGGATAATGCGCCCGCACAAAACAGCAAAGAAGACGATACAACTTATTCGCTAAAGCTTGGTTATGAATGGCCGTGATCGTTTATTATTAAAAATCAACAGAATTTAAAATAAAAATAATTTTCCGCAAGGTCGCTACATATGTCAAATATGTGGCGACCTTTATTAGTTTTTGTTAAATTAGCGTTAATTGCGCTCATACCGCGCTTGGCGGCAAATATTTTCGCACAATGTTTTGCCATATTCCTAAAACTTTATAATAAAATCCCTTTTTCATAAATTAACTTTATGTTAAGTTTTGCTTGCCTTATTTATGAATATTTAAAGAAACGGGATTGACAAGACGCAGCCCCCCCCTTAATTGTAATAAAAATAATAATTTTAATTGAGTACATATCAGGGAGATATAAAATGACAAAGGCGAATGCTAACGCTTCAATTTTTGATGCTTACAAAACAAGCTATAATGAGCGCAAAGAAGAAGTATTTTCTCTAGCAGATTACTTAGAGTTGTGTAAAAAAGATAACATGGCGTATGCAAATCCTGCAGAACGTCTTCTTAAAGCTTTTGGCGAGCCAACAATTGTTGACACATCAAAAGAAAAAGACCGTTTAAACACAATTTTTCAAAACAAAACAATTGCGCTATATCCAGCGTTCAAAGATTTCTTCGGTATGGAAGAAGTTATTGAGAAAATCGCGTCTCATGTACGCGGCGCAGCAGAAGGCGCAGAATTTTCTAAACAAATCCTTTATTTATTAGGTCCCGTTGGTGGTGGTAAGTCATCTCTTGGTGAGCGCGTTAAAGAACTTATGGAGACAAATCCAATTTACGTTCTGCGCAATAAAGAAACAGGTGAGCGTTCGCCGATTAACGAAAGCCCGCTTGGTTTGTTTAACACACCAGAAGTTAAAGCAATGCTTTCTGATCAGTATGACATTCCTTCACGTTACTTAAAACTTCCAGCTTCACCTTGGGCGCTTAAGCGTTTACAAGAAGGCGGCGGTAAAATTGACGAAGTCTTTGAAGTTGTCAAAGTCTTCCCTTCAATGGATGAGCAAATTGGTATTGCGAAAGTTGAGCCTGGTGATGAAAACAACCAAGATATTTCAACGCTCGTTGGTAAAGTTGACATCAACAAACTTGGTGAAGGCACAGCGCAGGATGATGTGGATACATATTTGTTCTCAGGCGGTTTTGCTAAAGGTCACCAAGGTGTAATGGAATTTGTTGAGATGTTTAAAGCGCCTCTAAAAGTTCTAAACCCACTTCTTGAAGCAATGCAGGCACGTAAATACACAGGTACAGAGCAAATTGGCGCGATACCTTTGGACGCACTTATTCTTGCGCACTCAAACGATAGTGAATGGGCAAAATTCTCTAGTAACAAAGACAATGAAGCCATGCTTGACCGTGTGAACGTTATCAACGTTCCATATTCTATGCGTTACACTGAAGAACAGAAAATTTACCAAAAAATGCTTGATGAAAGTGGCTATGGTCAAAAAGCTGTAGCGCCAAAAACGCTTGAGCTTCTTGCTAAATTTGCTGTTGTTTCTCGTGTTTTACCTGCGGGTGACGAATACATGGGCGGCGCGTCTGCTGACGTAATCGCTGATGTTCTTGATGGCCGTATGGCTGAAGGTGCAAGCGCACAAGTTCCTTCGTATAAAGAACTTAAGCAAAGAGAACCTGTTACTCCTGGTTCTGAGCTTGGTATGAAAGGCGCGTCTACACGTTTCAATTTCAAAACATTGACGGAAACATTTAACGCACGCGTTAATCAAGGCATTATCGAAGCTGATCCAATTACTTTGATGGAAGTGCTTAAAGACCGCGTCGTTAAAGATAACCGCGTGCCTAACCAAGATGAGTTGATTGCTTATATTGATGGTGTTATGGCTCCTGAATATAAGAAATTCCTCACCAGCGAAGTTGTGACAGCGTTTACAAATGCGGATGAAACTTACCTTCAAAACCGTTTTGACCGTTACATTGCAATGGCAAAATCATGGCTCAGAGAGACTGAGTATAATGATCAGGAAGTTTCTGGTAAAAACCTTGGCCGTCCTGAACTTGAACAAAAACTGGCAGAAATTGAACGCGGTGCGGGCATTTCTAACCCAGAGACATTCCGTAAGGATGTTGCGTTTTATGTGATGGAACAAGAAGCTGCTGGTAAAAAAGTTGCTTGGGACAGCTACAACAAGCTTGGCAATGTTATTCGCCAGAGTGTTGAGCGCCGTCTTGAAGACATCTTGCCATTGGTTGCACATGATTCAAATCGTAATGAAAAGCAGACTGAAGAATTCAATCGCTTTGTCGATAACATGTCAGCAAAAGGCTACACACCAAACATGATTAAGAATGCGTGTACATACATTCAGCCTTAATCCTACCAATTAAGAACAAGGCGCAGCGCCGCTATTAAGCCTGCTGCTGCGCCTTGTTCCTTCTCATATACAAGACCAAGAAGACTGCCCACATAAAATGATGAGGCAGCATATAAAAAATAATAATAAATTTTAATAATAATAAAATTTCAGGGAGTTGCCTTATGGCTAATGTAGTAGATAGACGCCGGGAATCTAAATCAGATCGTTATGTATCCAGCCGTGAGCGTTTGTTAAAGCGCCACAAGAAACAGGTGCGCAAAGCCGTTGACGAATATTTGGGCAGCGGTAAGGGCGTTGAACAGATTGGTAAGGAAAGCGTTGATATTCCGATACCTGCAGATGATTTATTTGAACCAGGCATTATGCATGGTCAAGGCGGTATTGACCGTCGCGTGCACCCAGGTAACGAAGAATTTAACGCGGGCGATAAAATGCCTAAGCCACCAGGTGGCGGTGGCGGCGCTGGTGACGGTGAAGGCGAACCAGGCGACCAAGAAGGCGGCGAAGGCTATGTTTTCCAGCTAACTGGCGACGAGCTTAAAGAAATGATCTTTAAAGACCTTGAGCTTCCTAATTTAGAGCGTAAAAGCCAAGATTCTGATGAAACTGAGCAGCACCGTGCTGGTTACGTCAAGGACGGCACGCCGAACAGAATGGATTTGGTGCGTTCAAAAACAGCGCAGAAAATGCGTCAAAAAGCATCACGTAAGCCGATTGAAAAGAAAATCATTCAGCGCCTTGAAGAAGAATATGAAATCTTCAAAAAATATGCGGCTGATGAAGCTGTTTATCCTGACTTGGCAGAAGATCAAACCTATCAAAAATTAATGATCGCAGAGAAACTCAAAGCGCTTACTGATATTGTTGGCAATATGAGTGAACAATATGCAGAAGTTCTTACTGAAGAGGATGCGGGAGAAATTGCGCGCCTTGATGATGAAATTGAGATGTTAGATCAGTCAAAAAGCATAATTCCTAAATGGAACCGCGCAACGGATTTGCGTTTCAGAAACTTTGATGACCGTCCTGTGCCGGCTGACAAAGCGGTCATGTTCTGCGTACGTGATACATCAGGTTCGATTAACGAAGAAATGATGAAAGATTCAACAATCTTTTACTGGCTACTCTATAATTTCTTAGAAGAAAAATATGGCGAAGGTAAAGTGACGGTTGAATATATTGCGCATACGACAGTTGCGAAAAGAGTTACCGCAGATGAATTCTTTAACGACCGCGATAGCGGCGGTACAGTTGTTTCATCAGGCATGCAGCTAACCAAAGAGATATTAGAAGCTGAATATAGCGCGGCTGATTATAACGTTTATACCGCGCAATGTTCTGACGGTGATAACTTTGGTAACGATAATGAACTTACCAAAAAGCTCATTGATGAGTTGCTGCCGCAAATGCAAGCCTTCTTTTATGCAGAAACCAAAAGTGGACAGTCTTGGGGCGACCCGAACCGTTCTGATTTGTGGGAAATGTATAAGAAAATTGAAGCTGAAAACCCAGGGAAGTTCTTTATGGGGCGCATTAAAGAAACGCGCGATGTTTATAAAGTCTTCCGTGATTTCTTTACACCAGTGGGCGGCAGTAAAGAGCCAAGCAGTGACAATAAATCATCAATGCGTTTGGAACCTTAATACAGGGGCCAAAAAATAAATATAAAAAGAGTATAACGGGACGTTGAACGAACGGAGACAGCAAATGTCGAAGAGTAAAAAAATACAAGACAATAAAGACTATATTAAGTCAATCAAGGCACTTTTAGATAATTATGAAGATGGCTGGGACATCTTTATAAACGCGAAAAATGCGCGGACATGGGACTATCCTGTGCTTTTGAAAGAAGGCGTCGCGCCAAATGCAGATTTGCCAAACACATGGGTTGGCTTGGTCGAAAAAGTCTGCGGCATTATTGCTAAGGAAAAATATGACCTTGATACTTATCAGAACACAATTGAAATTATTACGGCAGAACAAATGCTTGATGCTTATACAAGCGTCGGCTTGCCAGTAAACTATGAACATTGGTCCTTTGCAAAAAAACGTATGCAGCATGAACAAGAATATAAACAAACACGTAACCTTGCGTTTGAAATCGTGATTAACTCTGACCCTGCAATTGCTTATTGCATGGAAAGTAACTCACCGATGATGCAAATTTTGGTGATTGCACATGCGAGCTTTGGGCACAATAACTTCTTCCGTGATAACTACATGTTTAAACAATATACAGATGCTGCTGATATTGTACCGCTTTCACGTGATTTACGTGATTTGATTTATGAGTGTGAAAAACGCTTTGGCCGCAAAGAAGTCGAACAGCTTATTGATTCTTGCCATGCGCTACAAACACATTCAATTTCAGAGCCTGAGTTCGCTAAGAGACATGAATCAAAGTCACATGAAAATGATCATGATATCTTCTCTGGCGTGAATTTGCGTGATCAGTTTAAACGTATTGCGGATAAGCCTGGCCAGCCGATTGATTGCGGTATGGAGCAAAATCTACTGAAATATATTGCCGATAATGCACCGCATTTGCCTGAGTGGAAACGTAAAATCATGGGCATGATGGGCGAAGTTGCAACATATTTCCATCCACAAAGACAAACCCAAGTGATGAATGAGGGCTGGGCAAGTTTCTGGCACCACCAAATTGTTCATGATCTTTCAGAGTTAAAGCTGATTGATGATGGTATGATGATGGAGTTTTATGATTCGCATGGCGGCGTTGTACGTCAGACAGGCATTAATGACACGGTCACTGTAATGGGCCCTGATGGTCAGCCACAAGAACGCTCGATTTATAATGGTATTAACCCTTATGCACTCGGCTTTGCAATGTTCCACGACATTAAACGTATTTGTGAAAATCCGACGGAAGAAGACCAAAAATGGTTCCCACATATGGCGGGACAAGATTGGTTGGAAACTATGAAACACGCACGTGATTATTTCAAAGATGAAAGCTTCATTCAGCAATATATGTCGCCAAAAGTTATGCGTGATTTCAAATTCTTTGCGATGGAGAATGATGAAAAGAACCCATTTTATGAGATTCTTGCCATTCATGACAAAGATGGTTATCACGGCGTGCGTGAAAACTTATCAGCGCAGTATCGTTTGGATGAATTAATGCCGGTGCTTGGTGTTGCTGAATATTATGATAAGACGGATCGCCGTTTAGTGATTAAGCACCAACAGCATAATGAAAAACCTTTGGAAACAAAGAATATCACAGAAGTGACCAAGCATATTTACCGCTTATGGGAACACCCTGTGGTTATTCAAACCATGGATGAAACTGGTGAAGTTGCTGATGAAATTCAGTGTCCGCCAAAGCCAAAAAGCGCACCAGTGCGCCGTGACGGCCGCCCAGTCTACCCGCATTAATTTTCTGGTAGAGTAAAAATTTCAACTCCCAAAACTTGCGCCTGATGCTTTATGTATTGGGCGCACTTGTTTTATACAAGCGCGTCCTTATACCTTGATAAAGTATTTTTTAATACGGCAAATTCATATAGAATAAAGATGACTGTTTTTACTGAGTGTTTGGGAGCTTTAATATGAAACATGTAGTTCACGGCGCGCCGTCCTTTGCGCATATCGAAATGACCTTAAACGCAGGCGACACATTGATTGCGGAATCAGGTGCAATGGCAAGCATGGATGCAAGCCTTGATCAAAAGGCGAAAATGAACGGTAATTTTTTTGGCGCGCTTATTCGCAAATTTTTTGGCCGCGAGAGTTTTTTCATTAGTCATTTTACGAATATGAGCGGTCGTGATGCTAAAATTATCATTACGCAAAAAGCCCCTGGTGATATTCGCGCGATCAAGCTTACTGGCGGCGGGTTTTACATTCAGCCAGGGGCTTTTGTTGCCTGCGAAACGGGGGTTAAGCTTGATGTGAAATGGGCGGGGTTTAGTTCATGGGTCGCAGGTGAAGGCTTGCTGCGTAATTACGTCCATGGTCATGGCGCTGTCTTTATTGGCGGCTATGGTGCAATTTACGATAAAGAAATTGACGGGGAATATATTATTGATAGCTCCCATATTATTGGGTATTCACGTGATATAAAACTTAATATCGGTATGTCTGGCGGTATTTTCTCAAGCTTTTTAAGCGGTGAAGGTTTGGTTGCTCGCGTCGAGGGCAAAGGCAAGGTCTTTTTACAAAGCCGCAGCGTACGGAACCTCGCGAATTTCATTAACCCGCGATTATAGACAAACGCTAGAAACCTCACAAAACATTTAAGAAAGACTATCCATCATGCAAATTGATATTCTCGCCCGGCCGGCAAATACCATTACAAAAATTACTTTCGTACGCAATGAAGAGATTACGGCAGAGGGCGGCTCTATGGTCGCTATGTCAGGCGGGCTCGATGTGCAGACAACAACGCATAAGCGCGGAAAACGCGGCATAGCGCGCGCGGTAAAACGCGCCTTTGCCGGCGAAAACATATTCCTAAACCATTATAAAGCAGAGCGTGACGGCGCACATTTATATGTCGCGCCGAATTTAAGCGGCGATATTATGACCCATGAACTGCAAGGAAGTAGCTTGATTGTGCAAGCGACATCGTTCTTGGCGCATGAAGCCAGCGTCGATATGGATGTCAGCTGGCAAGGCTTTAAAAATATGCTTTCTTCTGAAGGTTTATTTTGGCTGAAAATGAGCGGTACAGGTAAGGTGCTGATTAACAGTTTTGGCGCAATATACCCTGTTGCGGTTGACGGTGAATATATTGTTGATACGGGGCACATTGTGGCCTTTGATGAGGGGCTTAATTTTTCTTTGTCCAAGGTTGGGAAAAGCTGGATAAGCTCTATGCTTGGCGGCGAAGGTATTGTTTGCCGCTTTAAAGGCAAAGGGACGGTTTGGTGTCAATCGCATAGCCCATCGGGCTTTGGTAATGCATTAGGGCGGATGCTTGACCCTATTGTAGAATATCAGCAGTAAGGTGAAAGGATTGTTGAGATGAATAGTACGAACCAAGCAAGCCCGTCAGTAAAGCCTTTAACGCATGTGATTGAAGGTCGCCCTGACTTTGCTTATTTAAGGGTACAGCTGCCGGCGCAAGAAACATTGCGCGTTGAGGCCTCTGCGATGCAGGCGATGGATAAACATGTGACGATGCGTACCAAACTCAAAGGTGGTTTCAAGCGTTTATTGACTGGTGAAAACTTATTTTTGAATGAATTTACGGCGCAGGGTAAAGAAGGCGAGCTCGTTCTTGGCAGTTCATTGCCGGGGGATATTAAACGCCTTTATCTGACGCAAAATGGCCCTGCTTTATTCTTGCAAAGCGGCAGCTTTCTGGCGGCGAGTACAGGCATTGAAACGCAAACCAAATTCCAAGGCCTGATTAAGGGGTTTTTCTCAGGCGCAGGGCTATTCTTGATTAAATGCGTTGGCGAGGGCGATATTTTCTTTAACAGCTATGGCGGCATTATCGAAATACAGGTCGAAAATGAATTTATCATTGATAATAACCACATTGTGGCCTTTACCGAGGGGCTTGAATATAGCGTAGAAAAATTTGGCGGCTATAAATCCTTTTTCTTCTCAGGAGAAGGCCTTGTGGCGCGCTTTCATGGCCATGGGCGCATTTGGATACAAACGCGCGCGATGCCGTCATTCTTCGCATGGCTTAACCCATTCCGTCGCGTTGTGACGAAAACAAAAAGGAATTAATATGCGGTATCTTGTTTCTTTATGTTTGATGCTCTGTGTCTGTATGTTTCATTCTGTAGACGTGCAGGCGAGTGATCCTGTTTGGTATCCGTGTACGTCTATCGGCGAAGGTGTCAATGCAGCTGATAATGCAGCGTTTTCTATAGGTATGCTTGGCGATTTTGATGGTAAATCATATTGGATATTACAAGGCCGCATGGATGTGCCAACGCCTAATTATAACTATGCATTTACCTTGGGCGTACTTAAAAAAAACACGCAGCACAGCACGTTAAAACTTACAGCGCCCTCAGGCGGTACAATGGCAATGATAGATACACTGCATATTAATGAACGCCATGAGATAAAACGTTCTTTTGATCGGTTTGTTATTGATATTGAGAAAAAATTTAATTGGGGCGTTGAGAGAATAATCTGTAAAGCGCGATGATTTAACCAAATTTACGGTCAAGATGCGCAATAACTTCTGTTGTGATCTTGGCGTTATCTTGGGTGAAGTTTGTGAATTTTTCTGTTTTTTCCTCGTTATGCGCTAGATGTGGGGATTGGAGCAGGCATAGTGCATCATGGCCTTCGTAAAGGCGGTATTTGATATGCTCGATATGCTGCGGGGTGTAGCGATCAGGATGAGGGAGATGCGTTGCGGCGGCTTCGATAAAGCAGCGCATTTCAAAGCTATCGATGGGTATAATGTTGCGTAATGTTTTGGTGGTTTGCAGCATGAACCAATAGGCGGTTTTCATGGCTTTGTCGCTGTTGTTGTTCTTTTCGATATAGGCTTTGCCGTGGTTAATCATTTGCATTGCGGTGGTGAGAACTTCGGCTTTTAAAAGTTTGCCTTCTGGCGAAGCATTCATTAATTGTGCATTGGTGTAAACCGCCCAGCCTTCATAAAGTGTTTCATTATAGCCAAAATCAAATACGGGGTAGCGCGCGGCGCTATCTTGGAAATGTTTCTCTGCCCATTTTTCGACTTTACGATCAGTCTTTTTATAATCGCATATTGCGGGGTGAACGGCGCTGAGCGTCATTTGGTGCAACCAGTCATGATTGGTCAGGCTGTAAATCGACTGTAAAGTTTTCACCAAAGGATGATCTGGTGTGATATCGCTAAGGCGCGTAATTTTATTAGGCAGCGCGATGACGGGGAATGTTTTGCCATTATAATTTTGCGCGCCATCTTTACGGGCGGCGCTTTTAATAAAACCGAAAGTGAGTTTTTTAGGGTCTGCTTTGCGTGGAATACTGGTGATGTCATTGGCAGCGCTCGCGATGATTTGGTCATGGGCGGCGGCGCTGGTGATGACGCATTCGCTACGCATCAACGCTTGGTGCTGGCGCGCCATAGCGGTGAAAATGTTTTGAAGCCGCGAGCCATCAAGCGTATCTAACTTACCCTCGGCAATCCATTTTTGCGTATCTTTGGGGAGGGATGTATCTTGCTTTAGTGCAGGGGCTGCGCTGCGTAAATAGGCGGCGAGGGCATCGAAATTTGGGCTTAATAATGCCGCATCGCGTAAGATAAGTTTTTCATCGCCAAATGTCTGTTGGCAATTAAGTTTAGCGCGTAATTTACTACCCCAAATTTGAGATGGGTCATGGTTGCATTTTTGTGCTGTCTTATCTGTCTCGTCGCTCATTTTAATCGCCGATCTTTTTTGTTCAGTGCCCGCTACTATATATTGCTTTTATGTAAAATGTCAAACATCGCTTGTGTTGCGCTGCAACTTATAAGCAAAAAGCCGCTTTTAAGCGGCTTCCTGATCTTTGTTGTCTTTTTCAATATTGCGTGCAATATCTTTGGCTTCGAGTGCTTCTGCATTTGTGAGTAACGCGCCTTGTTTACGCTCTGCGAGCAAAGCGCGTGCTTTGGCGTATTTCGCATCATCCCAGAATACACGGCAGCCATTACAACCGCGTGCGCAGCAGCCTTCAACGCCAAAACGTGGTGATTTAATCTGGCGGCCTGTTTCATCGGCATCTACGGCATCTTGCAGTTTGCCAAGGCGGCCTTCATATAAATCATCAGGTGCTTGCTTGAGTTCAATTTTTTGTGACACGCGGTCAAGTTTAAGACGTTCCCACTCCGCTTTGGTCAAGGAAGATTCTTTGCGGATTAATGTGTAAGGGACAATGTCCTTTTTAACCTGTTCGATGTTTTCATGGTCAAAATGAGAAAACGGAATGCGCACGACAGGTTTGTAGCCTGCATGAATTTCTTCGGTGACTTTACCTGTCTTCATGTCTTCATATTCATAACAGCGAATTGGGTAGATTGTGTCTGTGCCCGGCGGAACAAATTCAAGCACATCGCCTGCGGATAATTTATTTTTAATTTCCAGCAAGAATGAATCTTCGGTGACTTCACGGACTATGCCAGCAAATTCCCATTCTGCAATTGTTGATGTGTGTTCGTAATTATGTGACATATTCTTTAAGCGACCATCATGGAAAGCGAGGGTGTAGCCGCGGTTACCAACGGTGTCTAATTCTTGCATATAATTGCGTGGATCCCAATTTTCAGGGTCCGCATAATAATCATCAATCGCCATGCGGTAGGCGCGGGCAACGACGCCAGCATAATAGGCGCTTTTACCGCGGCCTTCTACTTTCAGGCTATCAATACCGATGGATAAGTAATCATCAAGGCGCGGCATGATACATAAATCTTTGGAGTTTAAGATGTACGAGCCGCGCATGTCTTCTTCAAACGGCATTAATTCACCGGGGCGGAATTTTTCTTCTAAGAAGAAATCAAACAGCTCTTTATTATTATCGTTAATTTCAAGCTCTTGGACAGTGCCGTCTTTTAATTTAATGTGCAGCTTGTAATTCCAGCGGCATGAATTGGTGCAGCTGCCTTGGTTTGCGCCGCGCTCAGATAGGAAATTAGAAAGCATACAGCGCCCAGAATACGTCATGCACATTGAACCATGCACGAATTGCTCTATCATAATGTCGGGACATTTCTCACGGACTTCTTGCAATTCTTCAAAGCTTACATCACGCGCCATGACAACAAGGTCTGCGCCTTGGTCTTGCCAGTATTTAACGGTCATCCAATTGGTGACATTGGCCTGGGTTGACACGTGCAGTGATAATTCTGGGGCATGTGTGCGTACATAGTTAAAGACACCTGGGTCTGCGATAATTACGCCGTCAGGTTTGACTGTACGTATGGTCTCAATATATTCAGGTAATTTTTCAAGGTCGCGATTATGCGCGATAAGGTTTAGCGTTAAGTAGGCGCGTGCGCCATGTTCGTGGCAGAAATTAACGCCTTCAATGACCTCTTCGAGTGTGAATTTTGATTTCACACGCATACACATATCAGGCGTACCCATGTAAACGGCATCAGCGCCATAAAGCACAGCGAATTTTAGTTTTTCAAGCGAACCAGCCGGCATCAAAAGCTCAGAGCGTCTTGCTCCCTTAACAGGTAATTTTGCTTTATATTTATTTTTGTACTGTTTCTTAAGCGCCATTGCTATGTCCTTACGATTTATATTAATCAGGCGTTATAACCTATATGCTTTGCAAAATGCAAGGAAATGAGTCGTTTTTTTACCATAATTTATTGACATAAGCCGGTGTCGTTGTTATAAGCCATCGTGCTGTAAAATATGGAGGGGCTGTATGAACCCATTATCAAAAATATTCAAAATCGTTACTTTTCAAAAAGATAAAGATGGCTTTGTCAAAAGCAAAGGCGACATGGCGGAGAAGTTTTACGGTTTAGGGCAGGCCATTATGCAGCAGCATAAAGAACATGCAAACCGCAGACGTAATGACACATGCACATATGTAAGCCTGCCATCGAATAAGAAATACCCAGAATGGCTTTGTGTGCAGAAAAATGCAATACATCTGCGTGTTGAAGAGCCGAACCTTGATTTAAATACAGGGCTCTCGATGATGGTCTTTGTCCCTGAAGAAGACAAATTCGTTATTCAAAACTTGCAAGAATATGACAATGCCGATGATGCGATTGCCTCATTTATAGGGATTATTGATCTCTATGCTGATCGCGCCTTTATGCGCGGCCTTTCAGAGAAGCTTATTAAGGCTAAGGTATTTGATAGCGAAATTATTGACTATAAAACGGATACTGGCATGAATGCTGTGCAAGATAAGAAAACAACGCCGCAAGGTATTATTAAGTGAGGGTATTATGTGGAGCATGAAAAAAATATTTGGCCGCAATGTGGTGCAACAAACTGCGCCTATCGGAGAAGGATTCACAAAGGGTTTTGAGATATTGCGCGAAGAACTTTTACGCATAGGTAAAGCGCAGGGACGTGACCGTACGAAAAACTCTGTTTCTTTGAATAATAAAGATGCGCCATATGATGCGGGGACAAAAGAGTGGGTGCGGGTCGAAAATGATGCATTGTATATCCGTTATTACGATAAAAAGACGAAGGGCTGTGAAAACCTTTACGTGTTTTCTGTTGATAAGGAACGCGAATGTTTTGTTATGCAGCGTGCCCATGAATTTGATGATGCGCAGGAAGCCATTGGTGTGTTTGTGAACTTGCTGGAAGATTATGCCGATGCAAGCTTTATGCGCGCCCTTAAAGAAAGCCTAGTTGAAAAAAACATCATTCAATATCCTGTTTATGACGGGGGGGATGATGTTGCTGAGCCAGCTTTGAATTTATCTTCTAAAGCACCACAAGTTATGCCGCCGATAAAATAGGTGGTAATATTGTTGCGCGAAAATTTAACCTTTTGTTAAAATATTGCTTTACTTTTTATGAAAAATAGTGTTTAATCTGGTTTCTATATTACAAAAGCCTAAACAATTATATTTTTGCTTTGTGATATACAAAAAAATGCTTATAGCTGAATATATAAGCCATATAAAAACACGATTGAGTATATAAGGGAGTCGTCACATGGGCAATTTTAATCCGGTTTTTAATGATATTGTTGAGGTCGAAGACTTCATTAAGCACAATTTTGAAATTTGCCCTAGCCCGGAATTTAGCTCGTTAGACTTTCTAGTTCTGATGAATCAAATGCACCCAGCCGCATTTGATGAGGCTCTTTTTAACCTCAATATTAACGAAGATGATTTCCTCGCTTTTTTAGAAAAAGCACATGAATATATTGTTGAAACGCATGATAAAGAAAACCCGG
>MDTB01162751.1_pt1 | contig 13926 bp, 15 predicted proteins | sample 811161 | NCBI WGS metagenome assembly MDTB01 (sample SAMN05326650, study PRJNA326480) | marine metagenome | isolation source: seawater | place: Mediterranean Sea | collected 2009
AATTTATCTATTTTCCTCTTTGAATTCTCTAATGAATTTCGAAGAGTAATCAAGCTATTATCAAATGTATGTAAAGGATTTTGATTAGATCTATTTGCATGCGATACTGCTGCAAGATGAATAATTATATTTGGACTTTTTTCCTTAAAATATTCTCTTATATGATTAAAATTTTTTGCATCAATTTTATTTAGTTTTATTTTATTTTTTTTTAGTAAATGAAATCTTTGGTTCAAAATTTTTAAAGATAATTTAGGAAAAGGTAGCTTGTTCTCATTTTTTTTAACACTGTAAAGATTATTAACACTTAAGCTATCTATAACTTCTACATTAGCACCAAGATGGTTTAATCTTAAAGCTAGATTATGTCCAATAAATCCTGCACCTCCTATTATGAGAATTTTTTTCTTTTTTGATAATTTAAGCATTAATTTTAAAAAAAATATTTTCTAATTTTTTTTTTATATATTTAATTTTTTTAAGACTGATTTGAGGTCCAACAGGTATAGAGATGGAATTTTGACTAATAGTTTGAGCATTAATAAAATTTTTATTTTTAAAGTTATATTTTTTTTTATAATATTTCATCATCGGAACTGGTTTGGGATAATAAATACTAGTTCCTATTCCACTTGAGTTAATTAGATTGATTATTCTAGTTCTAAACCTTTTTACTTTTTTATTTAAAACTAAACTCATACAATAATTTGATGAAATGAGATTTTTATTACTGTTATTTAAAATTTTAAAATGATTAAATATTTTGAGAGAATTTTTAAGAAAGTTGAAATTTCTTTCCCTTATTTTTAAAAATTTTGTAATTTTTTTCATTTGTTCAACTCCTAAACTGGCATGAATTTCACTCATTCTATAATTCAATCCTAGCTCTTTTACGTCATACATGCCTGGATAATTTCTCTGATTATAGTTTTTATCAACTCCAAAAGCTTTTTTGCTTTTTATTGTCTCAAATAATTTTTTGTTATTAGTTATAACCATACCACCTTCAGCAGTTGTAATATGTTTCACTGGGTAAAATGAAAAAACTCCTGCATCACCAAATAACCCAACATGTTTATTGTTAACTTTAGAACCAAGAGCTAGAGCACAATCTTCCAAAACTAAAAGATTTTTTTTTTTTGCAATTTTTTTTATTTTGGTCATATCAACTGGAATGCCAAGAAAATGAACAACTACTATTGCTTTAGTCTTTTTTGTAATTTTTTTTTCAATTTTTTTAATGTCTATGTTTCCAGTCTCGGGCTCGCTGTCAATAAAAATCGGTTTTGCACCTACGAGTTCTATAGCATGTCCAGTAGCGACATGTGTTTGTGCGGGTAGAATTATTTCATCCCCTTTTTTAATTCCTTTAGAGAGATAAAAAAGGTGCATTCCTGCGGTACAAGATGAGACTGTAATTGCAAATTTTGATTTTGTAAATTTTTTAAAAACTTTTTCAAATTCTTCAGTAATTTTTCCATGTACGTATTTTCCACTTTTAATTACTTTATTGACAAGATTAATTTCTTTGCTGTTTACTATTGGTTTACCAAAAGGGATATGATTTTTCATTTTTAAAATTTGATTTTTTCCCATTTTTTTGATCTTAAAGATTTGTCTATTGACAGTGCTGTACACATATTATGAATAATTATACTTTTATCGTATAAGGGTTTTTTTTTTTCCTAAAATACTGTAGATAAAATTATCTATTATCCCATATTTATATTTTTTATTTATTTTAAATTTAATAATTTTCTTTTTCGTTACAGAATTTTTCGACTTACTAATATATAAATTTTTCATATCAGACATGATACTACCCTTCTCACCAAAAATATTTAAAACATGATGGTGCTTTGATTTAATTGGGAAATTAGCGGTAATTTTTCCTGTCACTCCATTTTTAAATTTAACAAGTGCAGTTGTCGTATCAGAAAATTTAAAAATTGATTTTTTTGAGCTAAGATTGTTATCAATTCCGATTACTTTTTCGAATTTAGATTTTACATACCACCTGAATAAATCGATGATATGTATTCCTCCTCCAGCCATAACTGAATAATAGGGAATTCTGCCTCTCCAACCATTTGTAAGTTTATGAAATCTTCCATAATTATACTCTCCTTCGATATGGTAAATTTTTCCTATTTGACCACTAGATATTAATTCCTTTATTTTTAAAAATTTAGGATGATTTCTTAAAACCATGTTAGTAGAAATTTTTATTTTTTTATTTTTATTTAATAATCTATTTATTATTTTTAATTGGTTGAATGTTTGACATATAGGTTTCTCTATAAATACATTTTTATTCATTTTAATCGTATCCCTTAAAATTTTAAAATGAGTATCATCGTATGTTGCTATAGAAACAAAATTAATTTTATCATTATTAATCAATGATTTATAATTTTTTACAAATTTTTTTTGATATCTTTTTTCGAAATATTTTATTTTGGATTTATCGTTGTCACAAACTTTTACAACATCACAAAATTTATTTTTTTTTAATGCTTTTAGATGAGTTTCACCAAAGCCTAATCCAATAATAGAGGCTTTGATCTTATTTTTTTTCATTGAAATGATTAATTAAACTTTTCCAGCAAACTTTTTGTTTTTGTTTATCAATAAAATTTTTATATACCGATCTTGCAATCTTAAGATCTTTTTTAGTGTCTACACACATGTTTACTTTTGAATAATTTCTCGTGCTTTTTAAATTTAAAATTCCTTTATATTTTTTTCTATAAAAAAAATGAGTTACATGCTCTTTATCATCTGGATGCTTGAAGTATTTTAAGTTTGTAATAAAAAATTTTGAATTGATAATTTCTATGCTTTGCCCTTTTGGAAAAGTTCTTGGAAAAGTATTAGTCAGAATGTTTGGTTTTTTTTTTTTAAATATCTTAACAAATTTATCTACAAGCGCTGAATCAATAAATGGGCTGTCTCCATTTATTCTTACAAATTCTTTACATCCTGATTCTTTTTTTTCTAAAAAAGTTTTAAATCTAAGAGATACGTTATTTAATTCTCCTTTGAAAAAATTAAATCTATTTCTTTTGCAAAAGTTTACAATCTTATTATCCTTAGGAGATCCAGACGTAGCAATATATATTTTTTTAATATTTTTTGATTTTTTGATATTCTCTACAATTCTCATTAACATTGGTTTACCATTAATTTTTTTTAAAACTTTACCTGGTAATCTTTTGGAGCTCATTCTGGCTTGAATAATTGCGATCATAATTACATTTATTTAAACTTTAAAATAATTTTCTTTCCTAAATAATTGTACTTTAGAGTTTCTTGCATCAAATATATCCTGAGCATTATTTGCAATAAATTTGTAATCAAATTTAGAGTGATCTGAAACAATTATCACTACCGGATGTTCCTTGAATGTTTTTTTATTTAAATATTTACTTTTTTTTACAACTCCAAAAATCTTAATCTGTTTTACGTAAGGGTCTGAAAATTCTGTATCATACCCTGCGGATTTTAACTTTTCCATGATTTTAAAAGCAGGAGACTCTCTTGTATCATCAATATTAGCTTTATAAGTAATACCTAAAATTAAAACTTTCGATTTTTGTTTTTTTATTTTTTTTTTCTTTAAATGTGAAATTAATTTATTAACTATCCAGCTTGTAATTTTTCTATTCACTACACCTGAATTCTTTATAAAATTTAATTGAAATTTTTTTTTTTGGCTAACCAGTATAGATAAAATGGATCTACTGGAATACAATGTCCACCAAAACCTGGTCCTGGTTCAAATTTTGTAAAACCAAATGGTTTGGTGTCTGCTAATTTAAGAGCTGAGTGGATATCGATGTCCATTTTAGTAAGAAACATCTTAAGTTCGTTTACTAGTGCAATATTTACAGATCTAAATGTATTCTCTATCATTTTCGAAGTTTCAGCTGTTTTAATATTTGGAGATATAACTATCTTGCTTATTATTTTTTTATATAATCGTTGACCAAGTAATTTACAATTATCAGAAAATCCAGAAATTATTTTAGGAGTATTAGTCAAACCATATCTTAATTTTAAATCTTTTGTTTTAAACTCTGGACTAATTCTTTCCGGTGAATAGACTAGAAAAAAATCTTTTCCTAATATAAATTTTTTACTCAATAAGGTAACAAAAAGTTCATTAGTAGAGCCAGGATAGGTTGTGCTTTCAAAAGAGATGAGTTGGCCTTTTTTTAAATAAGTCTCCATCGTTTTAATGCTTTTTTTAATTATAGTAAGATCAGGATTGAGTTGATCATTTAAAGGTGTAGGAAGTGTAATTATAATTATGTCGGTTTTTTTTATTACTCTATAATCTTTTGTAAGAGTAACTTTTTTATTAAAGTTCGAATTTTTTAATTTTTTTAAATTTATATCTAAACCATATGTAGTGTATCCATGTTTACTAAATTCATTTAATAATCCTAATCCTACATAACCTACTCCTACAATAGTAATCACGGCAGATTTGTTGTTTATTTTCTTGTTTAAATTTTTTATTAGACTCATTTATTTAAGTATTTCCAAAGCTCCGCACTTTGCAAAAAACTGATTTTACAAAAAGAGACCTCATTTTAAAAAATTCAAAAATTAACAATTACCCTTATTAGCAAGGAGTAATTGAAAAATTTTTACTTTCAATTTTCACTTCAACTTTACTAAACAAAAATTTAACTCTATTTTTTTGTATTTCTATTAATTTAAGTATTTTGTTAGCAAATGGACCAGAATTAAATTTGTACATTTTATTAATTTCTAAATCATAAAAATCCTTTGTTAAAAATCCATCTTTATTTTCAGATTTTTTGCACTTACTTATAAAGTTATTTATTTCATTTTGAGACTCGAGGTATCCATAGAGAAAGTACTTAAGTCCTTTAGTAAATTTAACTCTGTCAATTATTTTGTAATTTTTAAACTCTTCGTGAAAACAAAAAACATAATCTCCAATCAAATTTAAGCTCTTTTTTATAATTTTCTTATTTTTATAATTCTCAATATAAATTTTTGGTGAATAAATTTGAAGATTGGGCCCAAGTTTTTTTTTAAGTTCATTAGATAAAATTTTAATATTTTTATTATCAACTTTAATTATTGCCCACATTATTTTTTTAAATCCTTTTTTAGCTCATCGTACTCTTCCATTTTTCTTTTCATAAAATTTAGCGTAAGTTTTGTTTTTTCTGACACACCTTTTGGAGTAAGAATGTAAATATAATTAAATTTATTTGGGTTTTTTTTAAAACTTTCAATTTTAAGGAGCCCTTTATCTTTTAAAGATTTAAGGCAGTAGTTGAGTTTACCGATGCTGAAACCAAGTTCTCTAGCAAGCTCTCTTTGAGAAGCTTCAGGAGCTTTGCTTAAACTTCTTAAAACTTTTAGTGACTCTTCTTTATTTTTCATTGTTCATAATTTGAACATATGTTCAATTTTTGAATTTTAAACATTGTTATAAATTTAAGTCAAATATAAAATGCTCAAAAAACAACTAATATAGAGGATTATGTAAAGAAATTTGAATTTTCTTAAGTATTTTTATCTAAAAAGATCTTTGTGCTAATGAAAGAAAAAATGAACTTACTCATGTAATTATCATTAGAGTTATTGTGTAAACTTTTTAAAAAGTTCTTTTTATTTATTATCTTATAGATTGTAGAACTTTTATTAACAAAATTTATAAAATTTTTTGATTTCAAATTCACTAAAGATTTAATCGAAGAATTAAATCCTCTTTTTTGTCTATCTAATCTAATCGCATTTGGTAAATAATTTCTACTTATTTCTCTTAATACATTTTTGGTATAACCTCTTTTCATCATAAATTTAACTGGAATAGAACTCATATATTCTAAAAGATCTTTTGATAAATATGGTGATCTATTCTCGATAGAGTACTGCATAAATGTCCTATCTTCTGAATGAGTAAAAATTGGAATAGTTTCAAAAAAAGTTTCATTCATCATTCTGTTTTTTAATAAAGAATTAAAGAAGATTTTTTCTTTAAAATTAAATTTTTTTGGATTTATAAAAAATTTTTCAAGCTCTTTGTTATGATCATATACGTGTTTTCTGTAATTGGGAGATTCGATAAATAGTTTTGGATTTTTAAAATATTTATTTCTAATTATTGGAAGGACATATTTTTTCCAGTTTGATAAATAATCATTTTGTAATTTCTTATCTTTTCTTATTTCATAAAGGTACATTAGATGATGATCATAGTAACCAGTAAAAATTTCATCAGCACCACTTCCCGTAATAACGACCTTAAAATTTTTCTTTGCAATTTTTTCTGCTAATAAATTTTTAAGATAATCAGAAATAGTAAACACTGGTGAGTCATAAATATCAATTTGTTTTGTTAATTTTTTAAAATTTAATTTTCCAGAAATATCAACAAAGTTTTTTTTAAGTTTCAAATTTTTTAAAAGAAGACTAATATTCTTTCTCTCATCATATCTTTTATCTTTGCTGTCAAATGTGGAAAAAGTTTCAAGATTATTTTTGAATTTTTTTTTTAGCTATCGAAGCAATTAATGATGAGTCAATTCCACCGCTTAAACACAAAGCAATTGGAACATCAGATCTTAGTCTCAACTTTATGGATCTTATTAATATTTTTTTTAATTTTTGAATAATCTTAATGTATTTTTCTTTATTTTTTTTTTCTTTAGATATTTTCCAATATTTCTTTACTTGAGACTTAAGTTCTTTATTTATTACGAAAATTGATGATGAAGCAATTTGACTTATATTTTTAAAAAATGAATCATTTTTTTTGTAAACAGATTTATAACCAAACTGAAGAAATTCTCTCACTTTATCGTAGTTTATTTCTAGTTTCTTAATACCAGCTAGTTTTTTTATAAATTTTATTTCAGATCCAAAAAAAAATCCATTTTTGGTTTGCATAATATGTAACGGTTTTTCTCCAAATCTATCTCTTGAAAGAATTAATTCTTTTTTTTTTAAGTCCAATATCGCTAAGCTCCACATCCCCTCAAAATATTCAAAGCACTTTTTCCCATATAACTTATAATAATGGAGAATAACCTCTGTATCAGAATTTGTTTTGAAGGTTACATTATTTTGGATCTTTTTTTTAAGCTCAACATAATTGTATATTTCTCCATTAAATATCAAAACAAGATCATTCATAAAATAAGGTTGATCAGACCTTTCATTTAAATCAATTATAAATAATCTTGAATGAAGCAAATAAATATTTCTATTATTAATTTTTTTAAATGAATATTTTTGTTTATCCGGGCCCCTGAGTTTCATTAAGCTAAGAGTCGATTTAATTCTTTTAATATCAATATTATTTGAACCAATATATCCTGCTATTCCACACATTCGGTGGACTATTATCAGTTAATATTTTATCAATCAATAACATAAATAAATTTAAATAATTTAACTAAGGTTATTACGTGAACTATAATTTAATTTCATCTTTAACAAGTAGTCTATCAAAAAATCAAATAAAAACGATTTGTCAACTTAAAGAAACTCAATGGAGTTATGGTATTGAGTCACAATTAAAATGGTTCAAAAAAAATAACAAAAAAAAAGATATACATAATATGTTTTTGATCAACTCAAAGCTAGTTGGTTACACTTCTTTAAGATTGAGAAGCTGTATCGTTAAAAAAAGAATTAAGAAGAATTACCTCTTGTTTGATACTTTAGTTTTAAATAAAAAATTTAGAGGAAAAAAATTTTCAAATTTTATAATGAATTTAAATTGTAATGTTATCAATCAATCAGGTTTTTTCTCCTTTCTAATTTGCAAAAAACCACTTGTAAAATTCTATAAAAGTTTTGGATGGAAACTAATCGATAAACGTAATCTGAATATGATTGACCATCCTACTTCTAAGTATGCGATGACTTTTAATAATAAGCTTTCTAAAAACACGAAATATATTTTTTTTGTAAAAAAATGAAAATCCAAAAAAGAAAAAAACCAAGAAAATTTAAAGTTGGTGTAGATGAAAAAATTACGATTAAAGATTGTGGAACTATTTACTTACAAAGTAATGAGCAATTAACATTTAAAAAAAATAAATTTGAGTACGATATTTGTAAAACTAATTGGGGTTACTATGCCACACCATCAATGAATCATAGATTAAAAAATTTTAAATTAAAATCATTTCTAACCATAAATGAGAAGAAAAGACTTTATATAATGCTTGTTGAAGTACAAAAATTATCAACATTTAAAAGATATTTAAAAAAGGAAAAAGTAAAAATTTTAAAAGAATTTACTAATTTCTGAAAGTATTGTTGTATCTATTTTAATTTTGGAAAAAAAGCACACCCTGGAACTTGTGATAACCCATCGTCAATTTCATCTATTTTGAAGAAATTTCTTGAGAAATTTTCACTGAAGTCTTTGTAAAAATTGTTTGAATAATAATCGTCTATCACAATATCGATATTCTCTTTTTTTTTTTCAACACTTTCACATTCAAATTTAGTAATTTCATAAGAGTGATCACTATCGTGAATGAATAAATCTATATTATTCTTTTCTAATATTTCATTTAAAAATTTTGAGGATGGACCTAAATACAAATTCCAAAAATTTCTTAAATTAATTGGTATAGCCCAACCTGGTTCTTGATTTTGAATTTCTATTTCTGATTCTGCTCCTGGTCCAAAAGGTTTGTTTGGAAAAAAATCTTTCCAATCTCTTCTGGGTAAATCAATTGAAAATAGTTTTCCTTTTTTATTATCTTCAATCGCCTTTAAAATCCATAATGTTGTCAATCCGTGTAACACACCTGTTTCTAAAATATAAGAGTGTTTGTAATTTCTAATTAATGAGTAGATAAAATTTCTATAAACTGAAAACTCATAAATTGATTCAAAATTTCTTTTTTTAAAAATATTATTTTTGTTAATCATTTTATTTACATCTGACAAAAAATTTTTATCTTTCTCAAGCTCAAGTGTATAATCTTTGAGATCAAGACTATTATGTATTTTTTTTAATAATTCTTTGACTTTAGATGCTTTATTCAAGGGGAATGTAATTTTCTCTTATTGGAATGTAATTTCTGCTATTAATCGGAAAATATCTTAAAATTACAGAAAAACGGATTTTGTCAGAAGAGTTCAATCCACTTCTATGAAATGTTTTCATTGAAAATAAAGTTGCATCTCCAGGTCGTAAAACAAAAGTTTTAGAGTTATATTTTTTTTGAAATTTTTCATGTATTGAGAAAGTGGAAGATATATGTCCTTCTCCTTTTATTTTTTTTTGTCTATTTTTATTTTTACTCTTTTCGCTTCCAACTAAAAATACTGGAGAACCATTTTTCTGATTAGTATCATGCAAAGCAATTTGTATAGTACATCCTTTTAAAGTGTCCATTTTTGGCTTATTAGGGTATTCATCATAATGCCATCCCAAAGAATTTTTTTTATCAAAAGGAACATCCATTCTTAAAACTGAATTTAAGCCAGCAAGATTTTCTGATTTTTGTCCATATATTTTATTTAAAGAATTTAAAATTTTTTTACAACCTAAAAGTTTTTTAAGGCTTATAGATGATTGTAACGAGTCGTAGATTTTTCCAAATTTTTCAGGATTTTTTTTTCGAGCATTAATTAAAGATTTATGAAATTTAGAATTCTTCCAAATATTTCTTTTACTATTCTTACCAATCCATTTAAAATCATTTGGATAATATTTTTTAAAAAAAATAAGTATGGTTTCAAAAATACTGTCAATATCTTTTAAAGATATTGTTTTTTTTAATAAATATATTGATTTTTTTTTCATTATTTATTTACTCATATTATATCTTGCATTAATTTTCTAGAGATTAATTTTATATTTTTATTTTCTTTTTTTAGATAAGGGAGAATCTTTTTCGTCAAATTAAGATCGTCAAAACCTGCTAAAGTTACTGAGATAAATTTTTGATATCTTACAAAATTCAAAAAAGAAGTAGGATAAAACGAATTTTCTGATAATTTTGGGAGTATCTTTTTTAAATAAATATTTTTAGACTTAAATCTTTCTAATAATTGAACTAATCTATTATAAGAATTAATACTTTCGGGATAGCTTATTTTAAATTTTTTATTTTTTTTATTAAAAAATTTCTCTGGTTTATTAAATAATTCATTTAAGTTGATCAGCTCACTTATTTTTCCTTCATACATTGGTGCTGAAGCAAAAATATTGAATTGCTCCTTTTTTGCTAATTTTCTTAAATCAAGATTATTTTTTGTTTTATAATTAAAAGTATCTGTCATGCCTAAACTAAAGGGAATTTCTAATGCTCTAAAGCCATGATTTTTTCCAAATTTTTTTTTTAATAAAATTTAGAATTTTACTCAAATCTAAATAAAATTTGGAATTTTTATCTTGTCTAAAACCAGACCAAGATGCAATTCCATAAAACATAATTTTTCCTTCTGATCTTTTTTTCTCAAGTATTTCGAAAGCTTTTAAAATTTTCGTCTCTCCGTTTCTATCTTTTAAAATAAGTTCAGGATTATGAATTAAAAAATAATCAATATACTTTAATTGCATCTTGTTTAGTGAATTATCGACTGACCAATTTATATAGTTTGGATCAATACAGAAATCCTCTTTTTTAATAATATTTTTTTTATTTATCTTAAATGTTTTTTTTTGAATTATTTCTTTTACGTATGTGGGATATAAGCAAGCTTTTGTGATAATTATAATTTTTTCTCTTTTAATTTTTAAGCTTGAAATAATTTTTCCAATTAATTTTTCACTTCTACCATTTCTATATTTTTGAGCTGTGTCAATTATATTTATATTATTATTTAATGCATGTTTTAATGATTTGTACCATGTTTTATCGCTTGTATGACTGTCTGAGCCTTTAAAAGTTCCTATACCTATACTAGACGCTTTTTTTCCTCTATAAAGTTGAATTTTTTTCATTTTTATCCCAATTTTTTAACCAATTTTCTACTGAAAATAATTTCCACAAAAGCATCATGTGGTCTTTTTTTTTGGAAAAATGGTCGCTCAAAATTTTTTCAACTTTTTTTTTATTTATAAAGTTTATTTTTTTCCTTTGTATTAATGTTTTAATATTATCTATTAAATGTTTCTTTAATTTTCCTCTAAACCAAATATTTGCTGGAGCATTTAATCCAATGTGATTTTTATTCCATAATACATTTTTCGGCAAATAATGCGATAATGCCTCTCTCAAGATCCATTTAGTATAACCGTTTCTTATCAAATAGTCTCCTGGAAGACCCCAGCAAAAATTTACTAAATCATTATCCAAAAGAACTGACCTACACTGTAAACCAAAATATGAAAAGTTTGGTATTTCAGCTCTAGATGATGGTGGTGAAGATGTATAAAGCAGATCTTGTATCATTTTGCTCTTTAAAAAGCTTTTTGTTGATGATGGAAATTTATAATTTTTAGGAACAGAAATATTTTTTTTAAGTATATTTTCAGAAAAAGTCTTTCTAAATATGTTTTCATCCCAAGTATAATTATTAATCATACCCTTTCTTTTAAAATCAAAACAAATTTTACAATAATAATTAAATAATTTTTTACTTTTCTTAAATACCGGGTGATCATGATATTTTATCCATAGTTCTAATTCCTTTTTTAAAAGCAATTTTTTTTTTTCTGCTTTTAAATCAGCAAAGAAATAAGGAATATCATCGTATAAACCTGCTAATATGTGATCTCCCCCATCTCCCCCAAAAATAAATTTTACCTTGTCTCTGTTTAATTTTTTACATGCAATAAAATGCGAATACCAAGTAGGCGAAGAGATTGGTTCGTCATGAATTTCTAACATTTCTTGAAAGGTTTTTTTAAATGATTTTGAATTAGGAAAAATATAATTACTTTTAAATGAGTTAAATTTTACTATATCTTTAATTAAATATGACTCATCATAGGATAATTCTCTTTTTGGACTTTTATTTTTTTTATAATCTTTGTAACTTATAGAATAAGTTTTAATATTTTTACTAATTTTTTTAGCTAGGGTAGCGACCGTTGGAGAGTCTATTCCTCCACTTAAAAAAAAAGCTGATTTATTTTTTACTGGGAGATATCTTAAACTTAAACTTTTTTTGATTAAGAAAATTAATTTTTTTTTGGCACTCGAAATTGAATGGTTATTTTTTAAAATGTTAAATTTTATAAGATCTGAAGTTTTCAATAAATTATTTTTATTAAAAATATTTATACTATTAGGATTAAATATTTTGATACCCTCAAAAAAGGAACTATCTAATCCATATGAATAGCGATAATTTTTTGCAAGAAATAATTTTACTAGTTGCAAATTAGGTTTTAACTTTATTAGTTCTGAGTTTTTAAAAATTCTGATTTTTGAAAAAATGGATAAAAAATTTTTTTTTTTATTATAAAATAATAGATTAGTCCCGTATCTATCTCTGAAACATTTTACACTATCTTTTTTTAAATCAATTATTATAAAAGCAAAATTGCCATTCAATTTTTGTATGAATTTTTTTCCAGTTTGCAAATAATTTGTTAAAATTTTTTTTGGTATGTTATTAATGGTAGTTTGGTTTTTAGAATAAATAATACCATTAAAAAAAATTACGAAGTGTTTAAATTTATAAATAAAATTTTTACTGTCCTCTTTAGAAACTAAACCTAAATTATAAGTGAATTTTCTTGATTTAAAAAAAAAATATTTCTCTTTGAAGCCTTTGTCTTTATACTTAATATTGCTTAGTAATTTATTATTTTGTTTTTCTCCGATTTTTATTTTAGACTTTATTAAGTAGAAATTACTCATCTAATTTCTAATATTATTTTTCTTCAACAAATCTTTTATGGAAGTTAAATGTCTGTTTGCACTTCCTGTAATAACACAACAAATATTATTTATTCCTTTAAGTTCTTTTTTTTGTAATGCTCCTACAGTCGCAAGCGATGAGGGTTCAGCAAAAATATTTTCTAATTTAAGGATATGATATCCATTCAGTATATCTCTCTCATCAGTGTCAATCATTTTAGTAAATTGAGTTGTGTTTTTATCATAAAAATTTTTTTCAAATTTAGTTTTTGGGTTAATGCTCGAAGCAAATTTTGAACTAGAAGTTATACCAAATATATTATGTCCTTTTTTTAATTCCCTGTACAAACCTAAAAAATGCGATCCGTTATTTACGCAAGTAATAAAATTTTTAATTTTGTTTGTAGTAGAATATATTTCCTTAATAATATTTGAATTCGCTTTAATTTTTATATCATTTGATCCTGGATTGGCGCTTACTATTCTATTTTTTTTCATAAAATTTTCACTTATTGTGTAGAGTTTTTCTAAACTGATATTAATAATTTTTATTTTTGCGCCTAGACTTTTTAATAAATGTAAATTTAAAAAATTAATATCTTTTTTTGCTAACCAAACATAGCAGTTTAAATTATTGACTTTTGCAAAATAAGCTAGTGATACTGCTAGATTACCAGTAGAAGCACATCCTACTGATTTCATTTTATTTGCTAGGGCAAATTTAATTATTTCTTTACTTTCTCTATCTTTATGACTTCCTGAAAAGTTTTCAGATTCCATTTTAAGCCAAACTTTTCTTTTAAGTTTTTTGGAAATTTTCTTAGCGTAGACCAATCTTGTGAGCGTCATATATATAATAGAAGAGAATTTAATTTAACAAATATTTAAGTTAATTACTTTAAAAATTTTTTTCAGTGCATAAATCAAGCCAATTGAGTTATTAGTACTGGTCAGCTACACGCGTTACCGCGCTTCCACATCCAGCCTATCAACGTAGTGGTCTACTACGACTCTATAGGAAGAACTAGTTTTGAGGTGGGTTTCCCACTTAGATGCTTTCAGCGGTTATCCCGTCCATACTTAGCTACCCGGCACT
>MDTB01218018.1_pt1 | contig 13925 bp, 18 predicted proteins | sample 811161 | NCBI WGS metagenome assembly MDTB01 (sample SAMN05326650, study PRJNA326480) | marine metagenome | isolation source: seawater | place: Mediterranean Sea | collected 2009
ACTATCGAAGATCCGTATAAAGAGCCCTAATAACTTCTTGAGTAGCGGTATTTGTAATATTAGTAAACGTATCGTTTTGAATTTCTATTTGTGTTCCATTTGCATTTGGTATTAACACTATGTTAAATGAACTTGATTCTTTGCCTGGTTTCCAAAATAAAAACATATCTATAAATGATGAGTCATTATCTTCTGTTTCTGACATTGTTACATTAATTAAACCATTATCTTCCCTTGAAGATAATATTCTCACTCCATATGTATCTAAAGACCTGATGACCTGTGGCCAAACTCTTTCATAAATATCATTAACAAACAGTGAATGTATGCCATTCTCATCAATATTTAAGCTTGTCCTATTTCTTACTCCGGTAGACTTAACCACTGTATATCCTTTGGATTTTGCTTCCTCCCCCCCAAGATATATATATAATCTTGAAATCATTTCACTCTCAAATTCAGGGTCTCTCGGACGATTTTGCCATCTAAATTCATTTTCTCCATCTGACATATACTCTTTTCCATAATGAGTTATTAAAATATCTATCCTATTCTCTTTAGATAATAATCTGGTGCTGTAGCTATCTCTAGACTCAGGCGAAACTAGTAGTGGAATATACCTGCCTACATACCTTTGCACGGTGCCAAGCTGTGCCTCGCTTAAGTTTTCAAGAAAATCTGTCTTCATTGAACCAAGGGTAAAATCTTTTTGAATTAATCTAAAACCTTCTGCTCTCCAGAAATCAGATAGCTTTTTCCAGATAATTTTCTTATCAGTGATTTTCAAGGAAATATATGAATCTCTTCCTGTTCTAATAATTTTAATATTTTCAAGTTTGGTATCAACATTAAATATCTCCATGCCTTCTTCACCTAAGTATTCCGGAATCTCAAGATTATTGGTGGCATTAGGAGTGATTAAGTCTGGCGGAATAATTAAATCATATTGAGTATCTTCATAGGCCTTACCGGTTTTATACACAACCAAATCTTCTCTGTCTTCAGATATTATATTACCAAGATAATCACTCATGTTAGTACAGCCACCTAGCAAAAAGGAGATGAGTACAGTTTTATAAATTAATGTTCTTTTTAAAATCATGGTCAATTTTTTAATATTATATCAGCATTTATAAGAGATTTTTCTACTATCTGCTCATATTTAGAATCCATCCAAGTTAATGGCAATCTGATTCCTTTATTGATTAAACCCATTCTATGCAATGCCCATTTCACAGGTATAGGATTAGATTCTATAAAAAGATTGTCATGCAATAAATCTAATTTGGTGTTTATAAGACTAGCTTCTTTGTCTTTTCCTTGTGAGGATAGTAAACACATATCATGCATAGCTTTTGGAGCAACATTTGCTGTAACAGATATGTTTCCACTGAAACCAAGCAGTATATCTCTCATTGAGGTTTTATCATCACCAGTAAATATTGATAAATTTTCGGAACACTTATCTAATAACTCTCTCGATCTTTTAATATCACCTGATGCTTCTTTGATGCCAATAATATTTGGATGATTACTAAGCTTGTATACTGTATCCGGCAACATATCAACAGAAGTTCTACCAGGGACATTATAGAGAATCTGTGGGATATTTACCTCATCCGCAATTTTTTTATAATGATAATACAGGCCATTTTGAGTAGGTTTATTATAATATGGTGTAACAAGTAGACATGCGTCTGCACCAAGTTCTTTTGATTTACGTGTAAGTTCAATTGCTTCACTTGTTGAGTTTGCCCCAGATCCAGCAACAACAGGTATTCTTTTATTTACAATGGACAAAGTTGTCCGTATCACATCGGAGTGCTCATCGAAATTTAAAGTTGCTGATTCACCGGTAGTTCCAACCGAGATTATTACATCTGTCTTATTTTTAATATGAAATTCAATAAGTTTCTCAAGAGAATCATGATCTAGATTCCCATTTTCATGCATAGGAGTAGCGATAGCTACCATGCTCCCCTTCAACATATCATCTCCATTGTTAGTTTTTATAATCCAATTTAGGCCAAATATTTAACAAAGTATTTACTAAAACCGCTAATGGGATTGCAAAAAATACTCCCCATATACCCCATATTGTACCAAAAAATAGAATCGATATCAGAATTGCCAAAGGGTGAAGGTTAACCGCGTCAGAAAATAGTACTGGCACAACAACATTCCCGTCAATCACCTGAACTAAAATGTGGGCTAAGATTACATACCAAAAGTCCGATGAAGTTCCCCATTGAAAATATGCAACAAATATTATTGGTATAGTCACTACTATCGCACCTACATAAGGAATAATAACTGAAATGCCACATAGAAAGCCTAGTAATAATGAATAATTAAGACCCAAAATAGCAAATAGGAAAGATGATGCAAACCAAACAATTATTATTTCAATGAACTTACACCTTATATAATTTCCTATCTTTAAGTCTAGCTCAGCATATGCTTTTTTTGATAGATCAAGCTTTTCTGGAAAAAATTTCTTAAACCAACCATTTATGTCTTCTTTATCATATAGTAAAAAGAATATTAATATTGGTACAACAAGAGTAAAGATTATAATCTCTAAAAGACTTTCAGCTGATGATAAAGAGTAAGCCACTATAGAGCTACCCAATAAACTGACTTCTGAATTTAAAGAGTTAAATATATCTGTTAGCTGTGAATCTGTAATAAAATTATTCTCTTTAGAAGTAAAATTAAGTACTAAGGATTTGCCTTTTTCTAAAATTGAAGGCACCGATTTAATTAATGTGGTCAATTGCTCAAGCATTACTGGTAACAATAAAAATAATATAAGTATTGATAGAGCAATGAAAGAAGTATAAACGATTAAAACAACAATTTTACGGCTAAAGTTAGAGTTTTGTTTGAACCGACCTACTAGCCCCTCCAACATATAAGCTAAAATAATTGCAACTAAAATTGGAGCCACTGTTGATAACAAAATATAGGTGATAATTGAAATAGATAATATTATGAGCGCTAGAGCTACTTGATTAGGATCTGTCAAATGAGTATCGTACCATTCTTTAAAAAACTTGAACATATTTCTATATAGTCTAAACCTGATGAATTGCTTTATATATAATACCCGTATTCATGTTAAACTAAAACATCAATTTATAACATTGTGGTAGATTAAATAATAAAAATATGAAAGTATCAAATTTCCCTATTTTCACTCAAAAAGATGTCCCATCTGAGGCTGAGGTCATAAGTCATCAACTAATGATTAAGGCAGGGATGATTAGAAAACTCTCTTCTGGTCAATATACATGGCTTCCAATTGGACTAAAAATAATCAAAAAAATAGAAAATGTAATTCGTAAAGCACTAAATAACATAGGTTGTGTTGAAATTCTGATGCCTTCTGTTCAACCTTCAGAATTATGGAAAGAGTCAGGGAGATGGGATCAGTATGGGCCTGAATTACTCCGCTTTAAAGATAGACATGATAGAGACTTTTGTCTAGGACCCACATTTGAGGAGGTTATAACTGATTTAATCAGGAAAGATGTTTCTAGTTACAAACAGCTACCTTTAAACTTATTTCAAATATCATCAAAATTTAGAGATGAAATTAGACCACGTTTTGGTGTAATGAGAGCACGAGAATTTATAATGAAAGATGCATATTCATTTCATGAATCTCAGGAATCATTGGATTCAACATATGAGTTATACAAGTCTGCGTATACAAATATTTTTCAGGAATTGATGTTAGATTTCACAATTGTAGATGCGGATAGTGGAAACATTGGGGGTAACGAATCAAATGAGTTTCATGTTATTGCTGAAACAGGTGAAGATGATCTTTTGTTAGATAATAATTTAAATGGAATGAATTTTGAAATAGCTAAACTAAAGTATAAAGAAAATGATATTCAATCAATAATAAAAGATACAGGAATGGTTCATAAAAAAGGAATAGAGGTTGGACATATATTCAAACTTGGTCAAAAATATTCTGAAAGTATGAAAGCCAAAATTACTAATAAAGACTCGAAAATTATAAATATGTTTATGGGTTGTTATGGTATTGGTATAACTAGAATTGTTGCAGCAGCTATTGAACAAAATAATGATGAAAAGGGAATTTCATGGCCAAAACCCTTATGCCCTTTTGATGCTGTAATCATTGAAATAGATGGAGATAAAAACATAGAAATACGAAAGCATTCAGAGGATGTGTATAATTCAATGTTAAAAAATCAACTAGATATTATATATGATGATAGAAAAGTTAGTCTAGGAAACAAATTCAAAGATTGGGAATTAATAGGATTAAACAATATTATTATTATTGGAAAAAATGAATCAATAAATAAAACTGTGACTTATAAGAATAGAAAAAATGAAACCAAGGAAGAAATGAGTATTGAGAATATGGTTAATGTTGTAAGAGGTTAATAGTTATTGACCCAAAAATCTATAATTATCTTTTTGCCTATTATGTTGTTCTATTGCCATTTTTGATTGATTTAACGCCTGATTTGCGAGAGAAATAGATTTCTCATAATTCTTCTTCGAATGGGCCTCGCTTGCTTTCTTAATTAGCTTCTTAGTATCTCTCCATGCGTTATTTAATTTTACGACTTTTTTATACGTAGTCTTAGCCTCTTTTATTATTTGACTAGATTTTGCTTTATCATTATCACCAGCAAAAACTGGGGTAACTATTAACATCAATGCCAAAGTAATTATAAATCTATACATTTTATATGCTTAAAAGGTTTTATTTTAATAGCCATATAGAATATCCTATTCTTTATGGTGAATATACTCATTATATATTATTCTACAAATGGCTCAACGAAAAAAATGGCTAGATTGATAGCTAGAGGTGTTGAGATGGTTGAAGGTGTTACATCTGTTATTAGAACTGTGAATAACAAGAATGACGATGATGGCTCAGATGTAGTAGTAGAAAAATCTGAGTTAAAACAGTGTTCTGGATTAATAATAGGGAGCCCTACACACTTTGGCAATATGGCTTCACCATTAAAAGAATTTATCGATACTACTACAGCTGAATGGTTTAATGGTGACTTAACAGGTAAGCCTGCTGGTGTATTTACATCTACATCTAGTTTGCATGGAGGGCAAGAGACTACTTTGCTCAGCATGATGCTGCCTCTGCTGCATCATGGAATGCTCATAGCAGGTGTTCCATATAGTGAAAAGCATTTAGTGAATACGAAAACAGGAGGTACTCCATACGGTCCAAGTCATGTTTCATTTAATTCAGATAAAGAAATATCAGATGATGAGAAAGAAATATGTATAAGTTTTGGAAAAAGAATAGCAACTCTCGCTCGGAAGCTTAATTCTTAAGCTATTTATATTCTATAATTTTCTTAATAAATGGAATGGTAATATTTTTCTTTAGAGACAATGATGCGTCATCAATATATTTTATTGAGTTGCATAAAAAATATAAGTCACGTCTATAATGACTCATAATATAGTCACAAACTTTCTTTTCTAATATCCACCCCCTTTCTTTAGCGTATTTTTGAAGTACTTTAATTTTATCACTGTCATCTAATTCTATTATTTCCAATACCTGATCCCATTTTAGTCTTGAGATTAGGTCGGGTAATTGGAAGTTAATTTTTTTTATAGATAATGTTGATGTTATTATAATACTTTTTTTCATTAGTATTGAGTCATTTACTATCGTAAATAACTTTTCTTCTAAATAGTGTTCATTAATTAGTTTATCAATATTATCAATAATTAGAAGATCTACATTATTCAGTTGTAAATTATTAATTTCCTGTATATCTAGACTACTTAAAAAAAAGATATTTTTTTTAGTATAAGTAGCCACAGCAGAACATAAGTGACTTTTTCCAGATGAGTTATCGCCTCTTAGGAAGATAATTTTTGGTTCAGTCGAAATAGCAAGATCCTTCAAGATATCTATTATTATCTTATTTTTACCTATAATATAATTATAGAATCTCTTATTAGCTATGAAACTAAAATTTATAGGAATCTGGTCTTTATTAAGCTTTGTTTCTTTCATAATTGTATAAATATCCAATAGATTAATATATAATTAAATCCTAACCATTTAAACATGAAAAAAACTTTAAACAAGCTAACTTATCAAAAATCTGGTGTGAACATCAAAAACGCTGATAAACTCATAGGAAATATTAAAAAAAGCAATAATCTCAAGAATTCAAAAGTACTGGCTGGTATAGGTGGGTTTTCTAGTCTTTTTTCTCTAGATATAAAAAAGTATCCAAATCCAATAATTGTATGTGGTACAGATGGCGTTGGGACCAAATTAAAAATTGCAGGATTGCTTAATGAGCATAGGTATATCGGACAAGACTTGCTAGCAATGTGTGTTAATGATGTCATTACCTGTGGAGCAACACCATTATTTTTCTTAGATTATCTTGCTACCAGCAAGGTAGATATAAAACTCCATACGCAGGTATTAAGAGGAATTCAGAATGCCTGTAAATCCATAAATATACCCTTGATTGGGGGAGAAACTGCTGAGATGCCAGGCATGTATAAGGATAAAGAGTATGATCTTGCTGGCTTTTGTGTTGGTGTTGTCAATAAAAAAGATATTATTGATAAAAAGAGAGTCAAATCTGATGATGTTATTGTTGGTATTAATTCAAATGGCTTTCATTCAAATGGTTTCTCTTTGATAAATAAATTGATACAAAGGAAATCTATCAGCCTTCGAAAGGAATATTCAGGAATAAATTTAGCTAAAGCCTTGATTAGACCGACAAAAATTTATGCTGATCTATTATGTGTATTGAAGACCAGAGTCAACATACATGGTGCTGCTCATATTACAGGCGGCGGGCTCACAGAAAATCTACCAAGAATTATACCAGATAAATTTTCAATAGAGATAGATTTAAATAGCTGGAAGATTCCGAAAGTTTTTAGATTAATTCAAGATAAGGCAATGCTAACAGACTCTGATATTTTGAAAACGTTTAATTGTGGGATTGGGATGAGTTTAATAGTTAATAAAAAAGATGTTAAAGATGTAGTCATGATTTCTAAAAAACTCAAGTATAAACCCTCAATAATTGGTTTTGTTATTAACAAAAAAAATAATAAAACAATATCTTATGAGCAAAGCTAAAGCATTAATATTTATCTCTGGCAACGGAAGTAATTTACAGAATATTATTAATAATATACATTCTGGATATATTAATATGGATATTGTGGCAGTTGTATCAGATAATCCAGAAGCCAATGGTTTAAAAAAAGCGAAAATAGCTAAGATAGAAACTATCATAATAGATATGTCTAAAGATGATCTTTTAAATCTATCGAAAGTCATAGATGAAAATTTAATTGATATTTTCATTCTGGCTGGATTTATGAAAATCTTACCCGAAGAATTTATAAATAAGTACAATGGAAAAATACTCAATATACATCCATCTTTGCTTCCTAAGTACAAAGGTCTCAATACTCATAAAAAGGTATTGAAATCGAATGATAGTATGCATGGTGCATCTGTACACTTTGTTACATCAGAATTAGATGAGGGTCCGATTATAATACAAGGCAAAATTAATGTAACAGATGAAGATAGCGAAGAATCTTTGAAAAAAAGAGTTCACGAAATTGAATATCAAATTTACCCTATTGCTATCAAATGGTTTACAGAAAATCATATAAAACAAAGCGGAAATAAATGTCTATTCAATAATGAGGTATTAGAATGTCCTATAGAACATTTATCAGAGTAATATCACTTAACATATTGATGATATTTGTATTGAATACAAACCTTTATGCAAGCAATCAAATTATTTCTAAGCATGAATATAAACTTTATAAAGGAAATATTCTCTTTGGAAAAAGTGATTATATTTTATATAAAAATAACAAGGATTATACTTTTGAAATAAAAAGTAAGACCGCAGGTGTATTTAAAATGAAAAAAGACAATCGTCTTGAGGTATCTAATTTTTCCATGGTGGATGGGATCATTAATCCGATATCTTATATATTTGAAAGAGTCAAAAAAGATAAGAACATATCTATAAAAACATTTTTTAACTCAGCTGATAATTATGCTCAGACCTTTAATCAAGATGAAAAGAAAGAGCATGTCAATATTCCTTATTCATTGGACAGATTGTCTGTTCAAATAGACTATCAAAATAAAATCAGAAAAGGTGTCTTTGAAAACACATACCATGTCATTGATAAAGGTCGTTTAAGAGAATATTTGTTTTTGTTACATGGAGATGAAGTACTGGATACAATTTTTGGAAAAACAAATACAATTATAATAAAAAGGGAAATAAAAAATAATAAAAGAAGTACATTGACCTGGTATGCTATAGATTATGGTTATATTCCGGTTAAAATTGAACAATTCAGGAAAGATTCTCGGAAATTTACTGTAATTCTAAATAATGTAATTAAATAAACAATTTCTATTGATTTCTTAATCTTAGAGAATTGACTTTTATAAACCCTTCTGCGTCTCTTTGATTATATTCCCCAGAGTCTTTTTCAAAAGTAGATAAGTCTTCATTATAAATTGAATATGGTGATTTTCTACCCAGAGTTACAATATTACCTTTAAAAAGCTTCACTTTTACTACACCAGATACCCTCTTTTGAGAATTATCTATTAGTAACTGCAAACTCTCTCTTTCTGGGCTGAACCAATACCCATTATAAATAAGTCTAGTGTACTTATTACAAAGATCCTCCTTAAGATGTAGAAGTTCTCTATCCATAGTAATAGACTCAATGGCTCTATGCGCTTTATGATAGATTGTTCCTCCAGGAGTTTCATAACAACCTCTGGATTTGATACCAACATAACGATTTTCTACTATATCAACTCTACCAATACCATGTTTACCAGCTAAATCATTTAATTTAGACAATAATTTTGCCGGGGACATAATTTTCTTATTAAGCTTTATGATATCACCATTTTTAAACTCTAATTCTATTATGGCTGGTTTATTAGATGATTTTTCTATGGACTTGGTTCTTAACCACATTGAATCTTCAGGCGCTTTCCAAGGATCTTCTAAAATACCACCTTCATATGAAGTATGGAGTATATTTGCATCCATAGAATATGGACTCTTTTTGCCAGAATCAAAATCAATGGCAATTTTATGTAATCTCGCATATCTCACCAGATCTTTTCTAGAATTAAATTCCCATTCTCTCCAAGGTGCTATAATTTTGATTTTAGGGTTCAATGCATATGCAGATAATTCAAATCTAACCTGATCATTACCTTTTCCGGTAGCCCCATGACAAATAGCATCTGCTCCTTCTTTTTTTGCAATATCAATTAATCTTTTACTGATTAAGGGTCTAGCAATAGAAGTTCCTAAAAAATATTCACCCTCATATATCGCGTTTGATCTAAACATAGGGTAAACATAATCTTTGACGAATACCTCCTTCAAATCTTCAATATATATCTTTTTAATTCCTAACTTTTTAGCTTTAGTTCTGGCATCTTTAACTTCAGAGCCTTGGCCTATATCAGCCGTAAATGTAATTACCTCACATTTATGTTTATCCATTAACCATTTTGCAATTACTGAAGTATCTAGGCCACCAGAATAAGCTAGGACAACTTTTTTAAATTTCATTTGTAGATTCTGTAGTTTCTTGACTAGCAGCAGGCTTAACCCACCTAAAACCTTTACCTGTATCTTCTTTTTTCCAAAAAGGAGCTTCAACTTTTAGAGATTCCATTATTGCGCGTGTAGCATTAAATGCATTATCTCTATGTTCAGACCAGGTAGCTACTATAACAATTGGATCCGTTGGGTTTAGATGCCCTACTCTATGCATAACTAGGCCGTCAATAATTTTATATTTTTTGATTGCATTATTTACAATATCAGTCAAATATTTCTCTGTCATACCGGGATAATGCTCAAGCTCCATGCTTTCAACTTCGTCTCCTTCATTAAAATCTCTCATCGTCCCAAGAAATACTGAAGACGCACCTATTTTAGGATTATTTTGCAATTCATCTCTTTTATAGTCCACTAGAGATTGCCATGGATCAAATTTTTCATCTATAATTTCAATTTTCATAATTAACCACCTGTAACCGGAGGGAAAAAAGCAATTTCATCTCCGTGTTTTAATTTAAAGTCCTTCCCCACATATTCATGATTGACGGCAAACATTACTTTCATATCTGACTTGAGATTTAAAGTTAAAGTCTCCCATAATCCAAATACTGTTAGATTAGTATCAATATCAATAACTTCGGAATCTTTGCCCATCATATCTCTTACACTAGCAAAATATTTGATATATAATTTCATGACTTTGCCCATGTATCATAGTTATAAAAGCAACTATTATCAACAAAATTAACAATTTGCTATCAAAAAGTCAAAATCATTATGATGATAGCTATTATGTTTTAGTTTTTCTTGCCTGATTACCTAAAATTACCCCGAAAACCAGTGAAGTATAACAAACAACAGCAAGTAACCACTCGCCGCTATCTATACCTGGGTAAAGAGGAACTAGAGGAAAAAACATAGCTGTTACAAAAAAGCCAGCGGTAAGCTCAACAAACCCATAATCCGGGAATAGCTGTATCAATAAATCAAAGGCCGCTGTGTATCCTGCAGCTATAGCAACTATGTAAAAAAAATAACTTAGAATTAAATACATATAGAAATAATATCTGTCCTAAAAAGATAATACAACTGTATGACTTAGAAAATATTATCCACCTATATATGACATTTCAACTTTATTTTTTTTATTTTTAATAGGCTTAATAGAGAATCTTAATTTAGAATACTGATCACTCCTATTATTCCATATCTTTTGAAAGTAATTTTCTAAATTATAATACTTATCTTTTTTTCTTAAATAGGGAGTCAGATCATAACCTTTATCTGAAAATAAACATGTAAACAGTTTGCCATCCGCAGATAGTCTTGCTCTATTACAATCAGAACAAAAAGGTTTTGTAATAGATGAAATAAATGCTATATCCAACATATGCTCCTTTATTTTCCATTTCTCTGAAGTTGAGTCTTTTTTATCATATAATTTTTCTAGTTTATATTTACTAGAAATTAAATCATAAATCTTTTGTGAGGTTAAGACATCATGCATGACCCAATCATTTGTCTCGCCTACATCCATATATTCAATAAAACGTAATTCAATATTTTTATCTAGAAATTTCTCTATCATTGGAATAATTTCTGAATTGTTAACTCCATTTATAACAACCATATTTATTTTAACTTTTCCGAATATATTAATGACATGATCTATAGCGTCTATAACTTTATGGTGAGCGCTATCAACTTGGTTGACAATTTTATTTATTGAGGTCGACAAAGAATCAAGACTTATCGTGATAGAGTCCAGGCCATTTTTCTTAAATATTAGTATATTATCACGTGTAAGTAATGAACCATTTGTAGTCATACAGACATCATCAATTTGCGCATGATGTTTTAATCCATTAATTAGTAAATCAAGATTTTTTCTTAAAAGCGGCTCTCCACCGGTTAATCGAATTTTTTTTAAACCATAATTTTTTAGAGTTTGTGAAACTTCTATTATTTCTTCATAAGTAAGTAGATGATTTTTTTTTAAAAAAGTATAATTTGATCCAAACTTATCTTTTGGCATGCAATACATGCATCGATAGTTACATTTGTCTGTGATCGATATTCTTAAATATTCAAAATTCCTATTCAATCTATCTTTAATAATATTCATTTACAAACTCTGCATTCCGGATCTTTTTTTATCTTAACTATTCTAAAACTTGTATACTTTAAATCTACTAACAGAAGCTTACTTTCTAATGTCTCACCAAAACATAATAATATTTTTAGAGCTTCAGTTGCTTGTATGGACCCAATAACACCAGTCAATGAAGATAAAACACCCTGATTAAGACATGAGGTATCTTCATCAACAAGATTATCATATAAACAGTTATAACATGGCATATCATCTAAATCATTTCTAAAAACTGCTACCTGCCCCTGCATTTTTATTGCTGCTCCCATCACTAGGGGTTTTTTTAAAGACAGTGTTATTTTATTTATCAATGATCTCGTTTTAAAGTTATCAGTAGCATCAATAATCAGATCAGCTGATTCAATTAAAGACGAAGAATTTTCTGTAAATCTCTCATAGTATTGATGGATATTAATATTAGGATTAATTTCCGATAGTCTTTTATAGGCTGCTTCGACCTTTTTCTTTCCTATATCTTCTGATATATATAATATTTGTCTTTGCAGATTAGTACTTTCAACATAATCATCGTCAATCAATGTTATATTTCCTAATCCTGAGGTAACAAGATATTGTGCAATTGGACAACCCAAGCCGCCTAGACCAATCACGGCAATATGTTTTTGTTGTAAAACCTCTATACCTTCGAGATCAATTTCATCTAGTAGAATGTGTTTATTATATCTTAATAAATTATCATCAGAAATCTGAAGGTTATTTATCTTCTTTACTTTCATTAAACTTTTCTAGTTGCTCTTTTGTTGCTTCTTTTTGATATTTTTTTTTATAATCATCATACGGCATACCATAAACTATCTCTCTTGCATCATCATAAGAGAGTTCTTCACCAAGTTTGGCGGCTTCTGCCATATACCATTTAGAAATACAGTTACGACAAAAATTAGCCAAGTTCATCATGTCTATATTCTGAACATCTGGATTATTTCTTAAATGTTCAATAATTCTCTGGAATGTCTCTGATTCAATTTTAGCTTTTCTAGCTAGAGCTAACTTATCCTCATATAGCATATTTCACCTCATTTATTTATATGATAAATATAACATGAAATAAGGTTAACTATGTATTTGTTAGTTATGATTTAACCTCTTTTCCTTGATTCTGTGACAGTTGAATGCCAATAATAATTATTATCAGACCAATAAAATAGTTCCATGCTGTGTCTTCGTTGAAAAAAATAACTCCAAAAACTATAGCCCATACTGGAATTAAATAATTCATTATTGATATAAAAGTTGCTCCTGAAGACTGTAGTATTTGGAAGTATATTATTGTAGCAATTGCTGTGCAAAAGATGCCTAACACAAATATTGCACTAATATGCTCAAAACTACCAAAATTATTAGGGATTAGACTATTATCTAATATAAGATATATGTTCATTATTACAGCTGAATATACAATGACACCTGTTGATGCATTTAAAGGATTAGTAATTTTAAATTTTTTACCATAAACAGCTGCAAAGGAATACATTATTGCACCGCTAATGACCATTAATTCAGAATATAATCCATCAATCATGTTATCTATGAAAATATTTTTTCCTGGCATTATAAGTATAATAATTCCCATAAAAGCAACCAGGAAGCCAATAAGCTTTTTCTTAGTCATTTGCTCGTCATCTAAAAAGAAATGTGACAGGATGAGAGTAGATATAGGCATTGTCGACATTAAAATTCCTGCTAAAGAACTATCGATACCTATCTGACCATATGAAATCATTAAAAATGGGGCAACAATTCCAATCGTACTCATAAATAAGTAATATTTCCAATCTGATATTCTTATTTCTATTTTTTTGAAGATAAATAATACAGCAATGACCAGGGTAAAACTCGCAATTATGAGACGTCCAGCAACTAATACTTCTGGACTATAAATCTCTAGAGCAAATTTATTGAGTGTAAATGCTCCACCCCAAATTGCAGACAAAAGTAATAATAATATCCAATTCATTGTATATGAAGTCATCTTAAGTTATCCTTTTTTATATTAACTATTAAAACGTCTATATATTTAATTATGCAAATTTTATCTATCAATGTATCAGAGCCAAAAAAAATTATGTTCAATGGCAAAGAGCTTATCACAAGTATATACAAAA
>MDTB01028645.1_pt1 | contig 13924 bp, 16 predicted proteins | sample 811161 | NCBI WGS metagenome assembly MDTB01 (sample SAMN05326650, study PRJNA326480) | marine metagenome | isolation source: seawater | place: Mediterranean Sea | collected 2009
ACTTTTTGAAATATTAGAAATTAATGTTCAAAATTAATTATGTCCCAAAAAAAAATATTATATTTTGTAAGTGAGGATAAATATTTTTTGACTCACAAACTTTCTCATGCTCTAGTAGCTCTGGAAAATGGTTTTAGTGTTCTGATTGTTTGTAAGGTTACAGATTTTAAAAAAAAAATTTTATCATATGGATTTCAAGTGAAAAATATTAATTTGGATCGAGGAAGTCTAAATATTGTAAAAGAACTAAAAACGCTTTACGAATTGTTTAAAATCTTAAAGGCATTCCAACCAGACATTATTGTTAATATAGCTTTGAAACCAATTTTATATGGTTTACTTTGTTCAAAATTATTTAAAAAAATAAATTTAAAAATTAATGCAATAGTTGGTTTGGGGTATTTATTCATAAATAAAGGCCCAAAAATAACCATTTTAAAAGTAATTTTAAAAAAGGTTTTATTTTTCCTTTTTAAGGATACCAAAGTAATTGTGGTTTTCCAAAATCGTGATGATCGTAATTATTTTTTACAAAAAAAAATAATTACAAGTTGTAAGCAAAAAATCATTGAAGGATCCGGAGTAGACGTAAAATATTTTAAGCCGTCAAATATTAAAAAAAAATATGATTTAGTTATGCACTCAAGAATGCTTAGAGACAAAGGCGTTATCGATTTAATAAAGGCAGTAAAAGAACTGCAAAAAAGGAATATATTTTTAAAAGTTTTACTACTAGGAAATCCTGACTATAAGAATTTAGCTTCAATAAAGAAAAATGAATTAGAGCAATGGAACTCAGAAAAAATTATCAAATGGATACCTGAAAAACAAAATATTTTAACTTATATTCAGCAATCTAAAGTAGCTATACTTCCTTCATATCGAGAAGGTTTTCCAAAAAGTTTATTAGAAGCGGCAAGTTGCGGTCTTCCTTTGATCACCAACAATGTTCCAGGTTGCAAAGAAATTTGTATTCATAATTACAATGGATTTTTAGTTGCACCAAAAGATTATATGAGTTTGTCAAAAAAAATTGAATTATTAATATTTAACGAAGATTTAATCAAACAAATGGGAAAAAATAGTAGAAAATTAGTAATAAAAAAATATTCTCAGAATTTAATATCTAAACAATTTCTAAATTTATACAATGAAATTAAATGATGTTAAAATAGACCAAATATTTGGCTTTTTTCATTAACACCAACTTCATATGCTGCTGGCTTTTTTGGAAGTCCAGGCATTGTCATTATGTCTCCAGCTATTGCAACTATAAATTCAGCTCCAGCAGATAATCTAATTTCTCTGATTGTTATGGAATGATCTTCAGGAGCACACTTTTTTTTTGGGTCAGTACTGAAACTGTATTGAGTTTTAGCCATACAAACAGGGAATTTATTAAAACCAAGGTTTTCAATTTCATCTAACTTTTTTAAAGCTGTAGGTGAGAAATTTATTTCCGATGCTCTGTAGATTTCTTTAGCGATTTTTTCAATTTTAAAAATAGGTTTATCATCTTCATCATAAAGAAATTTAAAATCAGCGGGTTTATTTTTAATAGTGTCGATTACTTCTTCAGCAAGTTTTGATGCTCCTTGTCCTCCTTTAGCCCAATGTTCAGCTAAAACAGCATTAACACCCTTATCTTTACATATTTTTTGAACGAGCTCTATCTCATTTTCAGTATCAGTTGGAAATTTATTTATTGCAACAACGGTAGGTAATCCAAATTTTGAGAGGTTTTCTAAATGTCTTAACAGATTAGGTATACCTGCTTCTAAAGCATTTAAATCTTCTTCACCCAACTTTTTTGAGTCAGCATCTCCGTGCAACTTCAATGCTCTAACTGTGGCAACAACAACTGCACAAGATGGTTTGAGCCCTGATTTTCTGCATTTAATATTTATAAATTTTTCGGCACCCAAATCAGCACCAAAACCTGCTTCTGTAACAACGTAATCAGCCAGCTTTAACGCTGTCTTTGTTGCCAAAACAGTATTACAACCGTGTGCAATATTAGCAAATGGACCTCCATGAATAAAAGCAGGGTTATTTTCTAAAGTTTGAACTAAATTTGGTTGTAGAGCATCTTTTAATAAAGCTGACATAGCCCCATCAGCTTTTATATCTCTACACGTGATTGGTTTTAAATCTTTATCATATGCGACAATAATTTTTCCTAATCTATTATGTAAATCGTTAAAATTATTGGACAAACACAAAATTGCCATAACCTCTGAAGCAACTGTTATATCAAAACCGTCATTTCTTGGGAAACCGTTAGGAACACCGCCAAGAGAATTTACAATAGACCTTAAAGATCGATCGTTCATATCCACTACCCTTCTCCATGTCACTCTTCTGGAGTCAATTCGTGGTTCAAGTTTCCAATAAATATGATTATCAATCATTGCTGCAAGAAGCATGTGCGCAGAGGTTATTGCGTGAAAATCTCCAGTAAAATGTAAATTTATATCTTCCATTGGAACTACTTGTGCATACCCTCCTCCTGCTGCCCCACCTTTCATTCCAAAACATGGACCTAAGCTTGGTTCTCTGAGAGCTACCATAGCTTTTTTTCCTATATAGTTTAAACCATCAGTTAATCCAACAGAGGTAGTTGTTTTCCCTTCACCAGCAGTTGTTGGTGTCATAGCAGTGACCAAAATCAAAATTCCATCACTCTCTTTTTCAAGATTACTGATAAGACTAAATGGTATTTTTGCTTTATCATAACCAAATGGAATTAATTCATCTGGATTAAGATTAAGTCTATCTGAAGCAATTTCAGCTATATTTTTTTTTGAGGCTTCTCTTGCTATTTCTATATCAGTTAAAAATTTGCTCATCAAATTATACTATAATACTTAAAATTTAATAAAAAGCCTTTTTTGAAAATTTTACATATTTCTGCACCCTTTACTGTTAAAATGTTGAAGTATTGTTTTTTATTTGACTTTTCCATTAAGCATTTATTTCTATTTCGTATCCTTCTTTTTTCTAAAAATATTTCTTAGCTTGAATTTTAAAACCCTGATAACAATTCATAAAGTGAAATTAATTTACACCAATAATCATTTTAAAAATTCCTTTTTAGAACTAAAAAGAAACACCGGGACATTTTTATTCATAAAATTTTTTGATAGTTTTGATGAGATAATGGAATACTTGAACTAAGAAATTTTCTCTCAAAAATTTGTGTTAGCATTAATCTAAATTATTAAAGTGAAATTAAACCTGAAATCAAGATAAAATATTAATATTAAAATTTAAAAAATAAATTATAATATTAAAAATGCAAAATGATGAATTAGAGAAAATTTTTTACAGATCAGCCGAAATATTGATTGAAATTGGTTCTATTAACTTTAACACCAAAAATAAGTTCAAACTTACCTCAGGGAAATTAAGTCCGGTTTATTGCGATTGTAGAAGAATTATTTCGTTTCCCAAAGAAAGAAAAATTTTAACAAATTTTGCATGTGATATAATCACAAAAAAAGTACCAAAAAAATACCTAAAAAATATTTCGGGAGGAGAAACAGCTGGTATACCGTTTTCCTCTTTTATATCGTCAGCATTAGAATTACCCATGACCTACATAAGAAAAGAAAAAAAAAAATTCGGAAAAAAATCACAAATTGAAGGTGTGTTAAACAAAAAAGATTATGTTATATTGGTTGAGGACTTGATAACTGATGGAGGAAGTAAATTAGAATTCCTGAAAGCACTTGAAAATAAAGGTGCACTAGTTAAAGCAATTTTTGTTATATTTAATTACGGAATTCATTTAAACTATTTTAATTACAATGGAAACAAGATAAATTTGATTTATTTGACTTCATGGAAATATGTCTTAGATGTAGTAAAAAAAAAGAAAATTTTAAAAGACAATGAATTGTTAGTTGTTTTTAACTTTCTAAAAAATCTAAATGATTCCATCGTTAAAAGTTGATCTTTTTGCGTATTTATTTTTCTCTATAAATCCTGCTTTATAACCCTCTCTACCAGCCTTTACAGCTAACTTCATTGCATAAGCCATTGCAATGGGATCCATGGATCTTGCAACTGAAGAATTTAGTAAAACTCCGTCATAACCGAGTTCCATTACTTTTGTTGCATCGCTTGTTTTCCCTATACCAGCATCAACAATTAAGACACCATTACAAAACTCTCTAATAAGTTCTAGGTTGTGTTCATTTCTAATACCCAATGCAGAGCCAATTGGCGCAATGAGTGGCATAACTGCAGCGCAACCAATATCCTCAAGTTTTTTACAAATTACAGGATCATCATTGGAATAGGCTAATATTTTAAATTTTTTTTTTATTAGCTCTTTTGCGGTTTTAATTAATTCAACAGAATCTGGGAGTAATGTTTCCTCATCAGATATTATTTCAAGTTTTAAGAAATCTGTTTCTAGAGCCTCTCTTGAGAGTTCAGCGGTTAAAATTGCCTCTTTTGAATTATAACAACCAGCTGTATTTGGTAAGAATGTATATTTTTTTTTTAGAGTCTCTAATATATTAGTCTTTGATTTGATGTCATATCTTCTCAAAGAAACAGTGATTATTTCTGTCTCTGAAGCCTCTAAGGATTTTTCGAGAACCGCCTGGTTAGGATAAAGGGATGTACCCATTATTAATCTTGATTTAAAACTTTTATTAGATATGTATAATAAATCAGTCTTACTCATTTATCCTCCTGGAAACGCCATTACAATTTCCAAAGTATCTTTATCATTTAATTTGACTTTAGGCCATTTCTCACGGGTTATAATCTCATTGTTTAATGACACAGCAATTTTTTTTTCTTCAAAATTTTCTATCCAATCCTCAATAAATTTTTGAATATAAATTTTATTCTTAATATAAATTTTTTTTCCGTTCATTCTAATTTCTATTGTATTCACTTTTAATTCTAACTAAACCTTTCTGGCGAAAAAATTTGTTCGTTTTCTTGTCCATCTACTAAATCACAAACTAATTTTGCAGTAAATGGAAGAAGTAAAACTCCATGTCTATAGTGCCCAAAAGCACAGATAATCTGTTTAGAAATTGAATCAATTTTTCCAATTATTGGAAAACCATCATAAGTACCAGGTCTTAATCCAGATTTAAAATCTATTATTTCAAGATCTTCTATAAATGGTAAACACTCTACGATATTTTTGGATAAAAAATATACATCACTTAAATTAATTTTTGTATCAAATCCCTTGTCCTCCTCCGTAGCTCCTATTACCAAGTCACCGTTTGACCTTGGGGCCACATAAATTTTTCTAAACCATAAATTATGATGAATTTTTTTCTTTAAATGGTTCTTGACAGTAAGAGTGACTCCTTTTAAGGGGGTTAGAGGAATTTCAAAATTAAAAGAATTTTTTAATAAATTTCTACTCCAGGCACCTGAAGAAATAATAATATTACTACATATTTTTTTTTCCCCATCTAAATAAATCCCTACTTGAGTATCTTCAAAAAAAATTTTCTCAATTTTTTTATCCACAAATTCACCTCCCATTTTAAGAAATGCTGTTTTCAATGATTTTTTTAATAAGATTGGATTAACTTGATCCTGTCCTTTACAAAAAATTGAACCTACCACATTAGGTGACAAATTTGGTTCTAATTTTCTTGTTTCAGGTGAATTCATAATATCAACGTTATAACCAAGTCTTTTAAAAAATTTTTTTTTGAAGTCTAATCTTTCAAGATCATTGATATCATTGGCTATCATCAAAGACGAGTTATTTTTTAATTCAATATTTATGCCTGAAGTCTTTAGGAGGTTTTTTGCAAAATTAGTCCACTTTTTTTTAGACTCAATCATAGCTAAAAATAATTTTTCTTCATAAGGCTTTGATTCAAATAATGGTGCTAACATCCCAACTGCAGCTAAACTTGATTCACCTTTTTCTTCATAATTATATATTCTTACTTTTTTACCAGAATTAATTAGTTCATTAGCAATTGCTAAACCTGATAAACCTGCACCAATAATAAAAATCATTGAACTTTTTAAAAATATGTTAATTTAATCATAATATATAAATATTTAATGTAAAAAAAAATTGAAAAAAATAAACATAAATAAAACAAAAGAACTTGATGAGTTAAAGCATTTTGTGACACAAAAAGGTGGCACTGAGCCTGCATTTTCCGGAAAGTATTATAAATTTAGTGAAATTGGTATTTATCATTGTGTTTGTTGTGGAATAGAACTTTTTAGTTCTTCTGATAAGTATGAATCTGGTAGTGGATGGCCAAGTTTTACAAAATCTTTCTCTACAAACAGAATAAAATATATTAATGACGAAAGCCTTGGAATGCGTAGAGTAGAAGTTAGATGTAACAATTGTGACTCGCATTTAGGACATGTTTTTGATGATGGTCCAGAACCTTTAAATAAAAGATATTGTATAAACTCAGTTTCTTTGGATTTTAAAAAAAATGAATTATAACCAATTCTTTCAATTAAATATCGACAATCTTAAACATGAGGGTCGTTACAGAACCTTTGCCGATCTAGAAAAAATAGCAGGAAAATTTCCAAAAGCATTAAACTATAATATTGATAATGTCTCTGAGGTAACTGTTTGGTGCAGCAATGACTATCTTGGTATGAGTCAGAACAAAACAGTACTTGAAGAGATGAAAGACGCTTTGCAAAAAGTCGGAGCAGGTTCTGGTGGCACAAGAAATATTTCGGGTACTAATCACTATCATGTTTTACTAGAACGAGAGCTTTGTTATCTACATCAAAAAGAATCAGCTTTACTTTTTAATTCTGGATATTTAGCAAACCAAGCAACCTTATCAACCCTAGGAAAATACTTACCAAATTGTCACTTTCTTTCAGATGAAAAAAATCATGCATCAATGATCCAGGGCATGAAAATTCCAAGTGCTAAAAAAGTAATTTTTAATCATAATTCTATGAACGATTTAGAAAAAAAACTTCGTAAAATCAACCTAAATGACTCAAAAATTATCGCATTTGAGTCGGTGTATTCAATGGATGGAGATTTCTCTCCGATAAGAGAGATAGTAAATCTAGCTAAAAAATATAATGCTTTAACATATTTAGATGAGGTTCACGCAGTTGGAATATATGGTAATAGAGGTGCTGGTGTTGCAGAAAAACTAAGAGTTATGAACGACATAGACATATTACAAGGTACGTTAGCGAAAGCATTTGGTGTTATGGGTGGCTATATAACTGCTAATAAAAATTTGATTGATTTTGTAAGGAGTAATGCTTCAGGTTTCATATTTACAACTTCTTTACCTCCTTGCATTGCTGCTGGAGCTTATACTGCAATGAGGCATTTAAAATACTCAACTATCGAAAGAGAACTTCATTTTAAAATTGTAAAAAAATTAAAGAAAGAATTAAAAAAAGCCAGTATTCCATTTTTAGATTATAACAGTCATATAGTACCGTTAATTATTGGTGATGCGAAGCTATGTAAAATTGTAAGTCAAAAATTACTTGATGATTTCAAAATTTATGTCCAACCTATAAATTATCCAACAGTTCCAGTTGGTACGGAGAGGTTAAGAATTACACCAACCCCTCTTCACACAGAAAAAATGATCAAAGAATTAGTCGATGCGGTTGCTTCAATTTTTTCAGAATTAAATATTAAGCCCCAGGCAGCTTAATTAAGGCGATAAAAGTTTAGTATGCCAATTTTTCTTTCTTAAAAAAAATAATTCTCTTTCATGTAGTCTGAATTTTCCCTGACTCCAAAATTCAAATATTTGTGGATTTATTTTTATTCCAAGCCAATATTTTGGCCTACTTACTTTTTGATTTTTAAACTTTTCTGTGTAAAAAATTACTTTTTTTTTAAATTCAATCCTTGACCCAATTTTTGAAGACTGTTTTGATGCCCATGCTCCTATTTGACTTTCTCTAGGTCTGGAAGAAAAGTAATCATCTGACTCTTTCTCCGAAATAATTTCTCCTTTTCCAGTTATTCTTATTTGTTTGTCTATGCTATGCCAATAAAAGCACATACAAAGTTTATTATTATTTAAAAATTGCTTACCTTTACCGCTTTTTATATTTGTAAAAAAAATAAATCCGGTTGGTAATACTTTTTTTAGTAAAACCATTCTTACTTGAGGTTGACCGTTTTTATCACATGTTCCTAAAGCAAAAGCAGTTGGGTCTTCAATATTTTTATTTTTAACTTGGTTGAATAGTCTGTTAAATTTTTTATAAGGATTTATCATCAAAGTATTAATAGAAAATATTTAATTTTTAAATTAATATGTTATAAATATAATAAGACTTTGTAATTCCAAAACAATATAATTTTATGACTAATAAATCTCTTTTCAATTTGCAAGGTAAAAAAGGTATAATTCTTGGTATTGCTAATGAAAGATCTGTGGCTTGGGGAATTGCCTCTGCTCTAAATTTTTGTGGAGCAAAACTTGCATTTTCCTATGCTAACGAATCAATTAAAAAACGTGTAATACCTTTGGCCGAAAAGTGTAACTCGCAAATTGTGTATGAATGTGACGTTTCGTGTGACGAAAACATTAAACAGTTTTTTAAGCATGTATCTAAACATTGGGAAAACTTTGATTTTGTTGTTCATTCCATTGCTTTTTCCAATAAGGATGAGTTAAAGGGTAAGTATTTGAACACTTCAAGAGAAAATTTTTTGAACACGTTAAACATATCATGTTATTCATTCACTTCAATCTGTCAGATAGCACAAGCTTATATGAATAGTGGTGGTCAATTTTTAACTCTCTCCTATCTTGGAGCTGAGAGAGTTATGCCACATTATAATGTAATGGGTATAGCAAAATCTGCATTAGAAACAAGTGTGAAATATTTAGCTACTGATTTAGGAAGTAAGAATATCAGGGTGAACGCCATTTCAGCTGGTCCTATTAAAACATTAGCTGCCTCTGGTATTTCTGATTTTAGATACATCTTAAAATGGAATGAATACAACTCACCTCTTAAGAGAACAACAACTATTGATGAAGTTGGAAAAAATTCAATTTATTTACTCTCAGAACTCTCTTCCGGTGTAACTGGAGAAGTTATACATGTTGATTGTGGTTATCATGTTGTTGGTATGAAATCACCAGACGCACCAGATATTTCAACTGTCTAACTATGTCAGGAAGTAGCATTGGAAAAATATTTAAGTTAACAACTTGGGGTGAAAGTCATGGTGACTCAATTGGTTGTGTATTGGACGGAGTTCCCTCTGGAATAAAAATTAATGAGAGTGAAATACAAAAGTTTCTAAACAAAAGAAAACCTGGACAATCAAAATTTACAACACAAAGAAAAGAACCAGATATTGTAAAGATTTTATCCGGTACTTTTAATGATACTACAACAGGAACTCCAGTATCAATGATAATAAAAAATGTAGACAAAAAAAGTAAAGATTATTCAGATATAAAAGATGCTTTCAGACCCGGTCATGCTGACTATACTTATCAAGAAAAATTTGGGATTAGAGATTTTCGTGGAGGAGGAAGAGCTTCGGCAAGAGAGACGGCTATGAGAGTTGCTGGTGGAGTTTTAGCAAGAAAAATTTTGGGTAAAAAAGTTCAAATCAGAGGTGCCTTAGTTCAGATTGGAAATAAGAAAATTAACTACAAAAACTGGAATTGGAATGAAGTAGATAAAAACGATTTTTTTTGTCCAGACAAAGAAAGTGTTTCAATTTGGAAAAAATATTTAGAGGGCATAAGAAAAAAAGGCTCTTCTATTGGAGCTTTAATTGAAATTCATGTTTCAGGAGTACCAGTAGGATTGGGGGAGCCAATATTTGATAAAATTGATGCTTTAATTGCGCATGCAATTATGAGCATTCCTGCTGTGAAAGGAATTGAAATTGGTAGAGGTTTTGATAGCGCAATACTTAGCGGTGAAGAAAATGCTGACGAAATATATTCAAAAGGAAAAAGAGTTTTTTTTAAAACTAATAATTCTGGAGGAACACTTGGAGGAATAACCTCTGGTCAAAATTTGATAATAAGATTTGCAGTAAAGCCTACTAGTTCAATTTTAAACTCAAGAGAAACAATAAATATTGAAAAAAAAAATACTTCGATTATTACTAAAGGTAGGCATGATCCATGTGTAGGAATTAGAGCAGTTCCTGTCGGCGAAGCAATGCTAGCAATTGTTCTTGCGGATAATTTCTTAATTAATAAAGTACGAAAAAACTTATAGATTTTTATCTTTTACGTGTATAAAAAATTCTTTATTTCCTTTTTGTCCCTTAATACTACTTTCAATAATATTAATTACTCTTAAATTCATTTCTCTAGAAAACCAGTTCTTTATATCCTCACAAACCATTTTATGGATTTTCTCATCTCTAATAATTCCTCCTTTAGAAATAAATTTCCTTTCAGCCTCAAACTGAGGTTTGATTAAAATTATTAAATCAAAAAAATTGTTTAAAAAATTTAAACAATTAGGGATTATTTTTTTAATGGAAATAAAACTTACATCACAAACTAATAAATCGATTTTTTTATTTATTAAAGCATTATCTAAATATCTAGCATTAGTTTTCTCTAAAACTTTTATCCTAGGATTATTTCGAATTTTCCAATCTAATTGTCCGTAACCAACATCAACACAAAATACTTCAGAGGCTCCATTTTGTAATAAAACATCACTAAAACCTCCTGTTGAAGAACCTAAATCTATACATATTTTATCCCTTATATCGAAATTAAATTTCTCAAAAGCAGTAGCTAATTTTATACCACCACGTGATACCCATTCGTGTTCTTTTCTTTTAATTTTTACAATGGAACCAACTTTCACGATAAATCCAGCCTTAACAATTTTTTTATTATTAACAAAAACATTTCCAGCTAAAATTATACTTATTGCTTTTTGTCTTGAAGAAACCAATCCCATTTTGAAGATTGACAGATCTAACCTACATTTATCCAGAGTATTGTTAATTTCTTCAGAGATAAACATTCAAAAATTTCTTTTAATTATTAAGTTAGTAATTTTTATCAGGTTTTCGTTTTTGGTTTTAAAACAGTCAATTAGTTTTATGCAATCATCAATGAGAGATTTTGCTTTTTTTTTTGCGTCCTCAACTCCTAACTCTGAAACGTATGTCTGTTTACCTTGATAAGAGTCCTTATTAATTTTTTTACCAACTATATCTTCTTGTCCCTCTATATCCAAAAGATCATCTTGAATTTGAAAAGCAATACCTAAGTTCAAAGAGAATTTTTTAAAGATCTTAAATATGACCTCATTTTCTTCAGCTAAAATACATGGTGCAATACATGAAAAATGAAAAAGTTCTCCAGTTTTTAATCTTTGCAATTCCCTTATTTCATTTATGTCAAATTTTTTCTCAGAGGCAATTAAATCAAGCATTTGTCCTCCAACCATGCCACTAACACCCGAAGATTTTGATAATTCATTAATCAATTTACATCTAATTTCACTATCAGAATGGGTTTTAACATCTGAAAGCACTTGAAATGCCAAGCTTTGTAAAGCATCTCCAACTAAAATTGCAGTTGCCTCATCAAATTTTACATGACAAGTAGGAGAGCCTCTTCTTATTTCATCGTCATCCATGGCAGGCAAATCATCATGAACAAGAGAATAACAATGTATTAATTCTATCGCCATTCCAACTCTGTATGCACTTTCTTGACTTACATTCAAAATTTTTGAAATCTCCACTACTAAAAGTGGTCGTAACCTTTTGCCACCAACTTTAATAATGTACTTTATAGCATCTACTAGTTTTAAAACGTTACATGAGTTAAGCTCGGGAAGTGAAATTATTTTATTAGTTATTTTGTTAGAAAAATCGTCTAAATATTTATGAAAATTATGCATTGTTATTATTTTTGATCTTCAAAATCTTCAATATTATTCTTGTCGATAACTTTTTGAATTTTAAGTTCTGCGCTTTTTAATTTTTTATCACAATGGTTTTTAAGTCTAATACCAAATTCATAGTATTTTATTGCATTCTCAAGACTCTCTTCAGTATTTTCCAATTTTTCTATCACCTCTTCTAAGTAACTGAAAGATACTTCATAAGATAATTGATTTATTTCGTCGTCATTTAAAATTTTTTTAAACATTGTTGATAAATTATTTTTTTTTTATTGAAAAATAAAGAGTTTTCTTAAATTTAAATTTTTTTAAAATTTCTAAATTTGCTTCTTTGCAAAAAAACTCTATGTCATTTTCGGCTCTTGGATCATCAGTCTTAACTTCGATGATAATATCTTTGTTCATATTCCTTACCTCTTTGGCAATTTTGAGAACAGGTAATGGGCATTTTAAACCTAGCAAATTTAATTCTAAAATTTTTTTATTCATTTCCTATTTGCATTCAATTCTATTAATCTATAAATTTATTAATATATTATGATAAAATTATATATTATAAAATTTTTAACAGTTTTAGTTTTTTTTAGTTTCGGGTCAGAAAATGTTTTTTCTCAATCATTACCTAAATTAAAAATTGGAACTCTTCAGTATGGAAGTGTTAATTGGGAACTAAATATAATTAAATCTTTGAAACTAGATATTGAGTCTGATTTAGATGTAGAAATTGTAAAACTAGCAAGTAAAAATGCTGCAGCAGTAGCACTTCAGGGTAATGCTGTTGACTTAATAGTGACAGATTGGTTTTGGGTTTCAAGACAGAGATCAATGGGTAGAAATTTTTCTTTCATTCCCCATTCTATGGCTGCTGGTGGATTAATTGTAAATAAAAACTCGCCCATAACTGATATTGAAGATTTGAAAGATAAAAAAATTGGAATAGCTGGTGGTCAAGTTGACAAAAGCTGGTTAATTTTTAGGGCTTTTTATAAAAAACAATTTGGTAAAGATTTGGCTAAGGAAAGCCAACAAATTTTTGGAGCACCACCACTTCTCAATAAGAAAATAGAACAAGGTAGCTTCGACGCTATTCTTACGTATTGGCCTTATCAAGCTCGTCTTCTGGCTAAAGATTTTAAAAAAATAATAAATATAACTGATATCATTCAAAATTTAGGTTCTCCCGCAGGTATGCCAATTATCGGATGGGTTTTTAAGGATGAGTGGTCAGAGAAAAATAAAAAAATTTTGGAAAACTTTGTTAAAGTTTCAAATGAGGCTAAAAGATTAATGCTGGAGTCAGATGAAATATGGAACACAATTAAATCCGATATGAAAGCTGAAAACCAGGCAACTTTTTTAAATTTAAGAGATATTTATAGAGAAGGAATTCCTAAAGACAGTTTTCAGGATCACAACGATGGTGCTAGCAACCTATTTTCAAAATTGGCTGATATAGGAGGCGAAGCACTCGTAGGTAACTCAAAATCATTATCACCAGGTACCTTCTGGGATAAATGAAATGCAAAAATTCATTAATTCTGATACCTTCTTAAGGTTAGTATCTTTTTTGGTTTTTTTTGCATTATGGTTTTTTTCAAGTTACATATTTAATAGTACACTATTACCCAGTCCCAATAACGTATTTGCAAAAATTTTAACTGAAGTAAAAAACAATGAATTATTTTTTCATACTTTTACAACTTTAAAAAGAGTTTTCTTTTCTTTTACTATTGCAATGATAATAGGTGTTGTGATCGGTTTGATAATGGGAAGAAGGAATAAGGTAAATACTTTTTTTGATGACTGGTTGGTATTAGGTCTTAACGTTCCAGCACTTGTTATAATAATTTTATGTTATGTATGGTTTGGGTTAAACGAAACTGCAGCAATTTTAGCTGTTTCGGTTAACAAAATACCCATGGTGGCAGTCATTATGAGAGAGGGTACACGTTCTATTGATGAACAATATATACAGGTAGCAAAATTTTATAATATTAAATTTAAAAAATTAATTTTTAAAGTAATCATACCTCAATTGTATCCG
>MDTB01038110.1_pt1 | contig 13923 bp, 8 predicted proteins | sample 811161 | NCBI WGS metagenome assembly MDTB01 (sample SAMN05326650, study PRJNA326480) | marine metagenome | isolation source: seawater | place: Mediterranean Sea | collected 2009
TTTTTATTCAAATATTCAGAGGTAATTAAGTATATAATAACAATTTAATGTAATAAACTTTATATGAAAAAATATAAGTATATAAAAATATCAAAAACTAAAAAACTTAGGTATTTAGACAATTTTTATAAAAAAAAACTGTATATAATTTTTCTTCCAGGATTTATGTCTGACATTGAAGGGAAAAAACCTCATGCATTTTATCGTTTTGCTGTTAAAAACAAAATTGGTTTTTTGACATTAGAATACTTTGGTCATGGAAAATCTTCCGGTAAATTCACTAAAGGAAATATATCTATTTGGTCTAACAATGCAAAATTTTTGATCAAAAAAATTGTTAAAAAAAATGATTTTATACTTATTGGTTCCAGTATGGGTGCCTGGATAGGACTAAATCAATTCAAATTTTTTAAAAAACAAATTAAAGGTTTTTTAGGAATTGGATCTGCTCCAGAGTTTTTAACTAGATTAATGTGGAATAAATTCCCAAGTAGAATAAAAAAAGAAATTACTGATAAAGGGGTTAGTACAATCAAATCAAACCATTACGACTATCCAATAAGTTACCAATTGATAAAAGACGGAAGAAAGAACAAAGTGCTTTCAAAAAAAATTATATCCAAAATTAAAGTTACAATGATACATGGTGAAAAAGATGAAGTTGTTCCTGTTTCATTTTCAAAAAAAGTTTTATCTACCTTTAAGGGAGCTAAAAAAAAATTGGTTATAATTAAAAATGGAGACCATAGCTTGTCCAGCAAAAAACCACTAAATAAAATTATTAAAGAGTTAAATAGAATTGTTGTTGATATAATTTAATCCTTCTACATAAGTCGGGAATTTTAATTTTAATTTAAAGAATTTTTTCATTTTTTTATTATTTACTCTCTTTGAGTCTCTATAGAATTTTTTCAACATTTCACTTTTAATATCATTGACTTTAATAGTTTGAGGTTTTTTAATTCCCAACAAGTTAACACCATGCATAATGACTTCTTTGTTAGAAGCTGGTTTATCATCTGAAATATTAAAAACTTCCACCTTTTTTGAAGTATTAAGAGATTTGTATAAAACATTTGCAATATCCTCAATATGAATTCTGGAAAAAAAATGATTCTTTTTATCTACTATTTTTACTTCACCCGACCTAAGTCTATTAAGAACGTTATGTTGATTTGAGTAGATACCTGAAAGTCTAAAAATTTGTGAGGGTAAGTTGTATTCGTTAAATAACTTTATCCACGTCTGCTCCGCTTTTAATCTTTCCTTTCCGGATAATGATGTGGGTTTTGTCTCACTTTTTTCATTTACCCATTTACCATTATGATCACCGTACACACTTGTAGCGGATAAATAGGTAATCCATTTGTATTTAGTGCTATTAAATTTATTTTTAAAATGTTTTACAACTATATCCTTTCCATTTATAGGAGCTATAGAAACTAAAATATGATCGGCATCTTCTAATTTTTTTATTAAATTTTTATCAAATTTTTTTTCACTAAAATTAAAACTTTGGTAACTTATATTTTCAAAAGTTTTAATTTCTGATTCATTTCGTGAGGTTACACTAAGCTCAAAGGGAATTTTCTCAGTTTTAATTTTTTTAATAAAGCTTTTTGCCACTTGCCCAAAACCAAAACAAAAAATATTTAAATTTTTCATTAACTAGCTTTTTTTACTCGAGATTTTAAACTAATTGGATTTTCAAGTTTATCTAACATTTCAACCGGACAAACTTGTTTAAATTTTTTTAATTTTAAATCAAAATTTTCTAATATTTCTTTAGCAATTATTGAGTTGGTTTCATTTAAAAAATTTTTGATATTATCTTTTAAGAAGTTTTTCCAATATTCTGTTTCCACAGATTGCCAAACAACAGAAGCAGGATTAACATAATCTTCAAAATTATTTTTATCATCATAAATAAAAGCCATTCCGCCAGTCATTCCTGCTCCAAAATTATCTTTAACTTGTCCAAGTATTATTGCTGTACCTCCTGTCATATATTCACAACCATGTGCACCACAACCTTCAATAATTGCTAAACATCCGGAATTTCTAACTGCAAATCTTTCCCCGGCTTGGCCTGAGGCAAATAATTTACCTGATGTTGCTCCATATAAAACTGTATTACCAATAATAACGTTTTCATTTGAATTTAAATTGCTTTTTTGAGAAGGACGTACAACTATAGTTCCACCTGAAAGACCTTTGCCCACATAGTCGTTAGAGTCTCCTTCAACTATTAACTTTATTCCTTTTGCTAAAAAAGCACCTAATGATTGTCCGGCTGAGCCAGTCAATTTAATATTGATAGTATCATTGTCTAAATTATTATCACCAAATTTTTTGTAAACATAGTGAGATAATCTTGTTCCAACAGACCTGCAGGTATTCTTAATATCATATCTAAAAAAATTTTTTTCTTTACTAGTGATTTTATTTTTTATTTCTGACCAAATTGACTCATCTAGAGTATCTGGAACCTTGTTAATTAATTTTTCTTTACAGTATCTTAAGTTTTCACCAGGATCAGCTTGTACGAGAAGAGGGTTAAGATCCAAATCATCAAGATTTGCTGCTCCTTTATTTACCTGAGATAATAAATCAGTTCTTCCGATAATTTCGTTAATAGAGGTATATCCAAGTGAAGCAAGTATTTCCCTGACTTCTGTTGCAACGAAGGTAAATAAATTTACAACTTTTTCAGGTGTGCCGCTAAATTTTTCTCTTAACAATTTATCTTGACTACACACTCCAACTGGACAAGTGTTAGAATGGCACTGTCTAACCATAATACATCCCATTGCAACTAAAGACGAAGTTCCCATACCATACTCCTCGGCTCCCATCATTGCGGCTATAACAACATCTCTCCCAGTTTTTAAACCTCCATCAGTTCTGAGTGTTACGCTGTGTCTTAAATTATTAAGTGTTAAAATTTGATTAACTTCTGTCAAACCCATTTCCCAAGGAATTCCTGCATACTTAATACTGGTCTGTGGACTAGCACCAGTTCCTCCGGAGTGACCTGAAATTAATATTATATCTGCTTTAGCTTTAGCTACTCCAGCCGCTATTGTTCCTATTCCTGTTGAAGCCACTAATTTTACTCCAACTCTAGCTTTAGGATTTATTTGTTTTAAGTCATAAATTAGTTGGGCTAAATCCTCAATTGAATAAATGTCATGATGAGGTGGAGGAGAAATTAAAGTAACACCGGGAGTTGAGTGTCTTAATTTTGCTATCTCCTTTGTAACTTTAAAACCTGGTAATTGACCTCCTTCACCAGGTTTTGCTCCTTGAGCCATTTTAATTTCTATTTCATTAGCATTATTTAAATAATTAATAGTTACACCAAATCTTGCAGATGCAATTTGTTTTACTCTCGAATTTGCTGTGTCTCCATTTGGTAATTTTACAAATCTTTTAGGGTCTTCACCCCCTTCACCACTACAAGAAGCACCTTTAATTCTATTCATCCCGGTTGCTAAAGTTTCGTGGGCTTCAGCAGAAAGTGCTCCGTGGGACATGCTTCCACTTCCAAATCTTTTCAAAATTTCTTCAATTGGTTCAACTTCGTTTACGTCAATAGGTTTTTTTTGTTTTTTAAATTCTATTAAATCTCTAAGATTAATTGGCGGAAGATTATGAATACCTTTAGAATATTTTTTATAGTAATCATAAGACCCCGAAGTCACCGCATGTTGGAGTGTGTGAATTAAATTTCCTTGATGTTGATGGTCTTCACCTGATTTCCTATATCTATAAAGACCTCCAATAGGTAAAGTATAAATATTAGTTTTATTAAATTTTTTATGAATTTTTTTAATTTGTTTTTCAATCCCAATTATTCCGATGCCGGATATTCTTGATACCATTCCTGGATAATAATCTGCAACTATGGCTCGACTCAATCCTACAGCTTCAAAATTGCATCCTCCTCTATAGGAACTGATAACCGATATTCCCATTTTCGACATTATCTTTAAAAGACCTGCATCTATAGATTTTTTAAATTTTAATACACACGAGTTAAAATCAGATTTTCCAAATAATTTTTTTTCAAATCTTTGATGTATGCTATCAATTGCTAGATAAGGATTAATAGTAGTTGCTCCTACGCCAATTAAAATAGCAAATGAGTGGGTGTCTAAAGCGTCTGAACTTTCTACATTGATAGAACAATAACCTCTTAAACCAAGTTTTACTAAGTAAGAATGTACGGCTCCAACTGCTAGAATTGTTGGTATGCTCGCTCTTGAAGTTGATACTTTTTTGTCAGATAAAATCAAATTACTACTTCCTTCTCTAACTGCTACCTCGCATTCTTGTCTTACTTGTTCTATCCTGTCTTTCAGTGAAGATTTAACATCAAAAGTGCAATCAATAACTTTTATTTTTTTTGAAAAAATTTTTTTAAATTTTTTAAATTGAGAATTTGTTAAAATTGGGCTGTCCAAAACATAAATGTTTTCTTTTGTTAAGTTATCAAAATCTAGTATATTTCCTAAATTACCAAATCTCGTTTTTAAACTCATTACCTTATTTTCTCTCAAAGAGTCTATTGGTGGGTTTGTCACTTGACTAAAATTTTGTCTAAAATAATGCGCGATAGGTCTAAAGTGACTTGATAAAACGGCTGTTGGAGTATCATCTCCCATTGAGCCAGCAGCTTCTTTTCCCTCTTCGGCCATTGGATGTAGTATTAATTCTAAATCTTCTATACTTAACCCTGAAAGACATTGTCTTTTTTTTAAATCGTCTCCAGTAAACTCTGCATTTTCATTTTCTAAGGGTATTTTTTTATCTAAATCTATGATTTGTTTGTTATATTTTTTATAATCTTTGGCTATATAGTCTTTAATATCTTTATCTTTAAATAGTTTACCTCTTTTTAAATCTATAGCAATAATTTGGCCAGGTCCTAACTTTCCCTTAGAAGTAATTTTTTCTTCAGGAATTTTAATCATGCCTGACTCGGATCCAGCAAAAAATAAATTATCAGATGTTGTGATATATCTTAATGGACGCAAACCATTTCTATCGGTAGCTGCTAAAACCCATTTAGCGTCCGTAGCACATATTGCAGCTGGACCATCCCAAGGTTCAATTGTGCTATTTAAAAAATTAAACAAATCTTGATGACTTTTTGAAACTGTTTTACTTCTTTTAGACCAAGAGTCTGGAATCATCATAAGCTTAATCAGAGGTGCTAGTTTTCCTGAATGCGTTAATAGTTCAAAAACATTATCTAACGCTCCCGAGTCAGAAGTACTACGTATAACGGGTTTTAAATCATCGACATTTTTAAAAAGAGAACTCGACATATCTTGTTCATGAATTTTCATCCAATTAATATTTCCCTTAATTGTATTTATTTCACCATTATGAGCTAAAGCTCTAAATGGTTGAGCCAAATCCCAACTGGGAAAAGTATTTGTTGAATATCTTTGATGAAAAATTGCAAATCTTGAATTAAATTTTTCATCATTAAGATCTGGATAAAATTCAGAGAGTCCTTCTGCTAAAAACATTCCTTTGTAAACTATTGATCTTGAACTAAACGAACAAATATAAAAATTTTTTAGTTGAAATGTTCTAGCTAATTTTTCTATTTTTTTTCTAGCTACGAATAATTGTCTTTCTAAATCATTGGTCTCTAGCTCTTGATTTTTCTTGAAAATAACTTGAGCTATTTCAGGTCTATTTAACTCAGCAGTTTTGCCTAGTACTTTAGGATTAACTGGGACTTGTCTCCATCCATAAATATAAAAATTTTCTTTTAACAGTACTGACTCTATGATTTCTCTACATTTTTCTTGGTCTGCGTAATCTGTTCTAGGCAAAAAAATCATGCCAACGCAAATTCTCTTAGTTTCGTCTGCACTGTGACCTGTTGCCTTAATTTTTTCTTTAAAAAAATCTGGAGCAATTTCAATCTGAATTCCGGCTCCATCTCCAGATTTTCCATCAGCATCTACTGCTCCTCTGTGCCAAACTGCTTTTAATGCTTCAATTCCGTACTCAACCACCTTTCTAGATTTCTGCCCATTTGTAGATGCTATCATACCTACACCGCAAGCATCATGTTCCATACTAGAATTATAAATTTTATTTTTTTCCAATATTTTTTTATTTTTAATGTAGTTTTTCATTGCTTAAGCCGCTTTAATATTTTTTGTTTTTTTTAATTGATTTTGTAAAAAATTTTCTATTTGTATAGCTGCGTCTCTACCATCTTTAATTGCCCAAACAACAAGGGAGGCTCCTCTTACTATATCTCCAGCAGCAAACACGCCGTTAATATTGGTTTGCATGGTTTGAAGATTAATTTTAATAGTTCCCCATTTAGAAACCTCTAACTCTTTTGCATTAAAAAGTTTTGGAAGATTTTCTGGGTCAAATCCTAAAGATTTAATAACTATATCAGCTTCAATTTTATATTCAGAATTTTCTTGTATAATTGGTTTTCTTCTACCTGAAGCATCAGCTTCACCTAATTCAATTTTACTGACTTCTACCTCAGAAACTTTCTCTTTGCCAATAAATCTTTTAGGGCTTGTAAGCCAAATAAACTCTACTCCTTCTTCCTCAGCGTTATATACTTCTCTAGCTGATCCTGGCATATTTTCTCTATCTCTTCTATATAGGCATTTAACTGATTTTGCTTTTTGTCTAATTGATGTTCTCACACAATCCATGGCGGTATCCCCTCCTCCAATAACCACAACATTTTTTCCTTCAGTATTAAGAGTACCGTTATCAAATAGTTCAACTTTATCGCCTAAACCTTTTCGATTTGAAGCAGTCAAAAATTTCATTGCTGGGAAAATATTTTTCAACTCGTGTCCAGGAATATCTATTTCTCTAGCTTTATAAACACCAGTCGATATTAAAATTGCATCATGTTTTTTTTTTAAGTTGAATAGCGTTTGATCTTTTCCAATTTCAAAATTATTAATAAATTTTATACCACTGTCTTTTAATAGTTTTGTTCTTCTTTCAACTACAAATTTTTCTAATTTAAAGTTAGGAATTCCATATATTAAAAGACCACCTGGTCTATCATACCTGTCGTAAATAGTGACTTTATATCCTGATTTTCTTAACTCTTCTGCGCACGCCATCCCTGCTGGTCCTGCTCCTATAATACCTACTGATTGATTTTGTTCCTTATCTACTTTAATCGGCTTAACCCAACCTTTTTCCCATGCCGTATCTGTAATATATTTTTCTATTGAACCTATAGTGACTGTTCCATGCCCTGATTGTTCTATTACACAATTTCCTTCACATAGTCTATCCTGAGGGCAAATCCTTCCGCAAACCTCAGGCATATTGTTTGTACTTTGTGAAACCTGATAGGCCTCTTTTAATCTACCTTCAGCAGTCAACTTTAGCCAGTCAGGTATATTATTACCTAATGGACAATGTATTTGACAAAAAGGAATTCCACATTGAGAACATCTACTTGACTGCTCTCTAGCTTTATCACTAATAAATTCGCCATAGATTTCATTAAAATCTTCCTTTCTTTTTTTAGTTCCTCTTTTAAGCGGAAGTTGTTTATTAAGTTTTGTGAATTGAAGCATTTTTTTTGTCATAAGCAATAACAGTTTATTAGAAATAGTTTAATTATAACAGTATAAATAGGTAAGATTCATTGACTTATTTTCAAAAAAAACCCTATTTTCAATGACTATTAGACGCATAGCTGCTATGCATTCTAGTTTGTCACGAAAAAAACAATCTTAAGTTTTAAAAATTAAAAATGATTTTTATATTTATACTTTCCATAATTCAAGGGATAACAGAGTTTCTTCCAATTAGTTCTTCGTCACATCTAATATTAGTTGCTAATTATTTACAATACAATAATCAAAACTTATCAATAGATATAAGTTTACATATAGGCTCATTTTTAGCAGTCATATATTATTTTAAAGAGGAGCTCTTTAAATTCTTAGAAAATAAAATTTTATTTCTGAAAATTTTTTTTTCTTCTATTCCTGTAATAATTGTTGGTTTTATATTAGTAAAATTTAATTTAATCGAACAACTTAGAAGCCTTAAAATTATTGGTTGGACGACAATTATTTTTGGGATTTTACTTTATATTAGTGATAAATCTAAAACTTCCAAAAACATTAAAAGTAATTTTGATTATAAATCAGCTTTTTTTATAGGGCTATTTCAGGTTTTATCTTTAATACCTGGAGTTAGCAGAGCTGGAATATCAATTACAGCAGGTAGATTTTTAAATTTCAAAAGATTAGACTCAGCAAAAATCTCATTTTTATTATCAATTCCTACATTAGCGGCTGTCAGCTTTTTTGGTTTAATAAACCTTATGAAATCAGATAATTTAGAATTTTCTTTATTAAATGTTTTTTCTATTATCTTTTCATTTATATTTTCTTTAATAACTATAGTTTATTTTTTAAAATTTATAAAAAAGTTTAATTTAAATATTTTTGTGATATATAGAATTATTCTAGGACTATTAATTTTATATTTTGCGTATTTATAAAATAAAAGTAAGACCTATCAGCATCAAAAATATAATAATAAAGAAGATGATAACTGCTTTTTGTAACGACAGATGGGTAATAAATTTCATTATATAAGTTAACATTTTCTGGCTAAAAAAATCAAGATTCTTTATTTGGTGCGCCTGCTAGGATTTGAACCCAGAACCTCCTGGTCCGTAGCCAAGCGCTCTATCCAGTTGAGCTACAGGCGCGTTAATAAGAGATATCAAAAAAAACTGCGTAAATAAAGCTGTATAATCCTTCTTGTTATTTCCATTTAAATCTCTAAATTACAATTTATGAATCAAAAAAATTCAGTCGTAATAACTTCAGCCTCAAGAACGGCGGTCGGGTCATTAGGAAAGGCTTTAAAAAATGTACCTGGAGATCAACTTGGTGCAACTGTTATTTCTGAATTGATTAAAAAATCAAATCTTGAAAAAAATGATATCGAGGAAGTTATTATGGGGCAAGTACTTACAGGCGGAACAGGGCAAAATCCTGCTAGACAAGCAGCAATGAAATCAGGAATTCCAAAAGAAAAACCTGCTTATATTGTTAATCAAGTTTGTGGTTCTGGAATTAGATCTGTTGCTTCTGGATTTCAAAGTATCAAGAGCGGAGATTCAAAAATTGTTATATCTGGTGGACAAGAAAATATGTCCTTAGCTCCTCATTTTATAAATCTTCGAGATGGTAAAAAATTAGGTGATGCCCAAATGGTGGACTCGATGATAAGAGATGGTTTATGGGACGCGTTTCATGGTTATCATATGGGTGTAACAGCAGAAAATGTAGCCACTAAATTTCAAGTTACTAGGGATGACCAAGATAAATTTGCCCTTAGTTCTCAAGAAAAAGCTTTGAAAGCTCAAAAAGAAAATAAATTTAAAGAAGAAATTGTTAATTTAAAAATCAAATCAAAAAAAGCAGAGATAGATTTTAATATCGATGAACATCCTAGAGAAGGGATAAACTTAGAGGCTTTATCAAGATTAAAACCTGTGTTTAAAAAGGATGGAACAGTGACGGCCGGTAATGCCTCAGGAATAAACGATGGTGCTGCTGGAGTAGTCATTATGTCTGAAGAAGAGTCAAAAAAAAGAAAGTTAAAAAAATTAGTTTCAATTAAGTCTTGGGCAAGCTGTGGTGTAGATCCTGCTTTAATGGGAACAGGCCCAATACCTGCATCAAAAAAAGCATTAGATTTAGCAGGATGGTCTGTACAAGATGTTGATTTGTTCGAAGTTAATGAAGCATTTGCGGCGCAAAGTATTGCGGTTTTGAGAACTCTTTCAATTCCAGAAGAAAAAGTGAATGTAAATGGAGGAGCGATAGCATTAGGTCATCCTATCGGAGCATCTGGCACTCGAATACTTGTAACATTAATTCATGAAATGATAAGAAGAAATGTTAATAAAGGTTTAGCGACTCTATGTATCGGAGGAGGCATGGGTATTGCTATGTGTATTGAAAGATAATGGAAATATCAAAACCTTATAAAGGAAAAGGTAAACGAAAGCTTAAAAAAATGCCATTTACAACAAAAGGGTATATTTTATATTATGCTTTTTTTTGGACGTTAATCATTTTAATTTACTTCGCTTATAATTAATTTTTAGTTGAGGTAAATTTTTAAAAAAAGCCAAAGATTGTGGATTTGCTATAGCTTCTTTATTATTAATTTTTTCTCCATCAATTATTTTTTTAACAGCTAATTCTACAATTTTTCCACTCTTTGTCCTTGGAATTTCAGGAGTTTTTATAACTATTGAGGGAACATGTTTTGGGGAACAATTTTTTCTAATTTTAGATTTAATTAATTTTATTTTTTCTTCATCTAAATCTTTATTTTTTTTTGTAGTAACAAATAAAATTATTCTTACATCATCTTTGTATTTTTGCCCTACTACTAGTCCCTCTGTAATAAATTCAATACTTTCAACTTGTTGATAAATTTCTGAAGTACCTATTCTTACTCCACCAGGATTTAAAGTGGCATCTGACCTGCCGCTTAGGATAAATCCATTATTTGATGTTCGCTCTATAAAATCACCATGGTGCCAAATATTTTCAAATTTAGTAAAATAGGCATTATGATATTTATCGCCTCGATTATCCCCCCAAAATTTAATTGGCATTGATGGAAAAGGCTGTTTAACAACAAGCTCACCTTTTTCTCCAACTTTTGTACTTTTTCCGTCTTTGTTAAATATATCTACATCTAAAGCTAAACTTTCACCTTGAATTTCTCCCTTGTAAACATTTGAATATAAATTTCCCAAAACTAAACAGCCAACTAAATCTGTTCCTCCGGCTATCGAGGCTAAATGAACATCTTTTTTAATATTGTCATAGACATATTTAAAGCTTTCTTCCGCTAAAGGTGAGCCAGTAGAGGCAATAATTTTTACAGAGCTTAAATCTAAATGTTTACTATTAAATTTTTCATTTTTTAAATGATCAATATATTTTGCACTTATCCCAAATAAATTAATTTTTTTATTTTGACAGTATTCTAAAAGTACATCTATTTTGGGATAAACAGGAGCACCGTCGAACAAAAAAATTGATGCGCCAGTCCCTAAACCACCCACAAGCCAATTCCACATCATCCAACCCGTCGTAGTATAATAAAACAATTTTTCATTTTCTCTAATGTCGCAATGCAACATAAATTCTTTATTATGTTCAATTAAAATATTTCCCGCTCCATGAGTAATGCATTTTGGCTTTCCTGTGGTTCCACTTGAATAAAGAATATAAATTGGATGGTTGAATTCAAATTGTTCAAAAGTTTCGTCTAAATTAGATGTATTTAAAATATCATTAAAATCAATAAAATTTTTTAGCTCATATTTTTCTTTTTTATTATAAGGAAAAACAATAGTTTTTTTGATTGATGGAATTTTTATTAAAATATCATCTACTTTTTCTAAAATATTAATTTTTTTACCATTATAAAAATAATAGTTACTTGTAATTAATATTTTTGGTTCGATTTGTTTAAATCTATCTACCACACCTTCTACTCCAAAATCGGGTGAGCAAGATGACCAAATGATACCATTTTTTGCGCATGCTAAAAAACTTATAACAGACTCAATTTTATTTGGAACATAAGCTGCAACTCTATCTCCTTGTTTTAAATTTATTTTTTTAAAATAGTATGAAAGTCTACAGACTCTATCATATAAAACTTTCCAAGAAATATTTTCCTCAAGTCCACTTTCAGATAAAAAATTTATAGCAATTTGATCAGTTTTTTTTCTAAGTATATTTTCTGAATAATTTATTTTTGAATCTGGAAAAAATTTTGTTTTGTTAAAAATTTTATTTTTTCGAATTACTTCTTTACCCTTAAATCCTATAATTTTTGAATAATCCCAAAATTTTGACCAGAATTCTTCCGGGTTGGTCACACTCCATTTCCACAAAGTTTTAAAGTTATGTTGAGATTGAAAATTTATAAATTTTGAGAAATCCGCTAATATTGAATTTTGAATTAATCGTTCAGATGGCTTCCAAAGAAATTTATTCATATAGGCTAGAATAGCTTTAATGAATTTATCTTAACAGATACTTTTTTAAAAGTATTTTTCGAACAACTAGAGCGTTGCTAGATTTGATTTCTTTTCTTTTGAAAAATATGTTTATAAACCATTGCATAGCTAATTGAACCAAATTTAATTGACAAAAAAGAGCATAAAATGTGTCAAAATTCAGCTTATCGTTCAATTTGTCCTAATCTTTAAAGTTTATTATTTATTGAATTTTTAATATGTTTCAATCCAGTCTATAATAAAACTTTATGGCTCAAAACATTTCAGTTCCAGACATAGGTGACTTTAAAGATGTGGAAGTCATAGAGGTACTGGTAAAACCAGGCGATCAAATAAATAAAAACGATCCAATTGTTACTATTGAAAGTGATAAATCTAGTCTAGAAATTCCTTCTCCGGCCGCTGGAGAAATAAAAAGTCTCAAAGTACAAATTGGAGACAAAGTTTCGGAGGGAACCGTTTTAGCAACTATCGAAAATGGTAAATTATCTGCTGCTAAAAAAGAAAACAATAAAGATAAACTCCCTATTGTTAAACCAGTCAAAGAAGAGCCAAAAAAAAATCAAATAAAACAAGTTAAAAAAGTTTTTGCGGAACCTGCTTCAAGTGAAGATATTGATCCAATAGAAACAAATGAATGGATAGAGTCTCTAAATTCTGTGATAGAAAATGACGGGGCTCCAAGAGCAAGTTATTTATTGAATAAAGTTGTAGAACTTGCTTATAAGTCAGGATTAGTTTTACCTGATACTAGAACCACCCCGTATATTAATACTATTCCCCCAGGAGCTGAGATTAAATCTACAGGAGATCAAAATATTGAAAAAAAAATTAGAGCTTATGTTAGGTGGAACGCAGCAGCAATGGTGGTTAAAGCAAATAAAAAAAGTTCTGAATTAGGTGGTCATATTGGTACATTTGCTTCTGCTGCAACTTTATATGATGTTGGAATGAATCATTTTTGGAGAGCAAAAAATAATAAATTTGGTGGAGATCTGATTTATTTTCAAGGTCATTCTGCTCCAGGTATATATGCTAGAGCTTTTTTAGAAGGAAGATTAACTTCGGGACAATTAGATGGATTTAGACAAGAAGTTAATAAAGGTGGCTTATCTTCCTATCCTCATCCATGGTTAATGCCAAATTTTTGGCAATTTCCAACTGTGTCTATGGGTCTGGGACCTATTATGGCAATTTATCAAGCTAGATTTCTTAAATATTTAGTCAATAGAGGATTGGTAAAAGATGAAGGAAGAAAGATTTGGGTTTTTTTAGGAGACGGAGAAATGGACGAACCAGAGTCGCTTGGTGCAATAGGTCTAGCAGCTAGAGAAAAGTTGGATAATCTAATTTTTGTTATTAATTGTAATCTACAAAGATTAGATGGACCAGTAAGAGGAAACGGAAAAATTATTCAAGAACTTGAAGGAAGTTTTAGAGGAACAGGATGGAATGTAATAAAAGTTATTTGGGGAACATATTGGGACCAACTTCTAGCAAAAGATAAAACTGGATTATTAGTAAAAAGAATGAATGAGTGTGTTGATGGAGAGTATCAAGCCTTTAAAGCTAAAGGTGGTTCTTACGTTAGGGAGAATTTTTTTGGAAAATATCCCGAATTAAAAGAACTTGTTTCAGCAATGACAGATAAAGATATATGGAGACTTAATAGAGGTGGCCATGATCCACATAAAGTATATGCTGCTTATCACTCAGCAATGCAACACAAAGGTTCACCTACTGTTATTCTTGCCAAAACTATAAAAGGCTATGGAATGGGTAAATCAGGTGAAAGTATCAATACCACTCACCAACAGAAAAAA
>MDTB01055570.1_pt1 | contig 13923 bp, 16 predicted proteins | sample 811161 | NCBI WGS metagenome assembly MDTB01 (sample SAMN05326650, study PRJNA326480) | marine metagenome | isolation source: seawater | place: Mediterranean Sea | collected 2009
ATAATGATAGTTTGAAAAATTTAATAATATTGAACAATTAAAATATTTTTCTGAGAACGCTAAAGATATTTTTGAAAGAGATGGACACGAATGGGTTTTCTTCTATGAAAATTTTTCCCTCAAAAATCAAAAAACTTTTCAATTAATACTCACAATTCATAAATACCCGATTTTTTTTTTTATTTGATCAAAAATTTATAAAAGGAATGTAAATTGCAATAAACTATATAATGGTAATATTAACAGTTTAGACAATTATATAATTATCGTGTTTAAAGTCTTAATAGGTATAGTTTTGGGTTTGTTTATTGCAGAACAATATAGTTACAATTTTTCTGATTTTTACGAATTAATTAAACAAATATTCAAAAATATTCAAAAATAAAATTTTTTTAATATAATTATATTTTTGGATAGAATTATAACACATCAAATATCATCTTAAATTTATTAATCTGACAATTTAAAAATAACTAACTGATTTAGTTTACAAATCATTAATAATTTTTTATTGTAATCTAATATTAAATAATTGGTAATTAGACTAATAATGGTAGATAAATTAAAAAAGAATTCATTTAGTTTTGAAAAAAAAATCCCTAAAGATTTAGAAAGTTTTTTTTTCAATAAAAAAAAAATATCAAAAACCTTTTTTTCAAAAACAAAAGTTGAAGCTAATATAAAACTTAAAAAGGCTGATGAGATCATTGATAAAGTTTTTTCAGATATAAGAGGTCAAAAATCCTTTTCCACAAACATTGATTACTTATCAAATTTTTCTGATGACCTAGTGAATAAGAATTTAAAATTCATGGACAGGAAAACAAAGATATTAAATGTTTGTCTTATAAAAATTCCAACTTTTGAGGCCCCTCAAAGCTTTAGTTACTTTAACAGTGTTCCTAGCCTTGGCTTGGCTTATATTGCGGGTTCTATAAGAAATGCTGGTCATAAACTTCAAGTTATTGATGCACCAGGAGACGCTATATCTAAATACAATCGTTTTAAAACAGAATTTTCTGATCTACTCGCACATGGTTTAGACAAAAATGAAATCGTTGAGAGAATTAACCCTGACACTGATGTAGTTGGTATTACTAATATGTTTCTCCATGAGTGGGAATTTATTAGAGACTTTCTAAAAGTTCTAAAGCAAAAACACCCAAATGTAACCGTTGTAATGGGAGGTGAAACAGCTTCTGCTTGGTGGGAACATATGTTTAAAAATTGTCCAGAATTAGATATTTGTGTTTTAGGTGAAGGTGAAGAGGTCATGATAGATATACTAGAAAAAATAAGTAATGGAAAACATATTAAAAACTGTTCTTCAATAGCTTACAGAGAAAATAATAAAATCTTAAAAACAACAAGAATGGCAAGGATAAAAGATATTAACAATATACCATTACCAGCATGGGACTTATTCCCAATTGATAATTACCTTAAATACGAATTTGGAAGTGGAGTAAATAGAGGTAGATCCATCCCTATGCTTTCAAGTAGAGGTTGCCCGTTTCAGTGTACTTTTTGCTCTTCACCAGAAATGTGGACAACAAGATATTATGCAAGAGATCCAAAATTAGTTGCAGATGAAATAGAATATTATCAAAAAAGATATGATGTTACTAATGTGAACTTTAATGATCTAACAGCTGTATTAACGAAAAAATGGATTGTTGAATTTTGTAATGTTATTTTAGATAGAAATATTAATTTTTCTTGGCAATTACCCTCTGGCACAAGGTCTGAAGCCGTTGATTTTGAAGCTGCAAAACTGCTTTATAAATCTGGTTGTAGGAATTTTGGGTATGCACCAGAAAGTGGTTCACCTGAAATTTTAACTAAAATTAAGAAAAAAGTTAAAATTGATAGTTTAATTGAGTCACTTAAATCATCACTCAAAGCTAATCTCAAAACACATGCAAATATTATTATAGGTTTTCCTGAAGAAAAGTTTTTAGACCTCATACGGACTTATAAACTTATAATAAAGATGGCTTTTGCAGGTTTACATGGAATATCAGTTATGATGTTTAGTCCCTACCCTGGGAGTGCATATTATAGAGAATTAAAAGAGAAAAATAAAATTAAAGTTGATTCCACATATATTTATAGCTCATTAGATAGATCGGGTGCTTCAGTTAGGGGCTACAATAATAATTTTAGTACAAGATTTATTATTGTAACTCAATGGTTTTTTCTTCTTAGCTTTTTCTCTTTATCCTATCTCATAAGACCACAAAGATTCCTTGCCCATATAAAAAATTTTTTGAAGAAAAATCAAGAAACAATAATGGATCAGTTCTTAGCAGAAAAGTTCAAGCAATTTAAAAGAAAATTGGCATTAAAAAGTAATTAGTTCTTACTAAAATTCTTATCACTTATTAATTTTTCAATAAACTTATCAAATTCTGGGAAAAAGTTTGAAATTTTAGATAGCTCAAATTCTGAAAGAATTGAACTACTAGACTCCCTTTCAAGAAGAAATTTAAAACTATGTTCTATTAGTTCTTCTCTTCCTAGCAATCTTTTAGTAAGTTTAAAATAAGTTTCATCTTTAATTGTAACAAGATGTTTAGTAAGTTGATGGGATGAAACAGAAACTTCGAATTTTTCTGTAGAAATTTTTTCTATTAATATTTTCATGTTTTAAGAGGGGGAGGTCCCCCCCCCGTATTAAGGTAAAACAACTTTAATAAAAAATCTAATTTTTTAACAAAGGTTGCTCTGATAAAAAGTTAAATAAATAAAATTGTTTTAAATCATTAATACTAGACATCAGATCACCTCCTTTAAATTGGTTAATATAATGTAATATATAATAATATTTTATGACTGAAACAAGGTATCTTACAATCAAAAGCTACTTTAAATGCTTTTCATAAAAAAATTGACCATCTTTATAAATGTCAATTCTTTCCTTTTCGCCTGTATCATCAAAATAAACCCAGTTAGTAATAGGTTCACCATTTTTTAGAGTAACTTCAGAATGGATCTTTCCATTTTTGTGAAACATTTGAAATATACCGTCTTCTTTTTTTCCATTGATATATTTTAGGTTCCAGAATAATGAACCATCATCATAGTATTCAAACCACTCACCATGTTGCATACCCTCAATAAACTTTCCTTTCATTGAAAGTTTTCCATTTTTATGAAAACTCTTAAAGTCGCCATGTTGTTTTCCATCTTTAAAATTATCAATCAAAGATACTTCACCTGTGGGGTAAAAATTTTTAAGGACACCTGTAAAAGGTTTTTTTGTTGTTTTTTTTAAATAAATATTTCCCTTCTTTATAAGTTGTCCCCAAGAATTAATTTCATCTGAAAAAGAAAAACTAAAGGTTGCTATAAATAAAAAAAAGAAAACTCGAAGAAATTTCATAATTTGAAGTTAATAATTAAACTAGAAATTACAAACTAAAAAGAGTTAATGCTTGTTTTCTACAAATTAAAATTTTAACCTTAATATAAGGGTGGTTAATATTTATTAATATAATCAATTACTTATGAAAGTTATTGTTATTGTTTTAATTCTTTAATAAAAAATAAAAAAAATTTTCATATTATTATTTTTTTTTCAGTGTAGATTATAATTAATATTCGGGATTAATTCCGATTAAGAAGGAGTACATATATGCAAACCGGTAAGGTAAAATGGTTTAACAGAAACAAAGGATATGGTTTTATATCACCAGATGATGGAGCTAAAGACGTATTTGTTCACTGGACATCTGTTGAAAAATCAGGACTAGACAATTTGTCTGAAGGTCAAAGCGTTAGCTTTGAAGTTTTCACGAATAAAGACAAAGTTTCTGCTGTTAATCTAAAAATAATCTAAAACATTTCCCAAAAACAATGTTTACCTATGATTGAGGTTGTAATTTATTCAATTCCTCTCTCAAATTATGTCTATTTAACAAAATCTCTGTTTTAGAAACCATACATCCATCCCAAAATTAATCTGCAGCTATCAGCCATCTGGATTCCATTGAATTTTTGGGTAATAGGGACTATAAACTCAATACTCAAACGATGATTTTTTAAAAAGTCATTATGATTCACTAAGTTTACACCTAAACCAAGGTTTAGCTTTTGAAAACCATAGTTCCTAGAATCCATTGCAGGACTCATTCTTTTGTTCATCTGATTGTCAAAACCTTTAATTTCTCCTCTATACTCATAATTTAACTTTAATGAACCACTAATAAAATCTACAAATCTCTGGGAAAACCAAAAGGTTAGATCAAAATCTTTGTCATATCTATAACCATTTCTATTTTTTCCAGATACAGGTAATTTAAAAGAAACTTGATTACCTAACCTTGATTTGCCAAACTTTAATACATTATTAATTAGAAAGTTGAAATCATAGGTTCCAGAACCGTTTTGCATATTATAACCTAGACGGGCACTGTCAGACATAGGCGTATTATCTCTTTTATCAATACTACCACTAGGGAAACTGAAGCCTAAACCAAAATGACTATCATAATCTGGACTTTTTTTAAGTCCGATTAAAGCAGAAAATTTTGTATCACCAAAGCCATTAGAATTAACATCAAATTTACTGCCACCAGCCATCCGCATTCTTTGTTGGGTCATTTCTTTTTCTAAATAACTAGTCATTAACGTCAGTGTAATCTTATCTGACGGAGCGTACATCATCCCAAACATATGCATATCCATTTTCATAGACTTTGGAGCATTCATATAAGTACCAGAATTATCAGATGCGCTATTGGGAGAACTCATTACACTATCAATACTCATACTCTTATTACCGTTGTAAATCGAATTCATTTCCATCTTCATAATTCTATAGGAAAACATATATTCCCCTTTATTGTGTGTATGATCTCCCATTACTGAAATTGGTCCATGGTGATCAGGCATGGCAAGACCATCTGAAGATGCAGATGAATAAACAAAAAATAGAGTGACTAAAATAAAAAGTTTCACTTTTACCTCCATTGTTAAAATGTATTAAAAAAAATGTATTAAAAAAATTAAGATTTTTGTTTTTCTGGAGGTGAGTTTTGTCTTGGGTAAATTATATTTTTAAAATTAAGCTTTGTTAATAAAGCTTTCTTATCATTACTTAAATTTATATTAATTTTAAACTTATAGGCTAAAAATAAGTCATCATTAATATTTTTTGAACAATGCTCCTTACAATTAAAAGCAAAAGAGCTTTTATCCATTTCAGAAGAGCAAATATTTTTATTGTCATAATTTTGGTCAAAATTAATTGAAGCCAAATTACTTGAAAGGAAAAAAAGCAATAAAATTATAAATGGTTTCTTCATGTTAGTTATATTTTAATAATAATAATAAATAAAACTTCTAAATATTTATTTTTTTGGAAAAAAAAGTTGCTGACCATTCCTCTTGTAACTTGAAATTAAGCTCTTAGTTTTTTTTGATATTAACCAATCAATGAAAATTTTTGCTTTTTTAATTTTTACATTAGGACATTTTTTTGGGTTTATAGGAATAACACCATAAAAATTATATAATAATGGTTCATTCTCAACTAATATTTGATGTTTCTTTTTATTATTAAAGCTTAACCAAGTTGATCTATCTGATAAAATGTAGCCATTTTTATTTACAGCAATATTTATTGACCCTCCCATTCCTTGACCAACAGAAAAATACCATTTATCAATCTTTGGGTCTGGTATAAAATCTGACGATTGCCATAGAAAAATTTCTTTTTTATGAGTGCCACTGTCATCACCTCTAGAGATAAAATTCAATTTTTCTTTTTTTATTCTTTTTAAAGCATTAATTATTGATTGTGTGTTTTTTACATTTCCAGGGTCATTTCTAGGACCAATCAACACAAAGTCATTATACATAAATTCTTTTCTCCATAACCCATAACCATTCTTAATAAAGTTTTCTTCAGATTCTTTATGATGAACTATTAAAACATCTCCATCACATCTTTTTGAATTTTTAATTGCTTGTCCTGTTCCAACAGCTATTACTCTTACTTCAATATCATTTTTTTTAAAAAAATCGTCGAGAATAAAATCATATAAACCAGAGTCCCTTACAGATGTTGTTGATTGTAATATTATAAAATCCTTACAAAAAACATTAGAACTAATAAAAAAAAAACAAAAGTTTATTAGAATAAAAATCTTATATTTAAAATTACCCATTTTTGTGAGAATATGGTTAAAAAATTAATATGCAAGTTACAGTGAATAATAAATAACGTGAACATTTATTTTTAAAAATTGGCCTTATGAAACTAATTGTATTTATCTTTATTTGTTTAATTAATGCTTCTTCATTTTCCTTTGATTTTGATGAAGTTGCCGATGGGATCTATGTACATTATGGCTATCAAGAAGATAGTAATGAGAATAATAAAGGAGATATTGCAAATGTTGGTTTTATAATTGGTTCAGAATCGATTGCTGTAATTGATACTGGAGGCACTCCAAATATTGGGAAAAAAATGAAAAAAAGAATAAGAGAAATTTCAGATCTTCCAATCACTCATATAATCATTACTCACTCTCACCCAGACCATATTTTTGGTACAGAAGTCTTTATAAATGAAAAGGTGAAAATTTTAGGTCATGAAAAACTTAAAAGAGCATTATTAAATAATTTTGAATTTTACCGAAATTTGCAATTTAACTTAATCAAAGAGGAGAATATAAAAAATGTTAATTTTTTCGAACCTAATCAATCAATAAAAGTAAATGAAACTTTAAGTATAAACATTGGTGACCGTGAACTTTTGATTAAAGCATGGCCAAGTGGACATACGGACAATGATTTGTCAGTTTATGATAAGAAAACTAATTTTTTTTGGTCAGAGAATATTTTTGTAAACAGAATTCCATCTATCAGAGCTAGCACTAAAGGTTGGCTCTCTAATTTAAAAGAAATATCAAAAATGAATATCAAGATGATCATTCCAGGACATGGGCCTGTTTCAGAAAAGAAAAAAGCTTTAGAACCAATGATCTCATACTTTGAGAGACTAATAAATGAAACAAGAAAGTTTCATAAAAATAATCAAACACTTAAAGAAGCACAAAGAAAAATTGCTTCAAAAAATATAGAGAATTGGATTCTTTTTGATGAGTATCACGTTTCAAATGTTACAAAGACTTACACAGAATTAGAATGGGAATAAAATACTAAACAATTCTTAAAGAGTGTCGATCTTTAGATTGTATGTTTCCAATTATTTTAAAGATCTTTGTATATTTAAATATTACATTTGCAATGTGCATTTCGGTGTATCTAATATTTTCAAAAAAAAACGAGCCTAAAGTATTCCCTGAAAAATTTAGCAAAAAATACACTATTAAACACCCTAAAATTTAATTAAAAAAATCGTTTACTAATTTCATTCAAGTACTAAGTTATATGTATGAAAAGTAATAACCCTGAAAACCAAATCAAGGCCTTAGAAGCTAAAATTGATAGACTTCAAAAGTCTATTACAAAGTTAGAAAAAAAGCTAACTGATCATATTAATTTTATTGATAGAGTTTACGAACCTCTGAGGAACCCTATTTCAAAAATTAAAAACTTTTTTGGATAATTTTCACCTTGCATGTTCATATTTATACTTAAAGTCTTTTTTTCGGGAATAATAATTTCGCTTGCTAGTCTCCTATCATCAAAGAAACCTGTTTTAGCAGGTTTTCTAATTGCATTACCTTTAATGAGTATTATTTCTTTAATTTTCTCTTACATGGAACACAAAGATTTTGAAAAAACTATAGTCTTTGCTAAAAGCATTCTTATTGGAGTTCCAGTTTCACTGACCTTTTTTATTCCTTTTTTCTTTGCAAAAAGTTTAGGTCTTAATTTTTACATTACTTATATTCTAGGTATTACTTTTCTAATTTTAGGTTATTTCTTGCATAAATTCTTAATGGATCAATTTTAATCAAAAATGCATGAAATTTTCAAACTATTCAAAATTTTAACAACAATATTAGTAACTATTTTTTCCATTGTATTAATTTTATCTAAACTCTAAGATATTATTATTTAAAAGATAAAAGAATCAAATTATCATATGAAAAAAATTTTTATAGACTATGGAGAAAGAATTAATCAAGCAATTCTTAATGTTATTAAAGAAATTCTTAAAGACCTAAGTGAATCAAAAATATCATCAAATCATTGCTTTTATATTACATTCAAAACTAATGATCCAAAAGTAGACATACCAAATAACCTGAAAAAAGAATACCCCAATGAAATGACCATAGTTTTACAGAATCAATATTGGAATTTAGAAGTGAAAAAAATGAATTTTTCGGTAACACTCTCATTTAACAAAAAAAAACAAATTCTTAATATACCTTTTAATTCAATTACGAAATTTTATGACCCATTTGTAAAATTTAGTATACAACTAGATTTAAAAGAAGAAAAAAAGAAAGCTAATACAAAAAATAAAGAAAAAAAGCCCAAAAAAAAATCTAACAAAATAATTACCCTTGATGACTTTAGAAAAAAAAATGACTGAATTTCGAATTGAGACTGACAGCCTCGGGAAAGTAAAAGTTCCCAAAAAAAAGTATTGGGGTTCACAAACTCAAAGAAGCTTCGAAAATTTTAAAATTGGATCAGATAAAATCCCAATGGGATTGATCGTTGCATTTGCGATGCAAAAAAAAGCCGCCGCCATTAGTAATATTGCGATTGGCAATTTAGACACCAAGATTGGGAATCAAATTATTAATGTTTGTGATGAAATAATCAAAAGAAAACTTGATGACCATTTTCCATTATCAGTTTGGCAAACAGGTTCAGGAACCCAGACAAATATGAATTTAAATGAAGTAATTGCCAATAAAGCTAATGAAAATCTAGGGAAAAATCTTGGTAATTATGATCCTATTCATCCAAACGATCATTGTAATTTAGGTCAATCATCAAATGACTCTTTCCCCACTGCGATGCACATTTCAATAATAAGGTCTACAAATGATTTTCTTATTCCATCAATCCAAAAAATTATTAAAGTCCTTCAAAAAAAAGAAAGAGAATTTAAAAATATTATCAAGATTGGAAGAACACATCTTCAAGACGCCACTCCTCTTAATATTTCTCAAGAATTTAGCGGGTATACTAATCAAATTAAAAATTCCTTGAAGAGAATTCAAATATCATGCGATGAACTCCTCTTCCTAGCACAGGGAGGGACTGCTGTTGGAACGGGTCTTAATACATCACCAAAATTTATTAAGGGGTTCATCAAAGCGATACAAATTATCACAAAATTTCCATTCAAAGAGTCAAAAAATAAATTTGAGTCTCTTTCTTCTCATGAACCAATTGTTTTTTTTGCAAGCTCTTTGAATACATTAGTTCTTGCATGCTACAAAATTGCCAATGATATAAGGTTTTTAGCCTCTGGTCCAAGGTGTGGAATAGGCGAATTAATAATTCCATCAAATGAACCTGGTTCATCAATTATGCCAGGTAAAGTAAACCCTACACAATGCGAAGCAATTTCTCAAGTCTGTCTTCATTTAATGGGTTTATACAACTCAACTTTTTTTTCCGGTAGTCAAGGTCACTTTCAACTAAATGCAAACAAAACAGTTATAATTTTTAATACGCTTAAATCAATTGAACTTATGTCAGATGCGATTAATTCATTTAGCGAAAAATGTCTTGATGGAATTATTTTGAATAAGAAAAAAATTAAACAAAATTTAGAAAACTCATTAATGTTAGTTACCGCACTTAATCCAAAAATTGGGTATTCAAAATCTTCTGAGGTTGCAAAAAAAGCTTACAAAGAAAATATTTCTTTAAAAGAAGCTGTAATAAAATTAGGTTATCTCTCAGAAAAGGAATTTGACAAAATAATTAATCCAAAGAAAATGGTTTAAAAAAAATTAATTTAGAAACATATCAATAATTTTGCCGGCATCTAATTCTTTTTGAATATTTTTGTCAATTAATTTTTTGATTTTTTTTGGATCCAGAATTATTGATTTTTTTTTTTTTAAAATTTTATTAATACTCTCATTAAAAAGCTTCTCTTTGAGGTTTTCAAAATCATAAGACAAATCATAACTATCACTTGTTCCCTCAATATTTATTCCCAACGGAGGTAAAGTTTTAAATTTTTTTGTCATAAAATAAGCCTTGGATTTCAAAGAAATCCTGTCCTCTAGTATCTTATACTTTCCATGAGAACTAAACTTTAAATTTTTGTGAAGTGAATTGATTGATTCAATGTTGACAATTCCACTTTTAGTTGAGAATTTAATATTAGTATTATCTAACATCGATTCCGTTCCTAAGTTTTTACTACTTATCAACTTTACTAAACTTTGAAAGTCCTCCACTTCATCTACTTTACTTGCTATTTCAGAAAAATTTATACCTGAAAGACGTATTTTTCCAATTTTACAATTACCATTGGAGTTAATACTTTTTAAAATATTATTGAAACTTTTATTTTTAAAACTCATAAAATAATTTATTTGACAGTCTGAAAAACCATCATATAAGTCAATCTTTGATTTTCCAAAATATTCTCGCTTTATCAAAAAATTTTTTAGTAATATTTCTCCAGAATAAGTTTTCTCATCAATTAAATATAAAGAATCACTTAAAATTTTGGATTGCAAAAAATTCGTTTCTAATTTACTAATATTTACTTTTTTGCCGTTCATGAAAATTTTAAAATTTGTATCATCAAAAACAAAATTCTTATAACTAAGACTTTTAATTATAAAATTTAAGTTAATACTCTGTTTTATTTCAAAGTTTTTTACTTTTCTAATTTTGTTATTCTTTAGCAATGAAATTTGGTTCGTTATTATTAAAAATTCGCTTAAATTTAATACGTCACTCCTTACATCCCCATCAACCAATAAATTATTGTCATAAAAACTTAACCTACCTTTGTAATCAACTTTATTTTTATTATTAAGTTTTTGTTGGATAATAAAATTAAACATATCTTCTTTATTCTCAACTAAATCAAAGATAATCTGTGAATTGAGTTTATTAATTTCAAAGCTTCCTTTAGAAATTATTAGTTTACCTCCTTTAAATATTAAATCAAAATTGGTAATTGTATAATTTTTTTTATTATTAAAGAATATGGTCCCATTCTTAAATTTTAACAATTCGAAGTTCTTTAAAATATCTTTAAATTTTTTGTAATTATCATTAGGTTGTAAACCAACAAAATTTTTTAAATTATTCTTTGTAATTTTTTTTGTGTTCTTAAAAGTAATTTCAGGAGAAATAACTTCTAGTGACTTAATTTCTGGTTTGAAGTTTACAATTGACCTCCATGACGAAGAAAGGTTAATTTTTTTAGCTTTAACTTTGAGACCAACGTTATTATCAAAGAAATAAATCTTTTTTATTTTTATTTTTGGATAAGGAAGAAAGTTTAATTCTATATCTTTGTCAAAAGTTATATTAATTTTATATTGATCAATCAAAGTTTCTTCTATTTTACTAACAACTTTCTCTTTATCTATAAATATAGGAAGACATATTATCGCAACCACTAAGATAAATGAGGTTGCAAATAGAATCTTTAGAAAAGTAATCACTATTTAGTTGATTTAAGATATCTTGGTCTATGAGGGCCAGAAAGTATAATAAACTGTTCTTTATTACTCTCATTTCTAAAGGACAAAAAAGACGGAGATTGATTCTGATTCCTCCAGAGTTCGTATACCTGGAAAGCTTGATTAGAATGTCTTCTTCCTTTAAACCAATCATTATCAGCAATAATAACAGCAGCAGCCCCACCAAGGTGTTTAACTTCTAAAAAGGTATCTATTGATATTGCATCTTTAATTGATGCACTCATTTCTAGAACTTTGCCTCTAAAAATATTGAATGATTCATCAAAATTTTTTGAAGATAAACTCTTATTTGGTTTTGTGTTTGTGGTATTTTCTTTTTGGATCCACCCAACAAGACCAGTTTTTTCATCCATAACATTTAACCATCCATTTTTTTTATCCTTGAGGACCAACTCTCTTCCTTTCTCAATAGGATAAATTATTTGCGACTCAGGAGAAGGACTTACTAAAAGGTTGGACAGATCTTTGTTTGCATATATTTTTTCTTGAGAATAGACTGACGAAAAAAATAAAATAAAAAAAAATGACAAAATTTTATTATACATAATTGAAAACCTGCAATAGTATTAAAAATAATAAAATGTTATGTCAACTAAATATATCACATAAATTTAGATCACTTAATTTCGATAAAAGAAAAAAAAAAATAAGCTTCATAATTTTTCATTACACCGAAACAAAGAATTTAGACAAAGCCATCAAACTTCTTACAGATGAGACTAGAAGAGTAAGTACTCACTATGTAATAGATTTTAATGGAGACGTCTATTGTTTAGTAGACTTAGATAAAAGAGCATGGCATGCAGGTGAATCAATGTGGGAAAACTCAAAAGATATTAATAGTAGATCAATTGGAATAGAGATCGTTTATCCAGGAGAAAATACAAATAAAAATTATGACAACAGACAAATTAAGTCTTTAATAGAATTATCAAAAAGCCTAAAAGATAAATTTAAAATTTCTAATAGTAAAATACTTGGACATAGTGATATTGCTCCAAACAGAAAGATTGATCCAGGCAAATACTTTCCCTGGAAATTACTAGAGAAAGAATCTATTGGTTTATGGGCGAAGGACAGAATTGATAATTCAACATTAAATAATATAGAATATTCCTTATTCTTAAATAATCTAAAAATATTTGGATATCCTTATATTAGAAAAAATGATACCCTGCAAAAACAAATGCTTGTGATTAATAATTTTCATAGGCATCATCTTCCACAAATGGTTAATTCTTCACCAACCAAATCTAGTTATTATAAATCAATTGACTTACTTAAATTAAAAAATAATTGACTATCGACTCTAAAAATATCTAAATAAACATACTAGATGGTCGTATGACTGCTTTTTTAAAGAGGAAAGTCCGGACTCACCAGAACGCCAAAGCCGGATAACACCCGGCAGAGGAAACTCTAGGGACAGTGCAACAGAAAATATACCGCCCGTAAGGGTAAGGGTGAAAAGGTGAGGTAAAAGCTCACCGCATTTTTGGCAACAAGAATGGCAGTGTAAACCCCTTTGGGAGCAAGTCCAAAAAGCTAATGTCTAACGACAGGTGATGTTCTGCACCAATGCATGGTAGGACGCTAGAAACAGTTGGTAACAATTGTTCAAGATTAATAGTCATAACCCTGATTTTTTTTTGGGGTACAGAATCCGGCTTACAGACCATCTAGTATTTTTTTTTTTTACTTGTAAAGTGTCATAATTTACCATATTATCCCATAATATCCCATTTGGTGAATTTATGACTTTATTTTTATCAACGACAGTGAACAAAATGGACTCAAAATGCAGGGTCTCTGTTCCTTCAACTTTCAGAAATTCTCTGAAAAAACAATCCTTTAGTGGAATTATAGCTTTTCCCTCTTATAACGACAAGTCAATAGACGCTTGCGGTATAGAAAGAATGGAAAATATTTCAAATAGTCTTGATAGCGAAAATTATTCTAGAGATGAGTTTGATCTAATTTCACTTTATTTTGGAGAGGCAGAACAATTACCCTTTGATAAAGATGGAAGAATAATACTACCAAAAAAACTTATAACACATGCTGGAATTACAGTAAATGTAATGTTTGTAGGCTTAGGACCAACTTTTCAAATGTGGAATCCAACTTCATATGAAGATAAAAAGTACCAAATGTTACAAAATGCTAAAAATAAAAAAATTAACCCGCGCCTGAAACCAATACCAAAAGGAATGTAAAGGAGAAAAAAATGACACTTCATCTTCAAATGCCATCCCAAGTAAATAACTTATCCCCAAGGATTCTTGTAATAGGAGTTGGAGGG
>MDTB01081588.1_pt1 | contig 13923 bp, 17 predicted proteins | sample 811161 | NCBI WGS metagenome assembly MDTB01 (sample SAMN05326650, study PRJNA326480) | marine metagenome | isolation source: seawater | place: Mediterranean Sea | collected 2009
ACAGTTGCATCCACCGCAACCTCTGTACTAGCAAGCCCCGCTACCGCAGACCTCTGAGCCGCCTCAAGAACGCTAAAAGCTCCAGCGGCACCCTCAACGGCAGGGATGCCTGCCGATATTGCCTGATAAAGCCCCTGAGTCAGGTCCGTGAGCGTCTTACTGCTTTGAGTAGATAACTCTAATAACTGCTCCCTATACCTGTCGATGGAAACGCCCGACTTGGTTAGGAGAGTATCAACCTCGGCAAGATTTCGCGAAAAGTTGGCAGCAAACTCAAGGGCGCGAGCCGAACCCGCGCCTGCGCCAAAAACAGCGAGCAGCCCTGTGACCGACAGGAGAGCGCCACCCAAAGCGCCCATCGTGGCAGTCAACGACGCCACACCAACCTGCAGCCCACGAAGCTGCTTGTTGGACTTGCTTGCAGCATTTCCGACGCCCCTTAACGTGCGACCTAAGTTGCGCAACTCGCGGGTCGCCTGAAGGGCATTAATGCCTACACGTAAATTTAAACCAGCCATTCTATAATCCTAGCACAAATCAGATCAAGCTGATATACGTCTAAGCACGATATGCAACTGACCTATTAACAGGAGACAAAATGTCCAAGAAAGCAGTAGACAAGTTTCAGGCTTACCGACCAAAAACAGAAGAAGTCGCCGTCGGTGATGGCAGCCTTATTCTTAAAACCGCAACCCTTGACCAAGAGGCTAGGTTCCTTGCGCTGCTAGATGGATTGGACGTTGGCGACCTATTGTCCGCAATCACATCTCTTGCACCAGACCCTAACGATCCTGACGGCGGCAGTATACTGAAAATCGCAGAAGTTGGCCCTCAAATTTGGGATGTGGCTAGAAATGTTTTAGGAAAGCAGTTTGCTCCCGCTGTAAGAGACGGCGCGTTAATCATGCTCGACACCAAAGCAAACCTTCAGACTTTGCGAAAGGTTGACATTATCCCTGAGGATGACTCAGAGACAGGTCCAGACGGAGAGTACCTTGGCAGCAAGTCTTTAAGACTGTATATCAAAAGCAATCTCACACTAATTCAAGGCGTACAGGTTGTTAAAACCGCGTGGACTCTTAACGGATATGGAGACCTTGTGGGAAACCTGATACCCCTCCAGACCGAGGGGTAGACGAGACCCCTAGTTGGATGCCTGACGAGGGTGTGGTTGTCACCATGATAGCCCACTCTCTATCTATGTCACGAGACAAGTATCTTTTAACGCGGACTCGCGAACAGTTTTTAGCAGACTCTCATGCACTGATGAAGTCTCAGCTTATGACTGTAGAAGTTATTGCATCCATGTTCTCTGGTGACGGCAAGTCCGACGATTCACCGTCATTACCTGACAACTACATAAACCCTGGCGAAGACCTCAGGAATGCTAGACCCGAAGCAAACGGAAACCACTGGGACAAGGCTGGACCTGAGATGTCTGACCCTCAAGCGGCGGAATGGGCAAGGCGAGCCTCTAAATCTAACAAGAGGTATTCTTGGTACAAGACCGCGCCGAACAGAAGGTACAATGTGGTTAATCTAGATACTAGAGACCCGAAAGCCTTCATGAGTGGTGTGAAGAAGTTTGGTAAGTAAAAGTAATGGCTGCGAGCCGAAGGACGATCAACCCGCAGCCATAAGGGGAGCTTATGAAGCAGTAGGCTCGTTAGAAGCTGCTCCAGGCTGTGTACCTTGTGGGTCTGGCGCGTACAAGTAGCCGAGCGGTGCATTCTCATCACCGCCGAACTCGCCGCCCTGGTCGTCCAAAGCGTTGAACTCGATGGGGCTCGTAAGAACCTCTGTTCCGCCACCGATTGTCAACGCAGCAGAAGACCGAGCTTTCCAGATAACCATATCCATGATGAAACCATCACAACGCTTACGAAGAGCGCGAACGCTCACAAATGAATCCGTCGCACAGGATGCTGCCGGATAGATGAAATTATCATCAGCGTCATAAGGATCGTCACCAATCGCAAGGTGAAGATTGAGCTTGTGCAGCTCTGCAATCTCGCCGCTGAACTTCATACCAACCTGTGAAGGCGTAAGAAGCTCTACAGTCTGAGGAAAGTTTGTTCCCATGAACTCTGTGTCCTCACGAGAAATTTCGAGTGCGCCTTCTGGAACAACACCCAAATACATGATGGGTGAGCCGTCAACATAAGCGCTTCCAGCGGGATCAAAACCACCCTTCTTAACGTCTACGTGAGACCAGAAGCCCTGAAACAGGTTTGATGTAGAGAGAACACTTTGTGCTCCCATTGATGAATATGGCATTATATTCTCCTTAATATGTGTAGAACGCGACTGGACCAGCCATGTCCTGAATTAGTTGAAACCTTAATCTAAGTGTAACACGTCGGAAGTCCTGATAAAAGTCCAAGCGTCTTCTGTCCTCAGGCTCGCCAACATTCCCATCCGAGTTAATCATGTAAAGACACATACCTGCGTCTACGGGATTGTTAACATCGGCATAGTCGTTGACGTGAAATATCCCCTTTTGAAGACCTGTTACATCGACCCCTGAGAATGGTGCCAAGATCTCATCAGCAAGATCATCCACCATCATCCCGAACTGATCGCTCGTAGGGTCATCCTCCTCACCGACTCTTGAATAACAGTCAACCTGAAGAATGGCTTCACCTTTTCTTCCTGCTGTTGTTTCAAGGAAAACGGCTTCTGCCCACATTCGGTACTCGCCACTTCCAGTTCTATTGCCATCGGGATCAGCATAATAATAATCGTAGAACACAGGAGCATCGTAGCCATCCACGGTCACGAAGTTTCCAATCTTCGTCTGGATGGAGCGACGGATGTTTGTCCATTTTCTAGCCGCGCTGGACATCTGCTATAATCCTTTTACCTAAAGACTCTAACTGCTTGGTTCCACGCTTTCGCAAACGCCGTCGCGCTCTGCCGATGAATCCCACAAACGGATTCTTTGATTTATTTATACCTGGGTGACGGACTCGACGAAAGAACACGTTCTTCCCCATTCTCTGCCAAAAGAAGGCAAGCGCTTGCGCGTATCTTGGCTTGATAGTGTGCGGTCTTGCGCCGAACTCTAGAACGTCTAACAAGGTACCCGAATCGCCTAGCACCTTATTGTTATCGTTTGTTATCAAGTACTCTAACTTGCCGTTAGTTCTCTTTGTTTTTAACTTCCATCCCGCTGCCAGCTTTCCAGTATCCTTAGGCGTCTCAGCTTCGAGCTCTTTTACGGACTGCTGCAGCAAACTTCGGAAAGACTTGCCAAGCCGACGCTTACTCTTCTTTTGATCAACCGTCATGTTGTCGCCAATGACATCGACGAGAGCTTGACGAATTTGCTGGTCCAAGCTTCGCGTTTTGCTCACAAAGCCTGGACCTAACTCAATTTCAAACTTAGCGGCCACTAATACATACCTCTAGAGAAGACCGCCCGAATGCGAACAAGTCCCGTACCGCGTATTGGGTTCACCTCTTCAATAGTAAAAATAGAATCCCCGTAGACCGGGTCATCAAACCGAACCTTGTCGGTAAGCATGATGCGATCAGCAGGGATTGTTCCAGCTTCTGGGACATCAGCAACGAGCAGAGTTCTTTCAGAAGCCCTTACCTCCAGTTGCGTTGGATCTCGCTCCCCATCCCATTCATTAGGCATGAACATCGTGGCACTCAATCCCGTCAGACCAGCTACTGGGTTCCAAGTGGCTGGTATGCCTAAAGCGTTGTCGGCAAGAGAGCCGCCATCTTTAGACAACCTGACAATGCTAACAGTCCTCGGAACCCCATGAGTTGGTTGTTCAACCAGCTCGCTGGCAACCCGAGAGGCCTGCCGCACTAACTCCTGCGAGTATTGAGTACCTGACAGCCCTAACCAGTTATGCAATCCCGTTCGTGTTTCAGCCATATTACCAGCCTATCAAATCCAACAAATCAAAACGAAGATATTTTCAATCTACCATTTCATTGTAAACCAGTTTACTCTCAATGTTTACCCATCAACAGAAAAGAGGACGAATGGCGACATATTGGAGAGTGGATGGACTGTGGGGATGCGAAAGACATCTCGTATCGAAGTTCCCGGCAAATCTTAAGAGGTGCTACTATTCAGACTGTAAAAACGTGTGCAGGGGGAGACCGTGCCTATCTAAGCGTGTCGATTTATCTTGCGCCCTTGAGTCTTGCAATAATACAAAAAGGGGCGCTTCTAAGTACTGCTCTGATGAGTGCCGAAAGAAGTTCGCCCGTAAAAGATACGTTGAAAGGCTGAAGAAGAAAAATGGCGTACAATACTGAACAGGTAGAGAGCGGAAACCTAACCGAGTGGATGCTCGAAAAGATGGTGTCCCTTTGGCAATCTGAAAACGGATTGACGGTAGACGGACAGTGTGGACCCAAAACGCAAGCCGCTTTGTATGATTCCCGAGAAATGGAGATGGAGCACGATTGCTCAGATCTAGCGGCTCGCACCCTAGAGATTGCTCGTTCTCTCATCGGCAAAGGAGAAGAGGGAGGAAACAACTCTGGTGAGTTTGTCGAAATGCTGCTTGGCAAAGAGTATGACGGAGACGATGATGACGATGGCGCTTGGTGTGCAGCTTTTGTTTCTCACTGTATTTCACAGGCGTCAGCCGGAAACCCACCGTTCACTATGTCTTTCGGCGCGAAGGCCATCTTCAAGAATGCGGGCAACTACGGAACCAAAAGCATGGACCCAAAGGTTGGCGACATCATCTGCTGGGACCGAGGGAAGCTTAATGCTGACGGCAGCAAAAGCTGGCAAGGTCACGTCGGGTTTGTCGAAAGCATTGATGGCGACATCATTACCACCATTGAAGGAAACAAAGGGCGGTACCCCTCCAAGGTGAAGAGATTCAAATACGAGCTCAGTAATGAGTCTAGGCTTGAGGGCTTTGCCTCATTCTAGAGGTGCTTCGTAAATCCCGACTTCTTATAGAGGGACGTTAAGTGTTCCGCCCACCTGTCTGCAATTATTGACCAGTCAAAGTTGAGTGCGGTCTGCCTTCCCTCTGAACCCATTCTTTCTACAAGCTCAGGATTCTCGACCAGTTCATACAGATGCCCGAGCAGGTCCTCATCAGTATTAGCAATGAAACAGTTCTCTCCGTGTCTGCCATACTCATGGACGCCCATGTTGTCGGTAGACACCACAGCGCAACCCGAAGCCATGCCTTCAAGCCCAGGCAAGCCGAACCCCTGAAAGTCTGAAGGCTCTAGCACGATAGAGGCATCTCTCATTATCTGTGCGACCTTATCTTGCGAAACCTTCCCATGATGGGTGTCCGAAAAAGAGCAAGGCTCCCCAAAGGTTTCCAAAGAAACCTGCTCCCCATACCGCTCTCTCAGATTTACATAGAGCCGCTGCAATCTTTTAGCACCGCGCCTTGGAGTGCTTGGTCTGTGCATCGCGACAATCTTGACTCGGCTTTCTCGAAAGGGTCCTGGGTAAAACTTATGGCAATCAACCCCCACTGGAATATGAGTAAACGAGCTAATCCCCAAGTCCTCTTGAGCAGACTCACCAACCCACCGAGCATTTACAATTCGGTTAGGTATCGTTGGATAGGTGTCGATTGATCCCTGGCGCAATGAAACGGTTCCGTTTGGCTCAAGAAACATATCCTCCCTGTCCTGCCAAAAGGCGAGAGGGATAATCTTGGCCCCAGAGTCAGCAATGCTCTTAACAACCTCTCCTGAGAACCAATGTGTAGCCACCACAATGGATTCATCTTCGTTCGGTCCACATCCTACTGAGCGCAACGCTGCTGCATTGTTGTGCTTTAATGGTCCAGAAAGGAACTTAAAATCGTGAGGCTGGTTTAAAACGTAGTCTATGCTCGCGCAAAAGCCTCGCTTCGTTAATTCGTTCACTAGCCTTACAACACAATAAACTCCACCATATGGACCAATATTAAAACAGACGAACCTTACAGGTATTCCATGAGGACCCATAGATGACGCTACGCTGCGAACAGGATCGAGCCTCTTATCCCATAGCCGCATCTTAACTACTTCGCGCATGTATAAGGGTCGCCACCTCTTCATGAAGGTGCGGGCACCGTCCCTTTCCCGCTCAGACGCACGCTCCATTGTTCCATGAGATTCGTGATAGACGTATACGTCGTCGGCAACTATGCAGCGTTTGCCGTCCTTCCGTGCAAGCGCCCATAGCTCGCACTCCTCTCCATAGCCTGTTCCGTAGATGTCTGCATTGAATGGTCCGTGGGTATTCCAAAGGGACCGCTCAATCAGCAAACAGTTCCCCACGTTGGTAACTGCATCTGGATAAGATGGCGGAACCATAGATGCTGCTATGGCTGCAGTAACATAAGACACGCCACCGCCAAGTCGGCGCATCCCGTGCGCCTTCTCCATAGACATCGGCAAGCTGATTAAAGCCTGCTGATTGCACAACGGGTTAACAAGGGCGGCATTGTTGCGCAACGCTGCGCGGACCATGCCCGACAGCCAGCCTCTTGTGACCAAGATATCGCTATTGCAAGACGCCACATAGTCAGCACCGTCTTTAAATGCCTGCGTAATACCCTTGTTTGCGCTGTATAAATAACCCTGGTTGGGATGGTTCAGTACAACCCACCCATTCTGTTCAGCAATAGACCTTATGAGTTCACTGCTATAATCGTCAGATCCATCGTTTACGATGTAAACGTTAGCGAGATTGGGATAGTTGGTTTCCTCAGCTATAGATTCGAGGCAATCAACAAACCTGTCTGGCTTATTATATATTGGAATGACGACAGCGACAGAGGGAGGACTGAACTCCAGCGGCTCAAAGTTGGGCCACTGAACCTCCCCTGGTTGAGATGACCATCCCATCCAGGGCCTGTCCTCAAACACCTGTCGCACCCAAACGGCAGACGGGTCTCTATCTAGGCTTGGTGACAGAATAACGTCGGGAGAGTCATGCTGTGAGTGGTTTACTGGACAGGACTCGCGATATGCCTCTGGTGCCTCCACCACAACCTTAACGGCAGAAGGCTTTGATGCACCCCGAACTCTTCGCAGTTTCGCGGCACCCGATGCCTCCGCGCTGATAACGTCAAGACCTCGATAACTTTCATCTAGCCTTAGCTGTGAAAACTTCCTAGCTGAAGAAAACCCCGCTTTTAGATCTCCCCTGAGCTCCCTAAGCAGGTCTGCTCTGACATAATCTCCGCGCATGACTGCGGAAAACTGTCCCGTAAGAGGTCTGTCGGAATCGTATTGTCGGTAGTAATCCTCTATGGCCATGATCGCCCAGGCATCAGGACAGGTAAGTAAGATTCAAACCGCTTTCTCATCCTGTCCGCCATGATCAAGTGGTGGCTGCCCGCATTGGTTCGCATGCTTACGCCGCCATTAGAGTTTACAGAAGTAAGCGCACCCCTGCCCACGGCAAGCGCCTCATGAAGAACGCACTGTGCGTATGCGTAGTAAGGCTGAACGTGAATATCTTTAATATCGGTGACGGTGGCGTACCGCTCCTTTCGGAACAAGAAGTACACGTCGCTTGGAGTGCCAGAGGGAATTGGATCTAAATAGATCATGGTCCCATTCATGACGTGAGCGCCATCACCAAAAAGCCGATAGAAATATTCTGCGTTCTGGTAGAAGCCCGCCACAATAGACGGCTCATATACTCGTCGAGTGCCATACTCATCGATAGCCTCAGAAAGAACAAACCGATTGATTAAGCTCTCGACGTTGTCTGGGTACGCATAATTACAGTCCGTAGGATAGAACACCTTTGTGATGCCATATCCTGTAGCAGGCAGCGGCTCATATTCCTGCTGCCCACTCACTGTGGCAAAGCTCCCTACGCCCTGCAAAGCAAATTGCTGGTTAACCTCTCTGAGAGCTTGGTCAAGACAATCGTCTAGTAGATCATCAGAAATTAATGCAGTGTCCTCTTGGTGTCCAACGGACCGTCTGAGAAAAGCACGCTGCTCTGCTTGGCTGGGAATCATGTTACACCGTCACTAGAGTCCGAGCGGTAACACCGAGCATCTCGCGCTCCTCTCTATCCTTCTCGCTTATCATATAGTTGCCGTAACTCGCCACGTCGGGTCTCGTATCGAACTCGGTGATAAATCGATGGATACCCTCTTTTGTACGCAACACTTTAGCGATAAAATGCTGCGCCTGACTAACACTATGATAAATCTTTCTACCGAAGATTTCCAAACCTTCCTCAGGCGCATAAGTATCAGTGCCAAAGGTCATGCCGTTTTGTGTGGTGAAGCTCTGCTTCTTGTAACCCTTCGGCTTCTTCTCAGGCATGATGTGCCAAACAAGAGCGGGCCGCACGTTCTTATTGTTGATACGCTTCGCCTGTGTAACTCGCTTGGCGTAATCAACAGGAAGATCAGGGGTCACGCCCAAAGGCTCCACCGAAACGTACTTAAACCCTCTGGCTACAGGAACCTGAATCTTTGAGTATTTCTTCATGGTTAGGGCAACCAACTGTACGCTGCCTGCCTCTATTCTAGTCTGCTCATCCATCGCAGCCTTCAACTCTTTAGCTGAAACGGCAGGAGAAACAACACCCTCTTCGTTCTTCGTATTAGTGGCCATATCTACCTCTCTAAAATTGCTACGACGCCGCTTCCACTAGCTTTGTCAGTTATACTTTTTCTTTGAAACCCTCTTGCGCGACCTTTTCTCATTGCCGACAGAACGTGCATTCTTCGGTCATGGAAACCCAGCTTCTCGTACTCGTCATCAGACAGCCCGAACTTCTCGTGCTTAGACTTGAGGATATCGACTTCAAGCTTATGACGCCCAAACTCTTCCTCAATCTCACCGACGCCACCTAGCGCCCCACGATATACCGGTATAATCACACAATATTTATCGTCTTCTCCCCCAAAAAGCGAGGCATCTATTGGTCCGCTCTGGCTTGGGTGGGCACTCTGCCTCTCGTAAACAACCGAATCTCCTACCGAAACGCCATCTGGAACCCTAGAGCCTAAAGCGATTACAGTACCCGTAAGAAACCTGCCAGGAGGTTTACCGTTTGCGATGTGTATTGATCCCACCCTGTGGTTCTCCTTTTGTACATCTGGAACCACAACGACGTAATGACCAAGAACTCGACCTCTCACAAGCTAACCCTCTTCGACCTGAGCAAACTTACAGTAATAACAAACGAAACCTGCTGGCGTTAAACTCATCTGAGTCTTACACTTCGGACAATCTCTATTCACTTCTTTAAGAACAGGCTTTTGCCAAGACTTCACCCTGCTCTTAAACCAGCGGGGGCTAGTCATAAAGCCTCTCAATGAGTTGTTCTCGATTTTCGTTCAGTCGCTTCAAAGCGTTCTCCATCTTCTTGACGCGACTCTCAATCTTATTAATCTCATATTCAATGATGACCCTCTGGTCGTCGGTAGGACTCTCAGCAACAAGCGCTTCCTTTTGAGCAGCCTCAAGCTCAGCCACTCGCTCTCTAGCAAACTCTAACGATTCCGCAAAAGCTTCTGATGCGTCTTGATCACCTCGCATCATTCTGCCACCCGGCTGAGAGAAGAGAAACCACTGCTCTAAGTCTGGAAGCATTTGTTCGACAAAGTCAGATGCGTCTTCGTTATCGTAATCAAACTCAGCGACATCTTTACACTGGGCAAGAGCCTCAACGACCTCATGCTCGTACAGTTCACCGTAAGACTCGATCATCAAAGGAATCTCGCAGACAAGCCACTTCGCCCTGCTTATCATTCTTTCCTTATTAAAGACGCCTCTCTCTGCCCGATAGTCTCGATAAACGTCATCTTCAATGTGAGCACGCCCTTCGTTATCGACAGCAAGTCGAGAAAGCAAAGGTCCCACCACTAATGCTTGAATCGTAGAACCAACGTTTGGACCAAACCAGTCTCTGAACTCCTGATACAGTCTGCTCGTCTCGGGATCTGGAGGTGTTTCGATTTCGTCTCCACCATTGGGACCTGTAGCAGCGTCGAGCAAGTACAATATATCATGTACACATCGAACACACAGTTCGCTTACAGCGACTCTTGCGTGTTCTTGATTATCAAAAGTCCTAACTCTAGTCAGATTCGACATTGGCGTCCCCTAAGATGTGCCGTGATATTGCTCTACCAGTAAGAAGACTCGCTCTGACTGCTGCACTAAAATTGCAGTCGTATTCATCAGCCAGATCCTCTAATTGGTCAAAGATGTCCTCAGAGAAGTAAGCTGTGACCCTGCCATCATTATCATCTAAGGTTTCGTCTGGTTTCGATATTAATGGAGGATTTTTCAAAGCAAGTCTTACATAGTAAGATATTTGCCATGATAGTTTCCGACAGGAAGATTTAGCATCAGAGACAAGGGTATCCCTTAGGGATCTCCCGAGCTCAATGTTAATCTTTACTTTGTCAGAGCGAGTCATGGTCAAGAACATATACTTTCAGCCGATAGGCATCAAGCACATTATTGCCCCTTGAGCAGCTCCTCCATCTCGTTCTCAAGATTAGAGCCGACGAAACGCTCTCCATCGACGTAACACACGCCATCGTCTATAGGTATGAGATGCATGGAAACCTCGTCGCCGTGCTTGTAAACAATGCCCATCCCATGTTGCCAATCAACAGGCTTTCCCGCGAACGCGGGCACAATACTTATTTCCGTATCAATCCTGCAAAAGCACCCAGGCGACATAGCGTTTACTGTTTTGAATCCTCCCTGCGCTGGGATCCTTCTACTTGCAAACTCTCTTCTGTGGATGTGTCCGACGATTTCGTGTGAGGTGGTTCCGCTGTTGAGCATGGCTGTGACAGTTTGTCCTCCCTTGGTTCGCACGGTACTGCCGTGATGACATCGGACGAGATTGTCAAAGAGCCAATATGCGCTGCCATAAGGTTCAACATAGTCAACTGCGAGGTCGTCAAGGCTGAGAAGGTTGGGAATTGAGAGGAGAGGGTGTTCTGCCTCTTTTCCAACAGGTCTGAGGTCAACTGCTTCTTCGAGTCTGTCTGTGAGGGCTTTTCGGATTCTGATCTCATGATTACCTTCTAAATAGGTGATTCTATGATCACCCGACATTCTTAACGACTGGAGGAACCAATGTAGCTCCATCAGACTAGGTTGAGTAGTATATTTTAAATCAGGGGGCGTTGAGTACTTAGTACTCCAAGGTGCTAGATCAAGCATGTCGCCAAGCAAGACAACCTCATCGGGCTTCAAGAAATCACACACTTGAATAGCTAGATCGATACACCTTCTATCGTGCATGGGAATCAGCCTGCCATTGTGCCTGCGGAACCCGTGCTGCGAGTCTGGGATGATGAGCGCCACTTGGTCTGGAGCCTGCCGAGGTGGCGGCTGTCGCTTATATACCTTAACGGGGGATATCTTGGTGCTAAAAAATTCAGGTCTTCGCTCAAGCCACGCTTTTACTTGAAACAACTCTGTGGTCCCGTCTTTGGCAACAGCATCCCATTTGTTAACCAAGTATTTGGTGACGATCCATTTATCACCTGTCACGCCTGCAGCAGACAGAAGATCGTCCAAGGTGCGAATGCCTCTTCCCGTTATCTCTCGAACCCCATCCTTGGTTTCGTCGATAACTTCACTTCTTCTGTTGCCTGCTTGCTTTGGCGGAGATTCATCAGTAAATTCAGGATCATCTCGATACAGCTTGTGGGCCATCATGATTCTGGATCGTGCGAAATGGTAGGTAACGCCGTGCTTCTTAACGAAGCCCCGTATCGAGCCAATTTTTAAATACTCTGCGTAAAGCTCTCTTAGATTCTTATCGCTAAAGGTCCTGGGATCCTCTTCATCAGAATACATAACCGTCCCATCTTATACTTAGTACTTTTATTATATTTTACCTGAAGGACACCTACACTTCTACACATCAGGAGATTACGTGAATCAACGCTACTTGAGAACGCCCCGCAAAGATCTAGATATCGTAGAGACGCTCACCTTGAAATGTTCAGCCATCCTCCGCAGAGTTTGCCCGTCTTCCCTAAGCATTAGGATTCTGCGTCTTTCAAAATCGCTAAGCCTCGCCGCTCGCTTGCTGGCGTAATAATATAAGGTAACGAAATGCTCGTCGTCTTCTTCAGGGTGCTTTCTCATCGGAATGAGGTGAGCAGGATTGCAGCACAGCTTATTACGACATCGATGACGAATTGTATGATAGGCGGGCACCGCACCATAACTAAGTATGAATGCAAGGCGATGGGCCTCTCTAACAATCTCGTTGCCAGAGACAAGCTTTCGCGAAACCCCAAAGCCCGAGATGATATCGATGTCACCTTTCCAGTTCCAACACTCATGTGGTTCGCCAACGTCAACGTTGCGCCAAAATGGAACTTTGCGGATATCCTTATCCATCACTGCATCGATAAGCTCTCGGATCATTACTGTATCGGAGCCGCTTCAAGAAGCTTGTTCTTCCGATACCTTGAAGGACCACCTGAACCCTTTCTACCTTGCGGGTTGTATATGCGAGCATAATGACCGCTTGACCTTTTGAGGCTAGTGACTTCTCCGCTTTTTTCAACCTTGTAGTCTTTCTTATTATAGCTTATGGGGAGGCCCATTGGTCCTGTCGGGGTCCCAGGCTTTTTCGGAGTAATCTTAGGCATTTTCTTTATTGGGTGTGTTTTAGCAGACAAGTTCAAGATCCTCTGGCTTGGCACTTCTTATTATTGATTCAGCCTCCTCAATAGATGCTGCTGGCTTACCATTAAGCATAAATGCTACTTCCATCTTACTCTGCTCGCTGCTGCTCTCGATTAAGAGTTCAGCGGAAGACTTCTTAGCCTTTGGTTTGGATCGAGACTTCTTTGCCTGCCTCTTAACCTTCTCCTTGTGCGGCTCTGCCTGCTTCTGCACTTTAGCAGATGTACTCTTGATATTAGTTGGAACAAGAGTCTCTGACTCTGTTTTCATTTCTCCAACGGTCACATCTTTGCCAGATAAAGGTCTAGGTCCAGACTTCTTCTTAGGTGCAGCCTTCTTACGAGTCTTAGGCTTAGGCGCAGGTTTAGGCTTCTCAACCTCCACCTTAGCTTCAGGTTTCTTGATTACCTTTGGCTTTTGAGGCTTTCCTGTAATCCGCTCGTAGGCTAGAGCCATGCCTAAGAATCTAGCGATGTTCAGATTGTGCAATTCTTCAGGCGTAAAGTCCTTCTCATCGATTCCGAATATCACCAATTCTTTGAAATGAGCTTTTGCTTCTTCAAGAAAAGCCATTTCCTCTTTGTCCTTAGGACCCCCCCACCAAATCAAAACATCAAACGGACCCCCCTTAAAAATATTGGAGGTCATCTCTTTGCCATACCTGAGCTCAAGATTCGTTCTGCCGTTGAAGTTAAGTCGATTTCGATCAAAGCTATCCATGCTACGTGAGTGGATAATTAATCGGGGAGAGGTTAAGAACCGATTCGAGAGTCCGAGGTTGACGCCATCAAAGTCTAAATAGAATACAGACTTTTTGTTGATGTCATGAACCTCAGGACACTTAGAGTATAACGCACGATAAAGACCAAGCTCTCTGCCTGTCGTATGAAGAAGTCCCATATTTGCTCCTTGTGTTAGAAACAATATATACGACAAAGCATTGGTTTGATAGAGCTTTATAGAACAGTGGGCAGGTCCAACCACTCTTCGTTATCAAGGTACCATTTGACCGTCTTGATCAAGCTATCCTCGAAAGAGACTGGCGCTTCCCAACCCCACTCCTTCATCTTCGTTCCATCAAGAGCATACCTAAGATCGTGCCCAGGCCTAGATGTGTGAGCATCAACAAGATAGTCATTTGGGATTGCGTCCATGATGTCGCCAATCATTTGAACCAGCTCGCTGTTAGACATTTCCACATCTCCTACGACATTAAGTCGTAAGGGCCTGTCATCATGTGGGTCTCGTCTCCCAGGTGCAGGGTATTGCGGAATCTCGCGC
>MDTB01147540.1_pt1 | contig 13922 bp, 13 predicted proteins | sample 811161 | NCBI WGS metagenome assembly MDTB01 (sample SAMN05326650, study PRJNA326480) | marine metagenome | isolation source: seawater | place: Mediterranean Sea | collected 2009
CCAATTTTAACTTCTTTAAAGCCAAAGTTTCCTCCTCTTTTAATTATTTGTTCTAACGCTGGTATTAAAGCTTCACCTCCATCAATTCCAAATCTTTTTGTTCCTACAAATTTTACAGCTAAAAATTTTTCAAATCCTTCTGCCTGTATCAACTTATTTAAGATCGCTTTTTTTCCATTAGAGGTAAACTTTAATTGATTTTCTTCTTTTTCCATTCTTTCTCTGAACCAGTTCTTTTCAACTGGATCTGTTATGTGCATATATTCAACGCCAATACTTGAACAATATATTTTTCTAAAAAATGTAAGAATTTGATTTATAGTTGAATATTTTTTTTCCATATATGCATCTAAGTAAATTTTTTTATTGTAGTCTTCTTTTTTAAAACCATGATCAGCAGGATGTAAATCTTCAAGATATTTTCTTTCCATCATTCCTAGGGGGTCTAGATTTGCTATAAGATGTCCTCTTATTCTATATGCTCTAATTAAAGCTATAGCTTTTACAGATTGTTTTTTTTCTTTTTCGCTGTCTTTTTCAGCGATTATATTTTCTTTAATTTCCTTCTTTAAAATAGTATTTATTTTTCTTTTTTTTAAAGGAGACCAGCTTGGTCCTTTTAAATTCTTTGAAATAATCTCCTGGTTATCTTGAAGTCCATCAAAAAAAGATTTCCAATCTTCGGATAGGCTTTCAGGATTTTTTAAATAATCTAAATAAAACTCTTCAATAAAAGTGGTATTGCTTCCCTCTAGAAAAGAAGTTTTTTTATAAGTGTTATTATTTTTTAAGGAAGACATTATATAAATTTATTTTAACACAGATTACCAAAAATTAAATATTAAGTTTATTATATAATGTCTTACCAATATCTGCTGGAGATTTTGAAATAATAATTCCGGCTGATTTCATCGCTTCAATTTTGCCTTCTGCACTCCCTTTTCCTCCTGAAATTATAGCTCCTGCATGACCCATTCTTCTTCCAGGTGGAGCGGTTAAACCTGCTATAAAACCAATCACAGGTTTCTTTATTTTTGATCTTTTTAGAAAATCAGACGCTTCTTCTTCTGCGGAACCTCCTATTTCTCCTATCATCACTATTGACTCAGTTTTAGGATCATTCAAAAAAAGTTCTAAACAATCAATAAAGTCTGTACCATTTATAGGATCTCCGCCAATTCCTATGCAAGTCGACTGTCCCATTCCATTAGCTGTAGTTTGAGCAACAGCTTCATAGGTAAGTGTTCCCGATCTAGAAACTATTCCAACTGTTCCTTTTTTATGAATGCTCCCAGGCATAATTCCAATTTTACATTCCTCAGGTGTTATTATTCCTGGGCAATTTGGGCCTATTAGTCTACTTTTATTTTTTTTTAAAACCTGTTTAACTTTAATCATGTCTACTATTGGAATACCTTCTGTTATACAAACTATTAGTTCAATTTTTGATTCAATTGCTTCAATTATAGCTGAAGCAGCGAATTTAGGAGGAACATAAATCATAGTAGCATTAGCCCCGGTCTTTTTTTTAGCTTCTTCAACAGTATTGAATACTGGTAAGTTTAAGTGTTTTTGTCCACCTTTTTTAGGAGTGACACCTCCAACCAATTGAGTTCCATAATTTATAGCTTGCTCAGAATGAAAAGTTCCATGAGTTCCAGTAAAACCTTGGCAAATTAATTTAGTTTTTTTATCAATTAAAATTGACATGTTTATTCTACAGCCTCAACAATTTTTTTTGCAGCATCATTAAGATCTGAAGCTGATAAAATTTTTAATCCCGATTTATTCAAAATTTGTTTTCCTTCCTCAAAATTTGTTCCTGCTAATCTTACAACTAATGGAACATCTAAATTTGTTTCTTTAGCAGCATCTACTACTCCTTGGGCTAATACATCACATCTCATAATTCCTCCAAAAATATTTATTAAAATCCCTTTTACATTTTTATCTGATAAGATTAGTTTAAATGCTGCAGCTACTTTTTCCTTTGAAGCACCACCTCCTACATCTAAAAAGTTGGCAGGTTCTTGACCGTACAATTTTATAATATCCATTGTTGCCATAGCTAGTCCGGCTCCATTAACCATGCATCCAATTGAACCGTTCAACTTAATGTATGATAAATCATGTTTGCTCGCCTGAATTTCTGTTGGTTCTTCTTCATCTAGATCTCTTAATGCTAAAATTTCTGGTCTTCTGAATAGAGCATTATCATCAAAATTCATTTTTGCATCTAAACAAATTAACTTATTACTTTTTGTTATAATTAGAGGATTTATTTCTATTAATGAAGCGTCTTTCTCTATTAATATTCTAAATAAAGCATTTATTATTTTTTTTCCTTCAGTTATTTGATCTTTTTCTAAATTAAAAGGCTTCAAAATCTTCAGAATAGAGACGTCATCAATATTAGAATTAAAATCTACTTTGGTTGTATTTATTTTTTCAGGGTTGTCAGTAGCAACTTTTTCAATATCCATACCTCCTTCGGTACTACTTATAAAAGCAATTTTTGAACTTTCTCTATCAATCAAACACGATAGATAAAATTCTTTTAAAATATCTGAAGCCTCTTCAATATAAATCTTTTTAACTTTTTTTCCTTCTGGGCCAGTTTGATGGGTTATCAAAACCTTACCAAACATTTTTTTGGACTCTTCTGTTAAATTATCTAAATCTTTTATTAATTTGACTCCCCCTGCTTTTCCTCTGCCTCCAGCGTGAATTTGAGCTTTAACAACAAATTGTTTGCTTTTTAATCCTTTAATCTTTTCATCAATTTCTCCTTCTGTAAATATTGCAACCCCATTTGAAACAGGTGCTCCATATTCTTTTAATATTTCTTTAGCTTGATATTCGTGAATGTTCATTGATATTTCCCATTTATATAAAATCTATCTTCCCAGGTAGTAAAAGGAAATTTATAAGTGCTTTTTAATATAAAATCATTATTTATCAAGTAATCATGTATCTTACTTGGTTGATAATTTAAAAAGATTTCATCATTATGAAACTCTATGAGAATATACCTTACTTTTTTTATTTCATTGTTAAGTCCCTTTAAAACTTGAAGCTCGTGACCCTCGGTGTCTATTTTTAACAAATCTATATTATTGATCTTTTTAGACTTTAATAAATCAACAAGTTTTTGAGTTCTGACTTTTTCTTTTTTAAAAATCATTTTTTTTGAGGTTGTACTAAAAAGTTTAGCTTTTAGTTTTAAATAACTATTTTTTACATCAATTTTACTCAGCGAAGAAGTAAGATCGTGTTGATTTATATTCAAAGTTTGTATGGATTTCTTATTTGATAATGCATAATTGAAGATATGGATATTTTTTTTCTTTTTATATTTTTTCTTTAAAAATTTAAAAATATGTTTCTGAGGTTCAAATAAATAACTTTTACAGTTTTTAAAATTATTTAGTATTAAATCAGTATAGGTGCCTTTGTGTGATCCAATATCTAAAAATACTTTTATATTAAAATTTTGATTTTTAATAAAATTGATTATTCTTCTTTGATGATAATATTTATCTATTAAATCAAAAAATAAAATTGCAATTAATTTTAGAATTTTCATTTTAAATCTTTACAATTTTTATTTAAGATAAATTCTATAAGATAACTATTAGTTTGTTTTTGTTCAAAACAATCTTTATTTAAATAATTTAAGACAATATCTTTTTCTATATCTTTAGAAACGAAAATAACTTCAATATGATTATTTTTTAGGATGTTAATAAAAAAATTTTTATAATTAGAAAAGAATTTATTACCAGGCAGAGGAAATCCAGTACCGTCCATTGGATACCATCTATTAGGTGCCTTAGTGCTTTCATTTAAAATTATTGACAAAAAAGCATAATTTGAGATTACTACCTTTCTTCTTTTATCTTTTTTTAAATACGCCTGAGTTTTAATGATATTGTTAATTTCTTTTAGGTTTTTTTCCTTATCAGAACTATTGGGTGTTATCCAGTTAAGTCCTGAAAACTTTTTATGAATAATTTTAGCATCAACTACATTTTTAAAATCCACATAATTTAATTCATGAAACTTTCTTTCTAGGTTAAATCTTTGATGATATTTAATTGTAGAAAAAATAGTAATACCAATCAGAAGATATGTTAAAATTTTTTTCAATCTATGACTTAAAGATTTTATCTCTATGTGTGAAAGAGCTGCAAGCAGTGGTATTAGAAAAAATATAAAATTTTGATTTTTTGTTAAAATTTGATGAGAGATTAAAGTAATTACAGAAAAAACAAAAATTAGAAATACGGTAAAGTTAAATTGTTGATAATACTTTTTAAAATTAATAATCTTTTTTATATTAATAACTAAATATGGAAGGAAAACTAAATGGACAAATTTATATTTTATAAAGAAATTTTCAAAATTAATTTTATAAGTACTAAATCTACTATCACCAATTGATAAAGGATATAATAAATATTGGTCAAGAAATTGGTTAATATTCACTTTGTTTAAGAAAAATATAAATAGGACTAAAATAATAAATGAAAAAGAAGAAGAAATTAATAAAGTAATTATCTTTAAATTTTTTTTACCTTTAAGTAAAAAAAAATTTAAAAGTATTATAAAAGTAACAAAAATAATAAAATATGCAGAAGGTACTTGTTTTGATAGAAAAGCAAAACCAAAGATAAAAGGAATTAATATCCAGAATATGTTTTCTTCTTTTTTATAAGCAAAAATTAAACAATAAGTTCCAATTATAGATAGAAAAGCAGAATGATGATCCACAAATGGTGAGCCGCTAGATGGATAGGCAAGAATAGATAAGCAAACTGTATAAAAAAAACTATTGTAAGAGCTTAATTTCAACTCTTTTAATAAAAGAAATGTTGAAATTGCAAATATTGCATTAATAAAAGAGGCGTGAAAAATATAGACTTGCCAATTTGTACCAAGAATCAGAAAAAGTAACGCTTGAAAATAGTCGATAAAGGCTCCAGATACTGTCCAAAAATCTTTAAAGGGAAATTCTCCATTTAGAACACGATATCCGGTATCAAAAAATGCAAAACTATCAACAGGAAATACTCCTCTATTTCCTGAAAATTGGTTTACAATTAATGAAATAAATAAAATTATTATTAAAAGTATTTTATCACTTAGTAGACTCTTTATTTTAAACATTTATTAATAGTTTAGTAAAATTCTTACTAATATTTTTAATTTAAATCTTTATCTATTTTCTTAGCAGCTTCAAACAAATCTTTAACTGAATTTATTGAATTTTCAAAATTTTTTCTTTCTTCTGTATCTAAATCTAACTCTATAATTTTTTCAACACCTTTAGATCCAATGATTGCTGGGACACCTGCATATAAATCTTTTATCCCATACTCTCCGTTTAGATAAACCGCACAAGGTAACTCTTTTTTCTTATCACTAAGATAAGACTCAGCCATTTCAACTCCTGAAGCAGCTGGAGCGTAAAATGCAGACCCTTTTTCTAAGTACTTAACAATTTCAGCCCCACCTTTTTTTGTTCTATCTATTATTTGATCTAATCTATCTTTTTTTATTTTTCCTTCCTTAACTAATTCTTTTAAAAGCTTACCATCAACTTTTGTATGATTTACCATAGCAACCATACTATCTCCGTGCCCTCCTAAAACTAAAGATTTTATTTTAGTAACAGAAACCTTTAACTCTTGAGATAAAAAATATATGAATCGTGAGGAGTCCAATATACCTGCCATCCCAACAACTTTATTTTTAGGAAGTCCTGAATATTTTTGTAAAGCCATGACAATTACATCTAGGGGGTTTGTTATACAGATAACAAAAGCATTAGGAGAATGTTCTTTTATTCCTAGTGCAACTTGTTTAATTATTTTTAAATTTATACCTAGAAGATCATCTCTTGTCATTCCTGGTTTTCTAGGAACTCCTGCTGTTACAATTATTACATCAGAATTTTTTGTATCTTTATAATCATTTGTACCTAAAAGATTTACATTAAAGCTGTTTACAGGAGAAGATTGAGCAATATCCAATGCTTTTCCTTTGGCTATACCTTCGGCAACATCAAATAAAACTACATTTGCTAAATCTTTTAAAGCTATTAAATGAGCTAAAGTTCCCCCTATTTGACCAGCTCCTATTAATGTTATTTTTTTTTTCATTTTATTTCATTGTTGGCATACTAAATTCTGACTCAGTTTTTGCCCCAGAAGGCCAACGAGAAGTCATTGTTTTTAATTTAGTATAAAATCGTACACCCTCCGGACCATGCATATGTTGATCACCAAATAAAGATCGTTTCCATCCTCCAAAACTATGAAATGCAACAGGTACAGGTATTGGTATATTTATTCCTACCATACCAATTTTTGCTTTATTTGAAAAAGTTCTTGCAGAATTACCATCTCTAGTAAATATACTAACTCCATTTCCAAACTCATGGTCATTAACTAATTGTAAGGCTTCGTCAAAGTTTTTAGCTCTTACTACTGATAGAACTGGACCAAATATTTCCTCTTTATATATTCTCATATCCTTTTTGACATTGTCGAATAGACAGCCGCCTATATAGTAACCACCTTCATATCCTTGAAGCTTCAAGTTTCTTCCGTCAACAACAAGTTTAGCTCCCTCTTTAACACCAAGATCTACGTATCCCCTAACTTTTTCCAAATGTTCTTTAGTGACTAGTGGTCCCATTTCAGATTTCTTATCCATGCCAGGCCCAACTTTTAGTGCTTCAACTTTTTTTGTTAAGCTACTCACAAGTTTATCTCCAATATTTCCTACCGCGACAGCAACAGATTGCGCCATACATCTTTCTCCAGCTGAACCATATGCTGCGCCCATCAACCCACTAACCGCTTGATCTAAATCACAGTCAGGCATTACAACACAATGATTTTTAGCCCCTCCAAGGGCCTGAACTCTTTTTTCATTTTTTGCAGAGTTTTCATAAATATATTTTGCTATTGGGGTTGAGCCAACAAAACTAACTGCTGCAATATCCTTATTAGTAATTATTGCATCCACAGTCTCTTTATCTCCATTAATTACATTAAACACTCCTTTAGGTAGACCAGCTTCTAAAAATAATTCTGCAAGTCTAATTGAGCAGGAAGGATCTTTTTCTGAAGGTTTTAAAACAAAAGTATTTCCACATGCTATTGCCATAGGAAACATCCACATTGGAACCATAGCTGGAAAGTTAAAAGGAGTAATTCCAGCACAAACTCCTAATGGTTGTCTTATAGACCAACTGTCGACATTTGTACCGACATTTTCAGTAAACTCTCCTTTTAACATCTGAGGTATTCCACAAGCATACTCCACAACTTCTAAACCTCTTGTTAATGATCCTTTAGCATCTTCAAAAACTTTTCCATGCTCTGAAACAATAATTTTTGTAAGTTCCTCAGAGTTTTTTTCTATTAGTTCTTTAAATTTAAAAATTATTCTTGCTCTTTGAAGAGGAGGTTTATTAGACCAAGACTGAAAGGCTTCTTTTGCAGAGTCAACTGCTTTATTCAAATCGGCAGAACTTCCCAATTTTACGTCTGCAGCATGCTCTCCAATAGCTGGGTTAAATACCTTTCCAGTTCTTTTTGAATTACCCGAAAATTTTTTACCATCTACAAAATGTTCAATTAATTTCATTACTTTTATTGATTAAATAAGCTTTTAAGTTGTTGCAAGCATTTTTTTTATAGATGCTATGGCTTTGGCTGGATTTAAACCTTTGGGACATGAATTAGTACAATTCATTATTGTATGACACCTATATAATTTTAATTCGTCTGCTACCTTCTTTAGTCTGGCTTTTCTTTCTTCATCTCTACTGTCTGTTATCCATCTATAAGCTTGTAATAAAACTGCTGGCCCTAAATATTTATCACCATTCCACCAATAACTTGGGCAGGATGTTGAACAGCAAGCACAAAGTATGCATTCATAATATCCATCTAATTTTGCCCTATCTTCTTGAGACTGTTGTATTTCAATCGAGGTTTTTTCTCCAGCTGTTGTTTTTAACCATGGTTCAACGGACTCGTATTGTTTATATAAAGTGCTGAGATCACCAACTAGATCTTTGACTACTTTTAAATGTGGTAAAGGATAAATATTTAAATCACCTTTGATATCAGAGTGAGATTTTATGCAAGATAAAGTATTTACTCCATCAACATTCATTGCACAAGAACCGCAAACGCCATGAGCACACGACCTTCTAAAAGTCAAAGTAGGGTCTATTTCATTTTTAATTTTAAAAAGAATATCTAAAACTTTGGGTCCACATTCTTTAATATTAATTTCAAATGTATCAATTCTAGGATTCTCGTTACTAGAAGGGTTCCATCTATAAACATTGACTTTTTTGATATTAGCTGGCTCTGATTTATCTTTATAATATTTGCCTTTTAAAACTTTTGAATTTTGTGGAAGGTTAAACTGAACCATTAATAAACTCTCTCTCTTGGAGGAAAATACTGAACGTCATTTGTTAATGTCTTTGAATGAACAGGTCTATAGTCTACTTTTACTTCATTTCCTTTTTGCCAGGCTAAAGTATGAGTCATATATTTTTTGTCATCTCTATTTTTGTAATCCTCTCTAGCATGAGCTCCTCTGCTTTCTTTTCTATGAAACGCAGAGTCTATTGTGGTCATTGCCTGCCTTATAAGGTTATCAAATTCCAAAGTCTCAACAAGATCTGTATTAAATAATAATGACTTATCTGAAACTGAAATATCTTGCATACCTTCAAAAGGTTTTCTTATCTGGTCCATTCCTTCCTTTAAGGTTTTTTCTGTTCTAAAAACTGCACATTTAGATTGCATAGTTTTTTGCATTGCTAATCTTAGTTCAGATGTTTTGGTAGATCCGCTTGAATTACGAAGTTTATCAAATCGATCTAGACATTTATCTGTTTCGCTTTGAGATAATTCTTCGTGTGGAGTTCCAGGTTTTATAAGTTCTGCTGCTCTGTTAGCAGCAGATTTTCCAAAAACTACAAGATCGATTAAAGAATTTGATCCCAACCTGTTAGCGCCATGAACTGAAACGCATGCGGCTTCTCCTATTGCCATTAATCCTTGTACAGTAGACTCCTTACCGTTTAAAGTTAATACTTCGGCTTTATAATTGGTTGGAATTCCACCCATATTATAATGAACAGTGGGAACAACTGGTATTGGATCCTTTCTAACATCAACTTCGCAAAATGTTTTAGCAGACTCTGCTATTCCGGGTAATCTTTCTTCTATAACTTTTGGGTCCAAATGATCAAGATGAAGATTCACGTAGTCTTTATTTCTTCCAACTCCTCTGCCTTCATTAATCTCAACCGCTATTGATCTGCTAACTACATCTCTTGATGCTAAATCTTTTGCTTTTGGAGCATATTTCTCCATGAATCTTTCTCCTTTTGAATTTAAAAGAAAACCACCTTCCCCTCTAACACCTTCTGATATTAAAGTACCAACTCCATAAATTCCTGTAGGATGAAATTGAACAAATTCCATGTCTTGTAATGGAAGTCCTGCTCTCAAAGCCATACCATTGCCATCTCCAGTGCAAGTATGTGCAGATGTTGCTGTATAATAAACTTTACCGTAACCACCAGTTGCAAGTATAGTTATATGTGATCTAAATCTATGAATAGTTCCATCATTTAAATTCCAAGCTATTAAACCTTTGCACTCTCCATTTTTCATTAGGAGATCTAATGCAAAATACTCTATAAAAAATTCTGTATTATGTTTAAGAGCTTGCCCATATAGAGTGTGTAGAATTGCATGTCCCGTTCTATCAGCGGCCGCGCAAGTTCTTTGTACTGGGTCATTTCCATAATTTTTAGTCATACCTCCAAAAGCACGTTGATAAATTTTTCCATCTTTTGTTCTGCTAAATGGAACACCGTATTTTTCTAATTCGATAACAGCTTTTGGAGCTTCTTTACAAAGATGTTCGATGGCATCTTGATCTCCTAACCAATCAGATCCTTTAACAGTATCATACATATGCCATCGCCAATCATCCTCGCCCATATTTCCTAGTGCAGCCGATATTCCTCCTTGCGCTGCAGATGTGTGGCTTCTAGTGGGGAAAACTTTTGATATACAAGCTGTTTTTAATCCAGCCTCACTAAGGCCTACTGCTGCTCTTAAACCCGATCCTCCGGCACCCAAAACAACTACATCATATTTATGATCTATAATTTTATATTTACTCATATCCCTAAATTAGAAATTATAACTATTGTTATCAATGGTATTATTGTAGCAAAAAAATAAAGTAACTTATTAGCGATATTCTTTAGCTTTTTGTTATGAATATAGTCCTCAAATATTTCACTTGTGCTCAATGTATAGTAAAAAAAGCCCACAATAATTAAAATACAGGTTAAAAATTGAGATGAGCTAGTACTAAAAAAAATTAGAACTTCTTGAAAGCTCTTATCATAAATTACAACTAGATTGGTTATAAACCAAAGTAACAATGGAATTAAGATCATTGAACTTAGCTTTAATAACATCCATTTTTTTGTAGCATTTACCATTTAAAGTATTTGTCTCCCAAAAAAGTAAATTAGCACTGTTAATATGAAAGAGCCAATAATGACAATTAAACCAGTTATTTTCGAAGTGGTTAATTCAAAACCATAGCCAAAATCCCAAAACAATTGTCTGATTTCACTCAAAATTTGAAAACTAAAAGACCACGTTATTCCAACGACAAAAAATTTTCCAATAAAAGAATTTAAAATATTTTGAATAAATTCATAATTTGATACTCCAAATAATAATGATGAAATCCAAAAACATATAACAACTAAAGCAACAATATTTATAACTCCAGTAATTCTATGTGAAATAGAAACTAGAGATGAAACATGCCACCTATAAATCTGGATGTGGGGTGATAATGGATTTTTTTCACTCATAATTATTTTTTTTGTAAAATTTCAGCAATTTGAATAGTATTTAAAGCAGCTCCTTTGAGCAAGTTGTCAGAAACAATCCAAATATTTAAAGCTTTATTATTAGAATTATCTTTTCTAATTCTAGAAATAAAAGTCAAATTATCACCTTCGGCCTCAATTGGTGTTATATATCCACCATCTTTTTGTTCATCAACAACTTTACATCCTGGTGATCTATCTAATATTTCTCTTATTTTTTTTAAATCAAACTCATTTTCAAATTCAATATTAACTGATTCTGAATGAGAAGTTTTTACTGGAACTCTTACACAAGTTGCTGTTAGATTAATCTTTTCACTTAAAATTTTTTTTGTCTCATTTTCCATTTTCCATTCTTCTTTCGTATAACCATCTTCAACGAAAGAATCTATGTGTGGAATTAGATTAAAAGCTATTTGCTTTGTAAAATTTTTAGATTTTATTTTTTTTCCATCCAAATAATCTTTGGTTTGCATAAATAATTCATCCATTGGTTCTTTACCTGCTCCAGAAACAGCCTGGTAAGTAGAAACAACCACCCTTTTAATCCTATATTGATCATGAAGAGGCTTCAATACGAGCACTAGCTGCATGGTTGAACAATTTGGATTTGCTATAACATTTTTATGTTTTTTTAATTCCTCAGGATTCACTTCTGCTACAACTAACGGAACATCCTTATCCATCCTAAAATATTTTGAATTATCTATAACTATCGTTTTTTTTTTGGCTTTGGGTATCCAGTCTTTTGCAATTTGACTACCAGCAGCAAAAATTGTTATCTCAGCTTTTGAAAAGTCAAACTTTTCTATCTCTTCAACGATAAAATTTTTTTTGTTAAAGGTTAATTTTTGACCAGCACTTTTGGCTGAAGCAACTAAAAAAAGATTATCAATTTTAATTGATGATTTTTCTAATACTTCTATTGTTTTTCTGCCTACATTGCCTGTGGCTCCGATAATTGCTAAATTCATAATGAGATTTATTTTATTTCAATTTTGAAATAATTGCATCACCCATATCAGTTGTGGAGACTTCTTTTTTACCAGCTGACATAATGTCTTTTGTTCTTAAACCGTCATCTAATACTTTTTGAACTGCTAAGTCTATTAAATTGGCTTCTTTATCAAGGTCTAGGGAGTACTTTAAAGCCATCGAAAAACTTAAAACTGTAGCTATTGGATTTGCAATATTCTTTCCAGTTATATCTGGTGCTGATCCATGAACTGGTTCATAGAGAGATCTGATCTTTCCATTTTTATCTTTTGCACCTAAAGAGGCTGAAGGCAACAAACCTAGAGAACCTGTTAGCATTGCTGCTTCGTCAGATAGCATATCTCCAAACAAATTGTCTGCTAAAATTACATCAAATTGTTTTGGATTTCTTAAAAGTTGCATTGCACAATTGTCAGCCAACATGTGGCTTAGTTCTACCTTTTTAAATTCTTTATCTTTTAAGGCTTGGACTTCCTCTCTCCATAGAACGCCTGCCTCCATTACATTTGATTTTTCGCAAGATGTTACTTTGTTCTTTCTTTTTTTAGCTAACTCAAATGCTGTTCTAGCTATTCTTTGAATCTCACTACTTGTGTAGCTATGAGTATTAATGCCTCTCCTTTCATTATTTTTGATAGGTTCAATTCCTCTAGGCTCTCCAAAATAAATTCCGCCTGTAAGCTCTCTAACAATCATGATGTCAAGGCCAGAAACTATTTCAGGTTTAAGAGTAGACGAGTCTACTAATTGTTTGAAGCAAATAGCTGGTCTAAGATTTGCAAATAACTTTAATTCTTTTCTAAGCTTAAGTAGAGCTCTTTCTGGTTTCTTAGAAAATTCTAAATTATCCCACTTAGGTCCTCCACATGCCCCAAGTATTACTGCGTCACACTCTAAAGCTTTATAAAAAACTTCATCAGTAATTGGAACTTTATTTGCGTCAATTGATGCTCCTCCAATTAACTCTTCTTCGATGGTGAAGTCTAGAGATCTATTTTTATTTAACCATTCAATTATTTTCCTTACTTCTCTGACTACTTCAGGCCCAATACCATCTCCGGGTAATAATAATATTTTTCTTTTTTTACTCATTTTTTTAAATCCAAGGTTTTTTTTGACTCATTTTGTCTTCAAAACTCTCTATATCTTTTATTTTTTTAAGAGATAAGGCTATATCATCTAAACCTTCGAGAAGGCATTTTTTTTTGAAAGGATCTAACTTAAATTTAAATGTTTGATTTCCATAAACAATTTCTTGTTCCAGAAGTTTAACTTGAATATTTTCTTTTCTAGTAGAATATTCTGATAGTTCTTTAATTGTACTTTCATCTACAATAATTGGTAGTATGCCATTTTTAAAAGAGTTATTGTAGAAAATATCGGCAAAACTCTCACTTATTATAACTTTGATTCCAAAATCAACTAAAGCCCACGGAGCATGCTCTCTTGAAGATCCGCAACCAAAGTTTTTTCCTGTGATTAATATTTGAGAGTTTTTAAATGGTTCTTCATCTAAAATAAATCCTTGTATTGGATTTCCTTTTTCATCAAATCTCATTTCATAAAATAAACTTTTGCCTAAACCAGATCTTTTAATAGTTTTTAAAAATTGTTTAGGAATAATTTTATCTGTGTCTATATTCATTATAGGAAGATAAGCTGGAATACTTTTAATATCTTTAAATTTTTCCATATCAATTACCAAACTTTCTTACATCAAATAAATGGCCTTGGATCGCCGCTACTGCTGCCATTGCTGGACTTACTAAGTGGGTTCTTCCTCCTCGTCCCTGCCTTCCTTCAAAATTTCGGTTAGAAGTTGAAGCACATCTTTCTTTTGGTTTTAATTGGTCTTCATTCATTCCAAGACACATTGAACAGCCCGGCTCTCTCCATTCAAAACCAGAGTCTTTAAAAATTTTATCTAAACCCTCTTGTTCTGCTTGATCTTTTACCAGTCCAG
>MDTB01044578.1_pt1 | contig 13921 bp, 10 predicted proteins | sample 811161 | NCBI WGS metagenome assembly MDTB01 (sample SAMN05326650, study PRJNA326480) | marine metagenome | isolation source: seawater | place: Mediterranean Sea | collected 2009
AAACTGCTTCTCCATAGAAAGAGTCATAGAGGTTATCTTAAGAAGCTCGGAGCCTACATCCTTACCCGCTAATTGAGCAGTCTTGGTCACCTGCATTAACGCTTCTTCCGTCATTCCCAGACCACGGTTCATCGCTACTAACATATCTGCATTTTCTGCGAATGAATCAGCCAGCATATGGAATTCGGCTCCGGCGGCTTTAGCAAATTCTGCCACTGCTTTAAGCGCTTCGCCTTGGTCTGAGAACATCTGTGACATCGATAGACCGGTATCACCAAGTGCGCTACCTGAAGCTGTCAACGAGTCATAGGCTTCCATAACTGCTGCGCCTTCACCCGTAGCAAAGCTCCCAAATTCTGCGCGCACTTCTTCCATGGCGACCTTGAGAGCTGATGCTCCACCACCGCCACCGCCGGCGGCTTCTTTGGACATTTTCCCTAATCCGCCCAATATACTGAGTGGAAGAGATAGTATAGACTTCCCAACACTTCCCAAGACGCCAATGACACCAGTTAAGGCGCTACCCATCATCTGAATATCGGATATCGCGCCCTTAAAGCCCTTTGCGGCGCCCGAGGCAAAGCCAACCATGGCGGCGCCAGCTGTCCCGAGCTCTTCGACTATGTCATCGATTGTTTGTGAAAGAGATTTTGCGCTTTCACCAGACTTCTTGAAACCTTCGTCCAAGTCGCCAGTGGCGTCGTTCATCTCTTTTGCTTTAACTGCAGATGCAGATAAACCATCTTGTATCTCTTGAAGGCGGTCAGACATACCTTCTAAATTTTTACAAGCCAAAGCATCACAGAGCTCTTTGGCAATTTGCGCTTGAGCGCTCAGATTCTTTTGATTAGCGTTAAGCGTGGCCTGGCGCGCCTGCAGGACCTTGTTAATGTCTTGCTGGATCTTTAATTGTGATGCTAATTCTTTTGAATCTGCCATTCTTTACCTATCTGCTTACATTAAATATGGCAGACAGAAAACTACGCACAAATTAGAATGGCCAAATAAAACCAGTTTTCTTTTTTAGCTTGTGAGTTGCCTGTCTTTTTCGCTCTATACTAGATATTACATCTTTAATGTTGGGCATATCACTGTTTAGGTTTTTATACAGATTACGTGACTCTTTTAGCACGCCAGCGAATAACTTAACGTCATTGACTCTACCGTGTAATTTAATTTCTGAAAGTTCACCCTTAATGTATAGAGCGCAGTCTCGTAAAAATTGTTTTTTTGTTTCTGGCATGGGTCTCCCTCCACCTCAACATATAACTATGTAAATCGGCGCGCATTTGCCGGCACCATACTACGGTATCTTCCCATCATTGATCTTGCATCAGGAGTGTTGTGGTGTGCCGCACGTGTTGCCGCACCTTCGCCCTTGTTCCTTGCGTTCGATTCCTTGATCTCTTTATTAAGTCTTCTTATGAACCAGACTCTTTGCCAAACAGGTATATGATACGCTTGAGTATATGTAAATCCACAATAATATATCAGGATGAATATTTGCTCAAGCCATGTTTCCTTACCTGCTGCAGCTGTCTCACTCGTCAGGCCAAAAAAACGCGGCGCCCAGGGGCAGCCTCACCTCCGAATGTTCGAGGCATGCAGGACAATCCATCCAAGCTTTCATTTCGATTCCGGGCTCATGCTTATCCAAGTAATTACGCATGAACAATGAGTCACGAGCTGGAAGGTTCCGGACGAACATATCAAGTTTGGTACGATCCGTAATTCCGTTTACGGATGCTATCGCATACCTGAGACGCTGTGTAACAAGGTTGTCTGCTCTTTGTCCTTGCTTCTTCCTACGCTCTGAAGCGACCATGATGTCTGCTTCATCTTGTCCTGTTAAGAACTTGAAGCGAAGCTTTGCTTTTGTCATGGGAAGCTCAACCTCAAAAAGATTCGAGCCGTCTGCAACGGGATCAATATCGAGGCGCTTGATCGGCAGCTCACCGAGGTTAAAGTCTTGTTTCGACCTCTCAGAGCATGCTGGACAGTTGACTTCCACAGAGTACTTAGTACCATAACCCGTCACTCGAAGTGCAACCATCAGGGCGTTCCGGTCACCAGCTAGCATGTTATCTGGCTCAATTGACTTATCAATCAAGCAAGACTTGATTAAGTGAGTGATAACAGTACCCTTCTTAATAAGGGCTTTAGATGTAAGAATATCTTCTTCCCTAGCTGTCATAGCTCTGATTTCTAGAGTGTCTCTTCCATTAAGAGGACTATCTGCTGCGTACGTTTTTCCGCCTGAAGGAAGCGGAACAGTTTCGACTGGGATATCAAACCCAAAATCGTCTTTCATTACGTTTCTTGTGGGCATTGCGCCCTTCATTTGACCAAAGATTTCACTTCTGCTTGGACCATCATTTTCAGTTGACATATTTTATTACCTCTGCATTAATAGTATCTACGTCTATATGCTTAGTTATCATAAAGCGCTACCACGGTATGTAAATCGCTTACAAGCTAAATTAAATCGATCAGAAGAGAGTGTTAAAACAAAAAACTCCCTACACCACGAAAAGTGGCGTAGGGAGTGTCTTGATATGTGTTTTAATATATCAGTATTGTAGGACGCAGTTGTCGAAGCGGATGGTAAGTGCAATTTCCATCGGATCTTCAGCGCCGTAATCTAGATCACCAAAACCTGCCGAGGTAAGAAAGCAACCTTTCATATCCCAAAGCTCAACAACCGTACCAACGGGATCAAGCAACTTAAGCTGGCAATCGCGTTTGTAGAAGTCTGCGTAACCTCCACGACCTGAAACTGATTCGTAGTGTGTACGAACCCATTCCATTACCTGCTGAGCACCTGACGGTGCGATGGGATCATGAAGTGTAACCGAAATTGCATCGAACTTTGTCTTACCTGCAATAAATCTGGTTGAATTCATGAAAGGAATCTCGATCTCTGCAGTGTTCATCACGGGACGAGCTGCTGTTTTAATCAAGAATGCATCAATACCTTCAATCGCGAACACCCACCGAAATTTTCTTTTCGGCTCGAATTTGTTCGGCAGCATGTCGGTAACTGAGAGGGTTTCTGCCATTGTGTACTCCTTATTCTTATCTAACTATATCGTACAACGATTAAATATCTGTTCCGGCATTAGTAACAACAAAATCAAGTGAGATAAATTCTACCGAGCGGACTGGCTGCAAGAAGATTTTACCTCTGATAGTGTTATTTTCAACATCTGCCTGAGTGGTTGTGGTTGTGTCAATTTGGACCTTAAACCGCTGGAGACCTTGCTGCTGCTGAATTCTAGCTAATACAGGCTGGACCGCTGCGGCGAATCTTCCAAGTGTTGATTCCCTGTTCGGCTCGAACAAGAAACTGTCTCCAATCTGTCGAACTTGACGTCTAATATCGATTAAGAGACGACGTACATTAACTCTATCAAGCGCACTTTGTGCAGCAAGAAGTGTTTTCTGTCCGAATACGACTACCTCGCCCCTTGTTTGTGGGAAAGCAGTAATTGGGTTAATGTCTACATCATAAAGAGCGTCTAAGTTATTGCGGTTAAGCTTAACTTTCGTCTCTGTAACTCCGGCAAGAGCACCTCTTGTGAAACCAGCTGGAGCGAACCAGGGATACGCGACCTTATCATTCAGAGCGAATGCACCGAGGACCGCAACACTTGGAGGTACAACAGCTGTTGTGCCATTGTTTGATAACATGACGTCAGGATAGTATGCAGCTGCAAATGATGAGTCCAGGTTTCTACTCTGGAACTTAGCCACAGTGTTAGAAACGTTTGGAAGCTCAGAAGAACCAGTGATAACGTTATTCAGCTGGTCATACTCAGCAATATCCATAACATACATTGCATCAAATCGTTCTTCGACTGTTTGCACCGCATAATTCGTGACATTCTTGTGACGAATGCCTGGTATCGCTAGAATTTGAATGCTAATGTCTGATCTTTCTGACATAACATCTAGTGCTTTTCTAAAAGCAGCAACTGTTGGTCCAGATGTTTCACCCTGATTAGAGTCAGCCATCTCTCTTCTAACAGCAAGGTCAGACATCGTCTTCTTCTGCTTGTCTAAGATGTTAACTCCATCGAACCCACCCTGAAGTATGGTGGTGAACTTGAGGAATTTGCGTGCAGAAGTAAGACCAAAGTCTTTATCTACGCTTAAGAGACGAGTATCTGTGCCAGACTTTGAAGTACCATCAATATCATTCATTGTGGACTCTGCTGAGCCTTTTCTACGATACGTCGCAGCAGCCCATTGTGCTGGATCCGCTTTGTCGGCGCTGGTTACAATAACCTGAATATTCTCTAGAGTAAATTTATTGTTGTTAAATCTATCAGCGTCTAAGATCGTACCACTTGAATCAGCGGTTCCTTCATTATTTCCAACCATCGCAGCTCTATACGTCTGGTGATAGTTGGGGAAATATGAGCCGAAGTATTTTATTCCAGAATCTGTTTCAACGTTTCTATTCGGCTCTGCAACACGGTCGTTCACGTCGAATTGAACACCCCAGTATAGATTACTTGCAAGGCGCTTCTTAGGTGTTGTACCAAGAGACACTGATTTGCGGAATGGAATCGGCAACTGAACGAGTTGTTGCAAGACCTGTGATCCTGAAGTGGGGGCATCAACAAGGTTGTGCATCTGTCCTGTGAAGATTGAAGAACCTGACGTTACCAAGTGCTGAACTCCACGGAAGCCAACCGGGATGGAATCAGCTGGGACTTCGCCCTTTTTAACTGATTGCGGAATCTCAATACGTACGTAATTTGATTTGTTCGGATACGCGCCGTCCATTGTTAATTTCTGTGAGCCTAACCTCTTGTCAAAATCATAATAAACGTGCATGTCACCAATCAACCTGCCTACGAATCTTTCATGAGCTGGATTGAGGTTACACTTGTTGTACTTCTCGATCACTACGGGTTGGTCATCGCTATCATTATAGTCTCTAACCAGCACGTCGAATGTGCAGTACTTATTATTATCATTTGTCGACTTCGCAATATTCTCAATAGAGACCTTAACCCTAGTATTCCCGACTGCACCATCATCAAGAGAGTGGAACCGGAACAAGTTGTTGTGCACCCCACCAAACTTTTGTGATATGATATAGGGCGAAACAGCTGTTCTATAACGGTCTTGATAAGATTCAAAATCAGGAATCGCTGCTGTGCCTACCGCTCTGCTTTGTGAAGATGTCACAAGAAGAGCAATATCTTCAAGCTTCATAGTCGCGCCGTCAACAGGCGAAACGAGACTCGAGCAAGAGTTGTTATGCCTATAATTCGCATTCATTAATAGCGAACCAGTGGGTAGAGCAAGGTTAGGATAAACGTTCCACCATCCTGTCAGACAGTGACCTGCTTCTTGTGCCTTTGTTGGATCAGTATTGAATACAGATGCAAAGTAGTTCGGAGCAGTAGGATCAAACGAAGCAGTTAAAACAGTCGGGTACTCATCAGTGTGAGTGTGACCATTTAACATCATTACGAATTCTTGACGACCATTCGCGATGTTAACAGCTCCAAGAGTTGAACCACCGTTATTTATACCAACCTGTGTTCCAAAGAAGTTAGAAACCTCACCGCTGCTGATGGCACCCCAGCTTCCAGACATATTACTGCTGCCGCCGCCAGGGCCAGATAACGCAACCCCGTTCCCCTTATTCTCATAAGCTGTTCCGCCTTGACGGGAAGCACTAAGAGCGGGCATAACTCCAGATGGTGCCATAATAACACCACGAAGAATTGGTTGAATGGAATGTAAGCCAGCATCTGTGAATTGTGCAGAGCTGTTCTGCTCTTCCATAATAACACCAAGCATATAGGTACGACCTAAGTCTCCACCTTGGGAACCCGATGAGGTGCCTGCATACTTGTTACCAGCTAGATTACCGTTGTCTCCTGGGAGCTTTGCTCCTACAACGAAACCAGCATTCGTGACGGAACCATTAGCGTTCCGCTTCTTACCATCACCGACACCAAGCACTCTTAAGTACGTACCAGCCTTAGCATGACGCATCCATTGCTTGATTGCTAGAGGACCGAAACTCAAAGAATCTGTTTCACCAAATTCAACCACGAAATCCGCGAAGGTCGCGAAAGTGATTGGGACGAATGCTCGTCCCTGCTTTGAGGTTCCAATCACACCAGCAGGAGTACCGACTGGGGCAGCTTTTGTCGGTCCTGTTAGGTCTATTTCTCTGGTAGAAACGCCAGGACTCTTAAACGTAAGTTCAGCCATTTGTAAAAATCTCCTGTTTCATTCTTAACTATACACTATGCGAAGTCTACGCCGCTATTTGTTATGATAAAGTCAATAGCGATAAATTCAATCGCTCTTGTTGGGACAACTATGATCCGACCGTTCAGCCTGTTGTTCTCAACATCTTCAACTGAGTTGTTGGTATCATCCATCACAACTCTCCATGATTCAACACCCTGTTGGGTTTGTATCGCGGCGAGAAGAGGCGAAATCAAACCGACGAACCTTGCTCTTGTAGCACCGTTGTTCGGCTCAAAAAGGATCCTGTTCGCGACGGTTGTAACCTGACGCTTCAGCTCAAGCATCATTCTACGAACGTTAACTCGATCTAGAGCGGATTGTCTTAACTGACATGTCTTCTGACCGAAGACAACGAAGCTACCATTTGAGAAGTTCGCGATTGGGTTAATCCGAGCATCATAAAGTGTATCTCTGTCATTTGTCGTAAGCCTAACGTCTGTATTCGTTACTGTTCCGAGACCACCTCGGTTGAAACCGGCTGGCGCAAACCAGGGATAAGCAACCTGATCATTATAGGATAATGCTCCCATAACTACAACTGATGGTGGAACCCTAACAGATTGATCTGTGTTCGGATCTGGAATGTATACATCAGGGAAATACGTCGCAACATAGTTGTTATCGATTGCCCGTGATTCAAACTGTTCCGCTGTCTCCCTAACATCAGGCCAAGCGTAAGATGCACTAGCGATCAAGCTCTTGTCTTCATCACCAAACAATCTTGTTTCTTGCTCTGACCACTGAGGAATATCCATAACGTACATTGCCATTGAATAATCGCGCGTCTTTTCAGACGCCCAATCAGTTACAAAAGCGTCTCTAATACCAGGGATTGCAAGAAGATTGGTTCTGACAGTCATTGGATCCGTCATGATTTCAGCAGCTTTCCGATATGCAGCGATCGTGTTGTTTAGTCGACCAGTACCAGCGGGGTTAGCCATTAACCCAGCGGTTCCAGCGTTCCATTCACTCGAAGCTTTTCCAGTTTGACCACCGGATGATGCATCCGTGGAAGCAGCTCTATCATTCATATAGTACATGTCTTTGTCAAGTATATTAAGACCATCGAAGCCACCGAAAAGAGGCATCGTAAATTTAGCGTAACCAGTGAATCTGTTAAACTTAACAGAGCTTGATTGTGCAAGCGTAGCAAGAGATATTCTCATGCCCCAGCCATCAGGATCATTAATAGCGTACGTCTGTGAGTCAGGAACACCATTTCTGATGTATGAAGCCTCAAGCATGTGCTCTCTAGCAGACGCTGTTACGTATTGTAATAATGTTGAGGGCTGGCTTCCAGTTCCAGCAAGAGCAACCCTAGCAAGAGTAAACTTGTTGGCGTTGAATATATCTCTTGCAGCTCCAGTTACAACGGTATCAACTTTTTGGATACCATTAAATCTTGTGTACGCCCTAACAATAGGATTAGGAAGTGTTGATGCATTCGGATTTAACCGAGCATTATCCATGCTACCAGTCTTTGGACAACGTTCAAACTTAACACCCCAGTAAAGTCTACCATCGACAATCTCTGAAGATGATGGATCACCACTGAAAGCAACAGAGCTTGTCTTGACCTGACCGCGTGTAACCTTGAACCTGAATGGCATTGGAGGAACGATCGAAGAAGACAGGTGCATTGTCGCGACCGAAAGGCCAGCTGTAGCGTTAGATCCACTACCTTGAAGGCGATGGTTTCCGTTTCCGCCGTAAGTAACACCATCAAATGTAAGCTTGGAACCTACACGGTCTGTTAAAGAATCGGTTGTCTTAAGTACAGGCAGTCCACCGAAACCGAATGGCATCGCATTTTGTGGAATATCCTTACTATATACTGAATCGTTCAGCACAACTCTAATGTGTGAAGAAACGTTTGCATAACGACCAGAAACGACAATTCTCTTTTCATCTTCTTGATCAGCATCAAAGTTGTAATATGCTTTATAGTCACCAATCTTTCGGCCGATGAATGCATCAGAGTCTGGATCGAGTGTACATTCTGGATAACTCTCAAGAACCTCAACCTCAGTATCATTATCATCAAATCTGCGAACTTGGACTTCGAAGGTTGGGTATTGATAATTCTTGTTCGTAGAGGCCCTTAGATTAGCAATGGAGATCTTTACCTTATCATTTCCATAAGCTCCATCCGAAAGCGACTCGAAGTGGAATAGAGGGTATTCAGTGCCACCATAAGGTTGAGAGATAACTGTTGGAGACTCCGGAGTCGTGTATCTTGTATCATAGCGACCGAATCCCCAGAGAGCCGTCTTACCGTTTGTCGCTCCAAGTTGGTTCCTTAAGTTATTACCAGAACCAGAAAGAAGACCAACAGTAGGTGTTATCCCAGCTGCGTACGAGGCAGCAGTTGCAGAACCCCATGCGATGTTTGCCATCTCATTCTCAACAGCGAAGTCAAGATATAGGAGATGCTTCTCATCATAAAACTTTGTGGGGTCAGTGTTGAGAATATTCGAAATATAGTTTTCGTTGCTCGGATCTAAAGAAGCTGTCAATGTGCGTACACCTGACATGGTGCTTCCGTGCTCATTCCAATCTTTTAAAGCGTTTGTTGCGGACGATGATACCGCTAGTACGAACAATCCGCTGGACTGTACGGGTACTGCAACGGAGTCTGCGGTATTTTTCCAGGCCTCATCGACATTAAGAATTTGCATTCTACTGCCGCTTGCCGTAAAGATAACACCACGAACCAAGTTAACGTGACCAGCTCCAGATAAGTCGAATGATGGATTATCAATAAACTGCGGCATTGAATAATCAGTATTACCTGACACGTAATGACGAGCGACGAGGAATTGGACTGCACCCATCGCATCAACATTAGCTTGCGAAGGCGATGAGGATAGGCCACCTGATACAACGAATCCGGCACGTTTTACAGTACCTGTGTTCGTTGTTGTGTTAATGTCTGTTGTTGTCTCGTTGGAACCGGCACCAAGAACACGCATATATGTTAATGCCGTTCTGCTCCGTAACCAATTTTCAACAGCGTAAGGGCCAAAACGCTTCGGATCCATTTGTCCAAAGCGATTTACAAAGTCCTGCATACTTCCGACTGTTACCGGAACGAATGCTGGTCCCTTCTCTGCTGTCCCGATTACGCCAGCAGGTGTACCTACAATTGAAGTTGTTCTAGTCGACGCGTCGATTTCGCGTTCGAAAAAACCGGGGGATCTAAATGTCTGTTCTGCCATGAGTTGGGTCTCCTGGATCTGCTTGTATCAACAAATAACTATTTCGTAAAAGTTCTAAATGTCATGTCAATCTTCAAGGTTTAGCTCCAATCCTTCGATAAATGCTCCGCCGGGTTGGTTACTTTGCCCAAAGACTGTCTCACCTTTGTTCGGATTAGCTGTTTTTACAGCGTAAGTTGTCCTAACGGGTTTCCCTGTAAATGGGTCCCTTGTCGTAATTATGGTCGTACTACCACCTTGTTTCCCAGTTGTGCCAACGTTTGCGGAGTTAGTGCCTCCGATTGTCACGGATTCAAGGCCAGGGAAGCCAACAGCCAATTGTGTCGCCATATTTAATGCGACGTCTGCGCCGTTACTTCCAATACCGCCGCCGGGCATCGGATCACTCTCTGTCATTGCGTCAGAAAGTATGTAAGCCATTGGATCGCCTGATGGGATTGGAGCACCCGGTGGTGATGATGCTAAAAGTCCGCCAATTCCCGTTGAAGAATCAAACGACATATCTGGTGCAGAAATTTGTCTTCTTACCGGAGCGGGTAGTCCTTCTTCGTTTGGTGCAACGACGTATGCTGTCACGCTGATGCTGCAAGTGTACTTCACCAGCCTTTCAGAATCAGTAAAATCGTCGAAATTATTTTGCGGGCTTAATGCGGCGTCAACAAAAGCAGTGAACCTATAACCTTCCCTTGTTTTTATGACGTATGTCCGCCTTCTATTTTCAACGTAACCATTCATCATCACAGTAAGTAGTGAATTCATTTCTTGTGTGTATTGAGTCCAAAACGTAACTTCGTAACTAGCAGTATATTGCTTGATCGGTGGAATCTCAAGAAACTCTATAATGTTTTTAGAAAAATTAGGTGGAAGTAAAGTCCCTCTGCGAGCAGAAACAGTGATATTCGGCGGTGCGCGCCTTGTTGCTAGTCGATCTGGAGCTGTTCCACCGCCGATACCCGATGATTTGACTGTTGAATTTGCATCAACTGCAATTGCGTCATCATTTTTGAACCCAAAGCGGTTCATTAGCCTCTGGTACCTCGCATCTTTTTCTGATAGCCGGACTTTGACTATTGATGGGCCGCCTTGCGCAAGTGTGTTACCTTTCGCACCTTCTTGATCGATACCGGTTCGAACTATTGAGATTAGCGGAAGAATTAACGCATTATTCTTATCTCTTAGCGGTTTATTCCTCGCCAATAACGCAAACCGCTCACCGGTCGCAAAAATAACTGGCACTCGCTTTACGTTGCCGTGTCTTTTATAAAATAAAGGCAATTCTTCATTAAAAAGTTCAAATAGGCCGCGATCTACGTCTTCAATCGTGCATGGGGGAATTACAAGGTCATCAACAATGTCAGGATTCGAATATCCTGTGTCTTGTTGGTGGGGACCGCCCTTGATGTTATATTTCGTAGGCATTCTTAGCTCTCATCGTAAAAATAGGAATCAATTGCCGAAGGGTCCCCTCGTTTGGAGACTTCTGCTGGTGCTGGCTTAGGAGGTAGCTGTAATTTCCCTTGTTCAATGAGCGCACGAGAATCACCAGTAGGACCAAGCCGATTTTCAGCAAAACCGCGCTGCTGAACGAAAACTTCTTCGATCGCGTCAGGATCAGAATAACCCTGGTCAGTCGGGCCGTGCGGATCCTTATCAATAAGACCCTCTCTAGCCTGTTTCCCGGTCAACTTCACTCCCGTCATATACTCAACTTCCCCGTAGATGTTCGATTGCCATAATAGACTAGTAATTTCGAAGAAAGTCTCACCATAGCTGAAATAGTCACCCTCTCTAACATCGATATCTCTATCTATTAAGTCCTTATAGTGTAAATACACTTCAATCGACGAATAATTCTCCATGCCGAAGCGATTTGCCCTTGCTTCCTGTGGAGACCACATAACTTGTGAATCAATTTCGACCGGAGGGTCAAAAACTTTGTTTACTGCCTCTTCATAGATATCGTGGACAGCAGTGTACTCAACATTGATCCTGTAATAGTAGATTTTTTGACCCACGACGTCTTTTATAATCTCTTTCGTGATATCAGAGATCAGATCTTGCTCTCGTGGTGTTATAAAAAGTCTAGCCATAAAATTACACCCTCATTACTTGATAATGATTGATTGACCTAAAGGCATTGGGATTGCCTTCAAGGCGCGGGTGATATTTTCTGCATCTGTTGCCTGTAATTCTAGTAATTTGTGATAAGTTAAGCTGTCAAGCAGCTCAACAAGTTGATCCCGTAGTCTACCTTGATCTTCTCGTCCTTGGGAAACTAAATCTGCACCGTTGAGCTGTAAATCCCCTGAAGGAATTGGCACGGATTGAAATTTAGACCGAACCTGACCTAAAAGGTCCGTACATGTAGCAAGAGTGTATTGTCGAACCCATTGCCTCCCAACAGAATTTGTCTTATTGTACTGCATCCTGCCGTATGGCACGTTCGAGAGGTTCGAAGCGCCGTAAATCGTTCCATCTTCTATATCAGGATCAAGAGGGTTAGGATTAAACGCAACACGAACCCACAATTTGGGCAATGAACCCGTAGATTCGGTTGGCATTGGGTATATTCTGAGCTTGCTACCTATAACTCTATAAGAATAATTCGATTTTCTCACCCTGTTCGAGATATCCATCTGGCCAGCGCGTAAAACATCTTCGAAAACTGGTAAAACATAGAAAACAGTCTCTGGAGTAAAAGATTCAAAACTAAATTCATTATTGAGGTAGTTTATTGCTGATGTCGTGTCAAAAAAGCGGTAAGCTGCTTGAGGAGAAAAATGAAACACTTCTCGAATCTTCATTTTTGATCGAGGATTGTTCTTACTGCTTGAAACGATCAGCGTTCCGCTGGAATCTTTTAGCTCTTCATATAGATCGTAGTCTTGAATCTTGTATCTAAGCTGTATTGACCCTGAATGATCGTTGTATGAGCCCCCAATGCCGGCATCCATAGCGTAGGGTTCAGCCATTCGCAATAAATACTCAAGGTTTTGTCGCGGAAACTTTCCAGTAACATCAGTGCTACCGGTCGTTATACCTAAAAGGTTCCCGAGTTGTGATTTCGCATCGGCTTCGTTAACAATTCGACCATATTCCAAGAAAGACTCTTCAAAACATGCCCAAATCTGCTTTTTTGTCAGCTCAACAGAAAGAATATCATCACCAAGTTTTCTCTTTACAAAAGAAATCATGGAATCTGCTTCTTTTTGGAAGTCTACATCTTCGTTAAAGAACCCGAAGGGAGTTGGGTTTGTTGTATAAGCAAAAGTAGTCATATCACGCCTTAACTCTAACTATAGAGAAGAACGCAAAACGACTACTTTGATACTTACGATATTTTCGTTAAATGCTTATCTTGGAAGACGATCATTCAAATATTGATTGACCTTCGATGGCATGCCACTCGTGGAAAAACATTGCTTTAACGTACTAACAACAGCACTAAGCTGACGCTCTAGCAAATCAACCCTCTGCTCCGTGGTTAGCGGTTCAGGCTCAGGCTCAGGCTGGGGCGTGAGCTCGGCAATTTGTCCTTTTAGTGCGGCAATTTCTTTTTGCGCGGCGGCTAGCTCTGCGGAATTGTCTGGTTTTTCTTCAGCAACAGGTGCTGCAGCTTTTGCAGCAGGCGTAGTTGCCGCTGTTTTCTTTGTCGTAGTCTTTGTTGTTGATCCTGCCATGGTGTTGGCCTCCTATGTACTCACTTAATTTAAACAATGTGCGAAAGAAGTAAAAAAAAATGCCACCCCAGAGGGTGGCACTTTAAGTATTAGTGCTTTATGCTCTAATGGCTAGAATCAGGATCCAGCGATAGTTGCGACGGAAGCAGGAGCAGTACCTGTTGTCGTCAGGATGCACCGGACATGCCATGCATTATCATTCACTGCTGTGATCTCAATGACATCACCTGATGTTCCACCAGTCGTGTTCGCATCAGGAGAGAAGTTCATGAAGTCGTAAGAACCTTCAGCAGCGACAGCTGTATCGTAATCTACGGCTTGACTTGACATTTTGTGGTCAGTTGTTGATGTGACACTAACCAGACCATAAAAGCAGTCTCCTGAGGTTACGGTTATACGAGCAGCATCATCAGTATTTACGGTATCTTTTAAGATAACCTTATAGTGAAGACCTGCAACTGCAGCTGGTAGAGTGAGGGTGTTCGATGTAGAGGCATCCCACCAGATCACCTTTCCGCTGTCTGTGTTTTTTAGGGTCGTGCTGGAAGACACGGCTTTTACAACGTGCTTATATCCAGTAAGTGATCCATTTGTGGTAGAACTTCCGCTCTTTTGAACTAGCCCCTTATTCGGTGTTACTACTATTCTTGGCATAATCAATCTCCTTTATTTATTCGTTAAAAAAATGAGTGTCCACATGCTTCCGACACGACGGTGGGGTCGCCTTTATGCTTTGTGCCG